>JACCDO010071675.1_pt1 | contig 10877 bp, 9 predicted proteins | sample 7446101 | NCBI WGS metagenome assembly JACCDO01 (sample SAMN15323440, study PRJNA562643) | freshwater metagenome | isolation source: river surface water | place: USA:Blue River Watershed | collected 2017-08-16
TATTACAATATATAATACATTGTGAGACACTAATCAATGAGAATAAATCTTTGAGCATATTATATTTGGCGTTATCATCAAACATAGCTACGAAGAATTGTTGGATACATTCTAAGGTAAGGTCTTCCTTTTTCATTATGATTTTCAGAGGATTATTCATAAATTTATTGGTAAGTTCTAGAATACTATTCGGTAGAGTCGCACTAAATAATAAAACTTGGATGGTTTGACTCAGAGTTTGAAAAATGTTATATATTTGTTCTTTGAATCCCTTTGAAAGCAATTCATCTGCTTCATCGAGAACCAATAATTTAATGTTTCCGGTTTTAATACAATTACGTTTTATCATATCATAAATTCTACCACTCGATCCGACAATAATATGAGGTGGGTTTTTACGTATCGATTTCATATCATCTTGTATCGAGGTACCGCCAATTACTGTTTTTACCACTAACCCATTCATCATCATACCTAATTTGGAAATCACTAAAGCGGATTGTCTTGCTAATTCGTGAGTAGGAGCGATTAATAAAGCCTGAGTATTATTTTGAGTAACATCAATTCGTTGTAGAGTACCAATCGAAAAAGCACCGGTCTTTCCACTACCGGATTGAGCTTGGGCAATGAGTTCAGTGCCGTTCATAATATGGCGAATTGTTTTTTTTTGGATTTCGCTAGGTTGTTCGAAGCCATAAGCATAAATACCACGTAATAAGTCATCGGATAAATTTAAATCATCCCAATTTTTAATTTCCTTTTCATTTTCATTTTTTTTCTCGTTATCAAAACTATCACTATTCATTATAATAGTAATAAGTAGATAGTATTTATGTTGATTGATGTAAAATATTATATTTATTTCTCAAAAAGATATAAAACCGTAATCTTATTATTTATAAGAGAAATGTCTTGTTATCAATTAGAAGATTATAATAGAATCACTTTTGATGGTTTGAATTATAGCTTACCAGTGACTATAATGGAATTAATCAATAAATTGACGATGGAAATAAATAATATAGCACCATCTCCAATTCATACTACTAGTAATAGTGACTATAAATCAAAAAAGGAAGAATTTGGAAATTATAAGAAATCGAAATCGAATCATCGTAATAAGTCCATTTCGGATGAAGAATGGAATAGCATACGTAACTTCAAAGTCACCAAGCTAGATAAAAAAGAGGGAATTGATAAATCGGTAAATGATATACGAGTATGTTTGAATAAAATATCGGTAAAAAATTATGAAGTACAACGAGATATATTATTGGAATTAATAGGAAAAACCTTGGGAGAAATAGATTCAGAGGAATCAGAAGATGAACAGGAAGATATAAATGCAAAAAAAGAGAATAATATAAAAAAAATAGTCACAGCCATTCTCGATATAGCCAGTAATAATAAAATTAATTCAGAGTTATACGCAAGTTTATATAAAGAATTAATACAGAAATACGAAATATTTAATGATGTGATCGTAGAATATATAGCTCATTATAAAGAAAATGTGCGAGATATAAATTATATAGATCCGAACACGGATTATGACGCATTTTGTAATTATAACAAATTGAACGACCGCAGAAAATCGTTATCGTTATTTATCATAAATTTAATGAAGAAAGGAATTATAGAAAAAAAAGTGATTGTGGATATAATAATATATTTTCAAGACATTATATTTCAATATGTCGATTTACCGAATAAAACCAATGAAGTTGAAGAAATTACCGAAAATTTATTTATACTAGTGCCTGGTTCAAAAAGTGTATGTAATGACCAAGTCGAATGGACGATGATATTAGATAATATCAATACGATATCGAAATTGAAATCAAAGGATAAGCAGAGTCTATCGAGTCGTGCGATATTTAAATATATGGATATTTTAGACCAGTTGAAAAAATAGATATATAATATTTTTACATAATAAAAATATTATCTCGTGTGAAAGGAAATAAAAATATGATGTTACAATATAATATATGGTAAAATCAAAGATAAATCCAGATAAAGTAGAATATAAAGAGGATATAGACGTAGATGATGAAGATATTGGCGTTTCGTCTTGGACGTATTCATATACCATTCATAATACGAATATAGAATTTGCATTGGGAAAAGAAAAGCATACATTTTCAAATAAATGTATCGTCTATTTTCATATTTATTTACTAGTAAATGATAGTCCAGTAGCAAATATAGGTATATTCGAAGTAGAACAGAACCGTTTGATAAGTATCATTGACGAGGAAGGTTATATAGATTTAAATAAAGGTAATTTATTAATTTTCAAGTTTGTAAATGAAGAATTTATAAAAAATGAAATGAAAGAAACGAAACAAGAAAAATCAGATAAGGAAATCGAAACCATAGAAAAAAGTGAAACAAAAGAAGACGAAGAAAATGATGAAGAAAATCCAATCACAGATGAAGAAGATGTATTAAAACTAAGAATACCTCAACAAAGTATTTCCAAAGAAAAAGAAAAAACGGATAAAATATTGAAGGATGGAATATTTATGATAGAAAAAAATGAAAAAATACCAATGAAATTACAGGAAGAAACTGAAGCTGATTCAAATAATATAAAAAGTGAATATAAGGAATCGAATCGAACAACCTGGATAGAAAAATGTATGGCGAATAATAATTATGATATCGTAGAAACAGCCAAGGATGGAGATTGCTTTTTCTCAACAATTCTTGAAGCATATAAACAAATTGGACATATGACAACCGTTGACAAATTACGAGCTATTTTATCGAATGAAGTGACTGACGAAATATATAATAACTATAGAGTCTTATATTTGAATTTTTTGGGTGAGTTACAAACCAAAGAAAAGGAAATGAAAGATTTAAAAAAAATAAGTACTCAATTGAAGAAAAAGAATGATGCGGTAAAAACAAAAGAAGAAACAAAAGAAATATTGGATGAAGCAAAACGAATATCTGAACGTTATAATGTGTTAAAGGCGGAACGTGATGATGTAAAAGAAATGATGACGGATTTCGATTTTATGTCTGGTGTAGATTCATTGGAAAAATTACGTGAATTTATAAAAACACCCAATTATTGGGCGGATACGTGGGCAATTTCAACCATAGAAAAGGTATTGAATGTAAAAATAATTATATTATCGAAAGAATCATATGATGCGGATGATTTAGATTCAGTATTACAATGTGGTCAATTGAATGATAGCGATTTGGAAAAACAAGGTAATTTTTCGCCTGATTTTTATATTATGGCCGGATACTTGGGTAATCATTATGATTTAATTACTTATAAAAATAAACGAATCTTTGCTTTTACTGAAATACCATATGATATAAAAGCGTTGATTATAAATAAATGTATGGAAAAGAATGCGGGGCCTTATTATTTAATTAGGGACTTTCGAAATTTCAAAAGTAAATTAGGATTATCACCAGATGAAGGAGCGCCAACTGAATCCGATGATGTCGATATGGAATATGAATTGTATGATCCCGAAATTATTTTTGAATTTCATTCGAAATCCGATTGTAAACCTAAAGCAGGGAAGGGTTCCGGAGAAAAAATACCGGATGCGAAATTGACTGAATATAATAGTTTAAACAAAGATAAGGATAAGATATGTGATAATTGGCGTAGAAAATTGGATGATACGTGGATGACACAATTTACTTTGGATGGACATAGATGGGCATCCGTTGAACATTATTATTTGGCATCCCAGTATAAGAAAGGTTTCCCGGATTTTTATAAAGAATTTTCATTGGATAGTGAAAGTGATATATCGAAAGATATAGAACTTGCGAAAGTGGCTGGTGGAAAAACCGGAAAATTAAAGGATAAACAGATTCGACCAAAGAATGTCAAAGTAGATGAAGACTTTTTTGAAATAAAGGAGAACCCCCGATTTGAAGAAGCGAGAAAAAACGCCATACAAGCCAAATTTACACAGAATTTGGATTTGAAAAAAATATTAATGGAAACCAAAAATGCGAAATTGGTTCATTTTGTTAGAAGAAGTCCACCGGTTCCAGATGAACCATTAATGAAATTAAGAAAAGAAATGCGATAAACGTTTATTAAAATTTGGTTTTGTAGTAATCATCGATCGATAAACCCGATTTTTCAAAATCTTCTTTATAAAATTTAGATTTATTATATTCAGTACGATATTTGATATAATAACCCAACTCTTTTGAAAAAATACCTTGTTGCCAACGAGTCGTTCCGTTTATATTTCGAACTGAGTACATTACATAAGGAAATTCTTTTACGAATGGTAATACATTATTTTGCTCCAAATGAAATTTAATGACTTGTTCCAAATTCCAGTTTCTTTTATTTTTCATCTTTGTAAAATATTCGTTAGATTTTAGAACAAAATGATTGAATATATTCAAATACGATTCAATATTATGTTTCGATAAAACCACGTGTCTATCTGTATACCCTTCATAATGCTCACAATTAGGTATCCATATATTTGTTTCATTCATTAGTTCCATTTTTGGATGAGGTAATTGATATATATAATCACTTCTGGTAATGATAAATCTATCATATGTATTGATTAAATCATTATCAATAAGGTTTTTGAGTAAAAACCATCGAAAAAAAATTAATATCCCAGCAGAACCAGGATGTTGATGATGTTTATCTTTAATTCCACCAAGAAATTGGTTTTTTATTTTCAAAAATTCTCTCCAATGTAAATGCTGTTTATTATTGACATAAGTAGTAACCTTATCTTGACTTATAAAATTATGTTCATTATTATTTTTTATACCATATATTTGATTTTTCCATTTTTCATCAGGAAAATCATTGGAATGTATTACAATAGTCTCATCATTATATTGTTGAATATTTGTATTTTCGTCATATTCACCATAATAAGTGATATTTTCAGTGGATTGTTTTGGACGTTGTAATTTACCATATAAAGCATTCTTGTTGTCTATTTTTTCATATTTTTGAATATCTTTAGATAAAATATTATATGCATAATCAAAGGCATCACCAAAATCATCTGGTTCATCGTAGGTAAATTTATATTTTGCTAAACTGTAAAATGGATTATTATAATTATAATCGGGTTTTACACCAATGCATATACATAAATCCGCATTTAGCTCATCGATAATGTTTTTTTTGAAACTATCGAAAGTTAATTCTGATGCTCTTGTTTCGCTCAATACAATTACTAGAGTTTTAGACATAATATATAATACAAGAGAACAAAAATATAATGATAATATAATAGGATATAGGTTTTGTTTATATGAGTGAATCAAAGGAATGTCCTTGTGGTGTATGTAAGCCGTATGGGTTAGAAGAAAATTACTTTGGCAAAAATTGCACATACAGTGCTGAATGTAATAATAATGCAATTGAAATAGAAGCAACTATAAATAATAATACCGATTCTGAATGTAAATTAGAACAAGCGAAAGACGATTCAGTAAAAGCAAAAGAAAAAATTCAAAAATGCTCTATTGAATATAAGGATTGCGATTCTAAATGTCTTGATTGTGACTCGGAATGTAATGATTGCATAAAAGAAGAAACTGCAATAGCGACCATTGCTAATGAATTCGCAGAAGCAAAATCCCCATATGTAAAAAGTTATGATGCCAAATCAGACGAAAAATCAAGTATAAGAACGTTAATGAATAACTATCTTTATGAAATAAAAACTTCAAAAGGTGAAGGCTCTGGAAACGCTTTTAATATGAACGCTGTTGCAAAAATTCAAAAATGTAACGATATATTGAAGAATAATTATAACGATGACGAATATTACAAGTGTTTAACAAGATATGATCCAACATTCGATAGAACATATCCTCCTGAATATTATAAAATATTAGGTATAAAAGATTTGGTACCTAAAGGTGGTAAAAAACATAGTAAAAAGCGTAAAAACAAGTCTAATAAAAAGCATAAAAAATCGAAGAAAAATAGTAGTATAAAAAAGCGTGGTAATAAACAAAAGAGAACAAAAAGCCGAAAAAATTGAACTACTTTTTTCATAAAATATAATAGACAATCAAACAACCAAAACAATCGCTCTTAAACAATCACTTTTATTAAAATGTCAAGAATGTTAGAATTATCACCAAACTCCTGGACAAGTTTATATGTACCATTTATTCCTAAGGATTTAGAATTAGATGGTGTTCAAATGATTTCCGAAGAACCAATGAAGAAGTATTTCGAGAACCAATTACAAATCGGTAAAGTATCTCGTGTAGATTTTATTACCAAAGAATCGAAACACGATCCATCTGCATTATCCGCCTTTATTCATTTCGAAAATTGGTATGAAACCGGAGAACCATTACGAAAAATATTAGATAATCTCGGTGAATATAAATTACAAGGTTATTATGATGGTCGCTATGGTCACGATTTCAAAAGTTCAAAGAATACACATATGAAACGCTTTATGACTGTAAAAATAAACAAAACACCTATTCAAGAGGTAGTAGAAGTTCCAAAGAATATGCATCAAATCGTAAATAATTATGGTTTGATGGAAAAGTTAATCGAAGAACAAAAGCAAAAAATCGAAGAATTGGAAAAAGAATTAGAAAAATATCGCCCAAAAGAAGTAGTTGCAATGGATACTAAATTAACACCAAGTGAAACCATATTTGTTCGTGAAACCTTAATGTATTAAAAAATAAAAAACATAAAATAAAAAGAAAAATATAGAGGCCAAATAGGCTTCTATATTTTTTCGTGCGGTGCTCTAAACTTCAAATAAAGTCATACGTAAGGTATTACATTCGATAGTACATTTATTTTTATTCTGAAACCATTTTTCAAAAATATTCAAACAATTCAAATAATCTGAATTTTTATAATGTTCTCGAATAAATTCACAATAAAGTAAAATCTTTTCATCACTTGTTTTATTATGATTATTAAAATTCAGAGAACCTTTATTATGTAGATAACACCACTTTAAAAAATCGTTTAATTGAAACATAATAATACTTTTAATGATATAATAAGAGAGAACATTGGTTTTTTCTTTATATTGAGCATCGCGTTTTCGAATTGATTTATCGGCATTATCATATAAGTCTTTATATTCTAATCCCATAAAATGGAGAACTTTGACACATTGAAACATAGAATAAATGTTTTCATAAAACATCATCTTTTCGGTTTTACTTATAAATTTATCAATGTTCTCGACACTTCTTACATTTGCGGAAAATGAGAAATACGAAATGAACATCACATTCATCAATTCCGCCCATATTTCGCAATAAGATTCAAATAAATTCACTTCGGAATTAACCGGAAATAGAGATAGAATATATTTGATACAATTATTATTATTATGAGCAGAAAAATCTAAACCGAGATTATGAAAGGATTCGTGAATGAGAACTTTGAACCATTCTTCTTCACGATATAAATTAATATCAGTAACTAATTGACAACTGGTAGTGAAAGCGGTATTGGCGTGTTCTTGTTCAATGGTTTTATGTTTCGTGGGGAGAACTTTTTGCAAATCGGTTAAATAAATATAAACATTCATTTTTTGAGAACAATGTTTGGGTGCAAAATGATTGGCGATATATAACCACATAATGACTTTTTTTATTCTATGCATTATAGCTATGTTGGAATATTTTTTAGAAGTAGGAAAAACCATTGTGATTTGGTATTTTTTAGAACCAATAGAAAAAGTATAAATATGACAAATTTTATCTAGGTTCTCGATTTCATCTAAAATATTCTTGGGCATATGGGAATGACTATAGCTTTTTGGGGTATTATTACCTCTAAGTATTTCAGATTGTATATCTAAAGTATGTGTAAAATGTTCAGCTTTAATCATTAGAATGAATAGATTATTTAATAAAGTTTTGGTTTCATTTGAGAACCTGGAAATAGGAAAATCGTATTTTTTGATAAAATTGGTTTCTAAGAATTGTTTTAATTGTATGGTTATATCTTTCATCTAATATATTATGATAGAAAATATTTATCTTTATTGTTCTCGAAATATTGTTGAATGAGAACACTCACGCCGTTCCAATCTCGAATATGCCAATTACGTATTTTCGAGAAGGGAATGTATGATATTTTACTATCAGATCCTACTCGTGAATCCCAACAAAAATAAAGTATTTCAATATTTGGATTTATAGTATGAATTAAATCATAAATATGAATTAAATCGGCGGTAGCATCGAATTCATAGTTTATGTCATCTAACCAATAAGAATGTTCGGTATTCGCTGAATCTGCATATACAAAAAAGATTTTATGTTGAGAACATATATCGTTATATAAACGGGTTAATCGACGTCTTAATTTCATAATATATTCATCATTGATTGTAAAATGGGTAAAGCCTAATCCAGTATTTTTATTCATTTGACACTCAGTAGGTTCGTTTGTTGAAATATATCTTTCATTACCTTTATATATAAAAGAAGATAGACCGGTAGTCATAAATTCAATGGTAGATTCAATGCCTTTATTCACTAGACATTCTAAAATATCATAGGTTGTTTTACTGGGGCACCATAACCAATCAAAAGGATATGAATATTCACGTAGTTTTGATTTATTGATAGCATCTGGAACAGCACATTGAATTCCAATGGGTATAAATTTCATTATAATATATAGTTAGAAAATTGATTCATAATGAGAATGATCAACGGTTGACAATAAAACAAAAAATGGGTATAAAAAATCTAAATAGGTTTTTACTCGATAATTGTAATAAAAAATCTATAAAAAAAATTCATTTAAAACAATTCGAAAATAAAAAAGTGGTAATAGATACAAGTATATATTTATATAAATTTATAGCAGATGATTCGTTGTTGGAGAATATGTATTTATTTATATCTATAATGAAGAGTTATCATATAGAACCGATATTTGTGTTTGATGGGAAACCACCGCCTGAAAAAAAAGAATTATTAATAAAGCGTCGAATTGAAAAGTTGGAAGCAGAACAAAAATATAATGAAATACAAAAAAAAATGGAACAAAGTGGCGATGAACTAAAAGAATCGGAATTATTAGAATTGGAATACTTGAAAAAACAATTTATACGTATACGTGATGAAGATATTCAAAACGTAAAACAATTGATGGATGCATATGATGTTACTCACATAGATTCTAAATATGAAGCCGATCAATTATGCGTACATATGGTAAAATCAGGAATAGCGTGGGCTTGTATAAGTGATGATATGGATATGTTCTTATATGGTTGTAATCGAGTCATACGACATATTAGTTTATTAAATCATACGGCAGTATTATATGATGTAGATATGATATTGAAGGATTTGAAAATGCGAGAAGAAACATTTCGACAAATAATGGTATTATCGGGGACAGATTATAATATCAATATGGATACTAATTTATATGATACGATGAAATGGTTTGATGAATATAATAAATATTTATTGAAAAATAAAGATTTATCGAATATAAATTTTTATGAATGGTTAGATAATAATACTGAATATATAAAAAATAAGGAACTGTTATCTAAGTCATATGATATGTTTTTGATAGGAAATTATGATTTTTCGGATGTTTCTACAGAATTTATAAAAAAAGGAATCAATATGGAAGGTTTGAAGAATATACTATTTAAAGAAGGGTTTATATTTTGTTTATGATAAGATAGATGCTAAATAGCACCCTTTGAAATCTTCATTACCAGTATGCATTAAATTAATACCTACATCGATATAAATATTACCACCCATTTTTGTCCATCTATGACAAAATAACCAGTCTTCAGAATAATAATGGTCATCTTCTACACCACAATCAAATAATGCATAAGCATATTTGTTTTGTTCTCCTGCTAAAAAGCCCACATCATCGGTATATTTTGTAGTAGGGTAGGCTAATGCCATTTTTTCAATGACTGAACGCTTGAACATCATAAACCCAGTGGCTAAATGGCGAACACGTGCTAGGTTATGTTCGACGGATAATACATTATCAATGTAATTAATGTTATATTTCAATAGACGATGTTGAATCATATACTCATCGCTGATGCTGTCTTTGAAACTCGAACGTTTTTTGATATCTAACCAATTTTGTATAACGTTTGGATCAGGTGCACCGTTTTTATCTTTTGTTAATCGACCCCAATCATAATATTTAATAGGATAAACGCCACCAATTAATGATTTATCTGCTATTATTAATTTTAAAACATCTAGTGGCCCCCAAGTAATATCAGCATCAATAAAAAGCATATGGGTCATAGCTGGGTCACTCATTGCTTTGGCAACTAAATTATTACGGGCTCTGGATACTAAACTATCGTTTCTACAAAATTCAATCACCATCTCTATTCCGAATTTTGCGAGTACTTCTTTTGTGGCGATAATGCATTGAACATAATTTACAAAGCATAAACTACCATAGCAAGGAGTTAAAACATATAATTTGGGTTTGTTTGTTTTAAGATATTCGAGGGTTCTATCTTCAATAGAAAGTGAATGAGATTCACGTTTTAAACTATTAGTATCTTCAGCACTCATACTATGAGTTATATGTATTTACATATTTATATTGTTTATAAGATAAATGAATTTATTTTTACACCCTTCTATATTTTAACGCTGTTTGTAGGACAAACAAAATCCTCTTCTTCTAAAATGTTATATCTAAAAGACCAGTCGTCTATTTCTTTTGGCGTCTTACAATGTCTTTTTTTCGCAGTACCAAAACTCCAATAGTTTGGTGGTTTTACTTTCCATTTATTTGTATGTAAATCAACTATTCCAGAAGAATCAAAATCAAATAATTTATAATTGCCATCTTTACCTTTTGCTATATTATCAAATTTCCA
>JACCDO011400584.1_pt1 | contig 10877 bp, 8 predicted proteins | sample 7446101 | NCBI WGS metagenome assembly JACCDO01 (sample SAMN15323440, study PRJNA562643) | freshwater metagenome | isolation source: river surface water | place: USA:Blue River Watershed | collected 2017-08-16
CGATATGAATTCCCTTGCAGCCTGGAAGTCTTGCGACCCCCTTGCCCAGCCTATCGGCCTGCTGTTGCAAGGCTCACCGGATTAAGCGGCGAGTGCGAAACGTTCGTCGTTTGCAGTTAGTTTTTTTTCTGCGGTTTTACGAGGTGACAGAACCTCGACATGCCCTGCCGCGCGTCCGAACCCATGTCGAAACCAATGCAGCCCCAAGGCTTCAATTGTAAGACATTTCCAGTAATTTCAACAGTGCCAAGGGATGCTCAATGGTGTGGTCGGCCGCCCATTGCGCGTGGTCAGCCTCATGGCCCAGGTACCCATAGGCCGCTGCCACAGTGGCCATGCCCGCCGCGCGGCCGGCCTGGATGTCGCGCTCGTCGTCCCCTACATACCAGCAGTGTTCGGGCTGCACGCCCAAGCGGCGCGCCGCTTCCAGGAGGGGCGCCGGATGCGGCTTGGGGTGTGGCGTGGTGTCGCCACTCACCACGGTGCCTGCTGAACTGAACAGCGGCATGGCCTGGGTAAGTGGATCGGTAAAGCGGGCCATTTTGTTGGTCACCACGCCCCACAGCAGACCGCGGGCCTGGAGTGTCTCAATCAGTTCAAACACCCCCTCAAACACGATGGTGCGCTCGGTCATGGCGCTCTCGTAGTTGACAAAGAAGGCTTCGCGAAGCGCAGGAAACTCAGGGTGCTCAGGCGTCATGTCAAACGCCACTTTGAGCATGCCCCGTGCACCAGCCCCCGCATGCGGGCGGTACAACGAGGCATCCAGCGAAGGCAGGCCGCGGTCGGTCCGCAGTTTGTCTGCCGCAGCGCCCAGATCAGGAGCACTGTCGATGAGTGTGCCGTCCAGGTCAAACAGCACGGCCTTGAGGGGGCGTGTGCGACTCATGCAACTTTCCGGGTGGCCAGGAGATAGTTCACGCTGGTGTCCTGGTTGAGCCAGTACCGACGGGTGAAGGGGTTGTACGACATGCCGCGGCTGTGCAGCACGTCGAGTCCTGCATGGCGACAGTGCGAGGCGAGTTCACTCGGGCGGATGAACTTGGCATATTCGTGCGTGCCCTTGGGCAACATGTTGAGCACATACTCCGCGCCCACAATGGCCATCAGAAATGATTTGGGGTTGCGGTTGAGCGTGGAGAAAAACACCCAGCCGCCCGGCTTGACCAATTGCGCGCAGGCGTGCACCACCGAGGAGGGGTCGGGGACATGCTCGAGCATTTCCATGCAAGTCACCACATCAAAGCTGCCGGGTGCTTCCTGCGCCATGGCTTCAGCACTGGTTTCACGGTAGGTGATGTGAGGGGTGTTGGCCTCCAGCGCATGCAGCTGGGCGACTTTCAGGGCCTTGCTGGCCAGGTCAATGCCGGTCACGGTAGCGCCGGCACGCGCCATGGAGTCGGCCAAGATGCCTCCGCCGCACCCGATGTCGATCACCGCCTGTCCAGCCAATGGCGAGAGCGACTGTATCCAGTCCAGACGCAACGGGTTGATATCGTGCAAAGGCCGAAACTCGCTCTCCGGGTCCCACCAGCGATGAGCGAGTTCAGAAAACTTGGCCAATTCGGCCGGGTCGGCATTCAAGGGGCCGGTCATGGCAGGGGCTCCGGGTAACGGTGTGAGGTGACCTTGAGGTCGGGAACGAGACAAGATGCGTGTGTCAGATAGACGCAGCACAGTGTCGCAGAGGCCAGGTTGCAAGAATACCAGGGACCAACAAAAAACCCCGCCGAAGCGGGGTTTGTAACAGATCGATCAGAGATCAGTTGGGGCGGGTGCCCACCACTTCGATCTCGACACGGCGGTTCTTGGCACGGCCTTGTGAGGTCTTGTTGTCGGCCACGGGCTGCTTCTCGCCCTTGCCTTCGGTGTAGACGCGGTTCTTTTCAACGCCCTTGGACACCAAGTAGGCCTTCACGGCTTCAGCGCGGCGAACCGACAGCTTCTGGTTGTAGGCATCGGAACCCACGGAGTCGGTGTGACCCACGGCGATGATGACTTCCAGGTTGATGGCTTTCATCTTGCCCACCAGGTCGTCCAGCTTGGCTTTGCCGTCAGCCTTCAGCACCGACTTGTCGAAGTCGAAGAAAGCGTCGGCAGCATACGTCACCTTGGAAGCAGCTGCAGGCGGACGGGCCGGGGCAGCAGCCTTGGGAGCGGGAGCCGGGGCAGCAGCAGGTGCGGGGGCAGGAGCCGGGGCAGGTGCCGCAGCACGTGGAGGTGCGATAGCGCCATCACAGCCAGGCGCTGCGGTAGCAGGGGTCCAGGAAGCGTTTCTCCAGCACTCGCCCGTCGCGCTTTTCCAGACGTCGCCGCTGGCACTGCGCCAGTTGTTGATATCTTGTGCACCAGCGACGGTGACCAAAGTGGCTGCGGCCAGGAAAGTTGCCAGTTGTTTGAGTTGTTTCATGTTACTCCTCTGGGGGACATAAGAACGGGAGCCAGGCTCCAAAACAAATTTGCGAGATAGGAACCAAGCAAATCCTCTGATTCATGGGTGATTGTGCCACACAGACAAGTGATCGCCAGCCTGGGATGTAACTCAAGGTGCTATCCCGTCCAGACACCCGCACATTGTTGTATACCCGCCACATTTTTAGGGTACACCTGAGCGCCTAGAATTGAGGGTTTACCTGCAAGTCGGTCCCCCGTTCATGACCCAATTCGCCAAAGAGACATTGCCCATCAGCCTCGAAGAGGAGATGCGGCGCAGCTACCTCGATTACGCCATGAGTGTGATCGTGGGACGGGCCTTGCCAGATGCCCGTGACGGCCTGAAACCCGTGCATCGACGCGTGCTGTTCGCGATGCACGAGTTGAACAACGACTGGAACCGACCCTACAAAAAATCCGCCCGTATTGTGGGCGACGTCATCGGCAAGTACCACCCGCACGGCGACAGCGCGGTGTACGACACCATTGTCCGGATGGCGCAGGATTTTTCGCTGCGCCACATGCTGGTGGATGGACAAGGTAACTTTGGATCGGTGGATGGCGACAACGCCGCGGCCATGCGCTACACCGAAATCCGCCTGGCCAAGATTGCCCATGAGATGCTGGGCGACATCGACAAGGAAACGGTTGATTTCGGTCCCAACTATGACGGCTCCGAGCAAGAACCTCTGGTGCTGCCCAGCCGCCTGCCCAACCTGCTGGTGAATGGCTCGGCCGGTATCGCAGTGGGCATGGCCACCAACATACCGCCGCACAACCTCAATGAAGTGGTGGATGCGTGTCTGCACCTGCTGGCCAACCCCGAGGCCAGCGTGGACCAGCTGATGGAGATCGTCCCGGCCCCCGACTTCCCCACCGCCGGCATCATCTACGGCATGGAAGGCGTTCGCGATGGGTACCGCACCGGCCGCGGCCGCGTGGTCATGCGCGCCAAGTGCCACTTCGAGGATATCGACAAGGGTCAGCGACAGGCCATCATCGTCGATGAGTTGCCCTACCAGGTCAACAAGAAAACGCTGCAAGAGCGCATGGCCGAGTTGGTGCACGAGAAGAAGATCGAAGGCATCAGCCACATCCAGGACGAGTCCGACAAATCCGGCATGCGACTGGTCATTGAGCTCAAGCGCGGCGAAGTGCCCGAGGTGGTGCTCAACAACCTGTACAAGATGACGCAGTTGCAGGACACTTTCGGCATCAACATGGTGGCGCTGGTCAACGGTCAGCCCAAGCTGTGCAACCTGAAGGACCTGATCGACATCTTCTTGCAGCACCGCCGCGAAGTGGTCACCCGCCGCACCATTTTCACGCTGCGCAAGGCACGTGAACGTGGCCACGTCTTGGAAGGCCTCGCCGTTGCACTGGCCAATATCGATGACTTCATTGCCATCATCCGCAACGCGCCCACCCCACCGGTGGCCAAGGCCGAGCTGATGAACCGTTCCTGGGACAGCCAGATGGTGCGCCAGATGCTCACGCGTGCGCGCGAAGACGGCGGTGTGGTGAACGCCGACGACTACCGCCCCGACGGCCTCGAGCGCCAGTTCGGCCTGGGCGCTGACGGCCTGTACCGTCTGAGCGACACGCAAGCGCAGGAAATTCTGCAAATGCGTTTGCAGCGCCTGACCGGCCTGGAACAGGACAAGATCGTCAACGAATACAAAGAGGTGATGGCCGAGATCGACGACTTGCTCGACATTCTGGCCAAGCCCTCCCGCGTGTCCACCATCATTGGCGACGAACTCGCCGCCATCAAGCAGGAGTTTGGCCAGACCAAGCTGGGTGCTCGTCGCAGCGTGGTGGAACACAATGCCCAAGACCTGGCCACCGAAGACCTGATCACCCCCACCGACATGGTGGTGACGCTCTCGCATTCGGGCTACATCAAAAGCCAACCCTTGTCGGAATACCGCGCGCAAAAACGTGGGGGACGTGGCAAGCAGGCCACCACCACCAAGGAAGACGACTGGATCGACCAGCTCTTCATCGCCAACACACACGATTACATCCTGTGTTTCTCCAACCGTGGGCGCCTGTATTGGCTCAAGGTGTGGGAAGTGCCGGCCGGATCGCGTGGCTCGCGTGGCCGTCCCATTGTCAACATGTTCCCGCTGGCTGAGGGCGAGAAGATCAACGTGGTGCTGCCCCTGACCGGGGAATTCCGCAGCTTCCCGGACGATCACTACATCTTCATGGGCACCTCCATGGGCACGGTCAAAAAGACCTCGCTGTCCGAGTTCTCCAATCCACGCAAGGCCGGCATCATCGCGGTGGACCTGGACGAGGGAGACTATCTGATCGGTGCGTCGCTCACCGACGGCAAGCATGACGTGATGCTGTTCTCGGACGGCGGCAAGGCGGTGCGCTTTGACGAAAACGACGTACGTCCCATGGGCCGCAACGCACGCGGTGTGCGCGGCATGATGCTCGAAGAAGGCCAAAGCGTCATCGCCATGCTGGTGGCCGAGGACGAGCAACAAAGCGTGCTCACCGCCACCCAAAACGGCTTTGGCAAGCGCACTTCCATCACCGAATACACCCGCCACGGCCGTGGCACCAAGGGCATGATCGCGATTCAGCAATCCGAGCGCAACGGCAAAGTCGTCGCCGCCACCCTGGTGCACGCTGACGACGAAATCATGCTGATCACCGATCGCGGGGTGTTGGTGCGCACGCGGGTGTCCGAAATCCGCGAACTGGGTCGTGCCACACAAGGCGTGACGCTGATCTCGCTGGATGAAGGCTCGCAACTGAGCGGCCTGCAACGCATCGTGGAAAACGACGCTGCAGCATCGGCCGATGACGACGCCGGTGACGACGCCCCCGTGCAGGAATAACTCCCGCATGACGCGCGCGTTCAACTTCTCAGCCGGCCCTGCCGCCATGCCCTTGGAGGTGTTGCAGCAAGCTGCAGCCGAGATGACCGACTGGCACGGCAGTGGCATGGGCGTCATGGAGATGAGCCACCGCGGCAAGGAGTTCATCTCGATTTACGAACAGGCCGAGTCCGACTTTCGCACCCTGCTGCAAGTTCCGTCACATTTCAAGATCCTCTTCATGCAAGGCGGTGGTATTGCAGAAAACGCCATCGTGCCCCTCAACCTGAGCCGTGGCGGTGTGGTGGACTTCGTGGTCACCGGCAGCTGGAGCCAGAAGTCATTGAAGGAAGCTGCTCGCTACTGCACCCCCAAGGTGGCCGCCAGCAGCCAGGCCAGTGGCTTCAAGTCCTTGCCCGCCCCGTCCTCCTGGCAGCTCGACGCTCAGGCGCAATACGTGCATCTGTGCACCAATGAAACCATTCACGGCGTTGAGTGCCACACCCTGCCTGACTTGCAGGGCTTGGGGTCGAACGCACCGCTGGTGATAGATTTTTCATCTCACGTTCTGTCGCGTCCCATTGACTGGTCGCGCGTGGGCCTGGCCTTTGGCGGCGCGCAAAAAAACATCGGCCCGGCCGGTGTGACCCTGGTGGTGGTTCGCGAAGACTTGCTGGGCCGCGCACTGCCGACATGCCCCAGCGCCTTCGATTACAAGCTGGTGGCCGACAGCGACTCGATGTACAACACACCCCCCACTTACGGCATCTACATGGCAGGCTTGACCTTTCAGTGGATTGCTCGCCAGCGGGAAGGCACCTTGAGTGGTGTGGCGGCGCTGGAGCAGCGCAACATCGCCAAGGCCGAGTTGCTTTACCGCTGCATTGATCACTCGCAGCTGTATGTCAACGAGGTTGAGCTGGGTTGTCGCTCGCGCATGAACGTGCCCTTTTTCCTGCGGGGTGACGACGGCCAACCCTTGCTCGATGCCGCACACCCACGCAACGCCGCCTTCCTGGAAGGGGCCAAGGCACGCGGCCTGCTGCAACTCAAGGGCCACAAGTCGGTGGGCGGCATGCGCGCGAGCCTCTACAACGCGATGACGCTCGAGGGTGTGCAAGCCCTGGTGGAGTACCTGCACGATTTCGAAAAGGCACACGCATGACCCAGCCCCAACAGTCAGCCGATCTGGCCGTGCTGCGCCAGCAAATCGATTCGCTGGACAAACAATTGCTACAACTGCTCAACGAACGCGCCCATGTGGCCGAGCAAGTGGGCGAGATCAAGCGCAAGGAAGGGTCGGCCTTCTTCCGCCCAGATCGCGTGGCGCAGGTCATCCAGAACATTGAACAGGCCAACCCGGGGCCGCTGCACAACCGTCATGTGGCCAGCATCTGGCGAGAAATCATGTCAGCCTGCCTGGCCCTTGAAGCGCCGCAGCGCGTGGCGGTGCTGGGCCCGCAAGGCACCTTTTGCGAGCAAGCCGCGATTGAATTCTTCGGCAGCGCTGCTGATTTCACCTACTGCACCAACTTTGACGAAGTGTTCCACGCCACGGCCGCCGGCACGGCACAGTACGGGGTGGTGGGCGTGGAAAACTCCACCGAAGGCGTGGTGGCCCGCTCGCTCGACCTGTTCCTGCGCTCGCCGGTCCATGTGATTGGTGAAGTCAGCCTGCTGGTGCGCCACAACCTGCTGCGCCAGAGCAACACGGCCGACGGCATTGAGGTCGTGCTGGCGCATCCCCAGGCCCTGGCCCAATGCCAGGGTTGGTTGTCGCAACACCTGCCCCACGCGGAGCGACGTGCTGTCTCCAGCAACGCCGAGGGCGCTCGTTTGGCCGCCACCAACCCCGCGTGGGCAGGCATTGCCAGCGAGCGTGCAGCGAGTCAATTCGGTTTGCACATCGTGGCCCATGCCATCCAGGACGAGGCCTACAACCGCACACGGTTTTCCATCATCTGCCTGCCGCAAACGCTGGCCACGCCCCCCGCTTCAGGCAAGGACTGCACCAGCCTGGTGGTGTCGGTTCCCAACCGACCGGGCGCGGTGCACGACCTGCTGGTGCCCTTGAAGCGCCACGGCGTGTCGATGACGCGATTTGAGTCACGTCCGGCCAAGTCGGGACAGTGGGAGTACTACTTCTACATCGATATCCAGGGTCACATCACCCAGCCCCACGTCGCTTCTGCCTTGCAGGAGTTGCAAAGCCTGTGCGCCTTCTACAAGGTGTTGGGTTCCTACCCGGTGAGCGAATGATTCATCAACTGGGACTGGTGGGCTGCGGCCTCATGGCCGGCTCGTTTGCGCTGGCTCTGCGTCGTGCGGGGCTGGTCAAGCACGTGGTGGCTTTCAGCCCCTCCGAGCGCACCACGCGACGTGCGCTGGAGTTGGGCATCATCGATCAACGCGCCGACACCGCGGCGCAAGCGGCGCAAGGCAGTGACGTGGTGTTGCTGGGCGTGCCGGTGCGTTCCACGCTCAGCTGCCTGCAAGACATTCGGGACCATCTGGCGCCCGACGCACTGTTGATGGACGTGGGCTCCACCAAAGGCGATGTGATTGCGGCGGCTCAACAGGCGCTGGGTTCACGCATCGGTCAGTTCTTGCCGGCACACCCCATAGCTGGCAAGGAGTTGTCTGGCATCGACCATGCGGACGCGGCCTTGTACCAACAGCGCATCACCATCCTCACCCCCCTGCCCGCCAACACCCCAGCCCAGATCGAGCGCGCGCGCCACGTCTGGCAGGCGGTGGGCAGCCAGGTGACCACCATGGACCCGACGCAACACGATGCTGCGCTGGCCGCTGTCAGCCATCTGCCACACGTGATTGCTTTTGCCGCCATGCATGCCCTGATCGATCAAGACCACGGCGTGGACTTCATGGCGGTGGCAGGTCCGGGCTTTCGCGACTTCTCCCGCATCGCCGCGAGTGACCCGTCCGTGTGGCGCGACATTCTGCTGAGCAACCGCACCGAGGTGTTGCACCAGTCACGTTTGTTCCGCCAGGCGCTGGAGCAACTCGAACAATCGATAGAGCGTTCAGATGCACAGGCGCTGGAGCACGCGGTGTCGCGTGCTCGCGATGCACGAGCAGCCTGGCCGGGGCCGGCGGGTCAGGCCTCGACCCTCACGCCTGCCTCGACCAAGCCCTAAGACTTCACCCAACCGGCCATGTACGCCACCACCTTCCTCGACGTGCCGCCACTGGACCACGCCAACGGTCCCGTCACCCTGCCCGGTTCCAAAAGTATTTCCAACCGGGTGTTGTTGTTATCGGCCCTGTGTGAGGGCACGACCCACATCCACGACCTGCTCGATTCAGATGACACCCGGGTCATGCTGCAAGCCTTGCGACAACTGGGCTGCGGAGTGGACGTGCAAGGCACCCGCGTCACCGTGAAGGGCCTGGGTGGTCACACGGCACATCAAGACCCGCTGACCCTGTTCATGGGCAACGCCGGCACCGCCATGCGCCCGCTCACCGCCGCGTTGGCGGTGCTGGGCGGCGACTACACCTTGCAAGGTGTCCCGCGCATGCACGAGCGCCCGATTGGCGACCTGGTGGATGGCTTGCGTCAAATGGGTTGCCAGGTGGCGTATCTGGGCGTGGAGGGCTATCCGCCGCTGCGCATCGGTCAGCCCACACTCAACATTCCGCACCCCATCCAGGTTCGGGGCGATGTCTCCAGCCAGTTCCTCACCGCACTGCTGATGGCCTTGCCGCTGGCCACCGCCCAGCAGGCCATCACCCTCGAGGTGGTGGGCGAACTGATCTCCAAACCTTACATCGACATCACCCTCAACCTGCTGGCCCGTTTCGGCATTCAGGTGGAGCGCGAGGGCTGGGCCCGGTTCACGCTGCCGCAAGGCAGCCAGTACCGTTCACCGGGCGAGATCCATGTGGAAGCCGATGCCTCCTCTGCCAGCTATTTCATCGCCTTGGGAGCGTTGGCCTCCGATCGCGGTGTTCGCATACACGGCGTAGGGGCCGACTCCATCCAAGGCGACATTCGGTTCATGGAAGCCGCGCAGGCCATGGGAGCGCATATCACCAGCGGGCCCAACTGGCTGGAGGTACGCCGCGACGCCTGGCCCCTGAAAGCGATCGACCTGGACTGCAACCACATACCCGATGCCGCCATGACGCTGGCCGTGATGGCCCTGTACGCCGATGGTCCCACCACCTTGCGCAACATCGGCAGCTGGCGCGTCAAGGAAACCGACCGCATCGCCGCCATGGCGACTGAGTGCCGCAAGCTCGGCGCCACGGTGGATGAAGGCGAGGACTGGATTCGTGTGCATCCCGTGCCGACAGGCCACTGGCGCGCGGCCAGCCTGCACACCTACGACGACCACCGCGTGGCCATGTGCTTTTCGTTGGCGGCGTTCAACCCCGATGGGGTGCCGGTGCGCATCGAAGACCCGGCCTGCGTGGCCAAGACCTTCCCCGACTATTTCGAAACCCTGTTCAGCGTGACCACCCCGCGCACGGGGGGGGTGCCGGTGCTGTGCATTGACGGTCCCACGGCGTCGGGCAAGGGCACGCTGGCCGCGCGACTGGCCAAGGCGCTGGGCTACCACTACCTGGACTCCGGCGCGCTGTACCGCCTGACAGGGCTGGCCGCCGTGCGCGCCGGGTTGACGCTGGACCCCTCGCACGAAACCCGCATTGCCGACCTGGCGCGCACCCTGCCGGTGCGCTTTGAGGGCGAGCAGATCTGGCTGGACCAAGCGGATGTGAGCGAGGCCATCCGCACCGAAGAGGCGGGCATGAACGCCTCCAGGGTCTCCGCCCTGCCCGCCGTGCGCGCGGCCCTGGTCGAGTTGCAGCACAGTTTTTGTCGCCTGCCGGGCCTGGTGGCCGATGGCCGCGACATGGGCACCGTGATCTTTCCGCAGGCCCCGCTCAAGGTGTTTTTGACCGCCAGCGCCGCCGAGCGCGCGCAAAGGCGCCATAAGCAACTGATTTCAAAGGGTTTTTCGGTTAAACTCGAAGATCTTCGTGCTGACCTGGAGGCACGTGACGCCCGCGACCGCAGTCGCAGCGTTGCTCCCCTGGTGCCGGCACAAGATGCCTTGATGCTGGACAACTCCAGCCTCTCCATCGAAGCCTCGGTGGAGCAGGTGTTGTCCTGGTGGCAAGGCAGGCAGCCCTTCTGACCCGGGGCTGCACAGGCCCACAACGCTCCCTCCCGCGCTGCATGCGCCATGGCGGTGTGGATCACAACTTGAACCGCGGCTTTGCCGCACCCCCAGCCGTCGTCAGGCCCACGTCTCGTGCAATGGTGCACGGGTCTTTCCCGTCGTCGGAACAAGGAAATCTCATGTCTGAATCTTTTGCCGCCCTGTTTGAAGAATCGCTCAAGCGCTCCGAAATGCGCACGGGTGAAGTGATCACTGCTGAAGTGGTCCGCGTCGAACACAACCACGTGGTTGTGAACGCCGGCCTCAAGTCCGAGGCTTATGTCCCCATTGAGGAATTCAAGAACGACCAGGGCGAGATCGAAGTCCAGGCCGGCGACTTCGTGTCCGTGGCCATCGGCAGCGTCGAAAACGGCTATGGCGACACCATCCTGTCGCGCGACACCGCCAAGCGTCTGGCTTC
>JACCDO011095986.1_pt1 | contig 10873 bp, 13 predicted proteins | sample 7446101 | NCBI WGS metagenome assembly JACCDO01 (sample SAMN15323440, study PRJNA562643) | freshwater metagenome | isolation source: river surface water | place: USA:Blue River Watershed | collected 2017-08-16
GAGAATGAGAGTTAATTGAAGGACTGACGGCATATACTTACTCGATGATAGCTAAGACTCGTGAACGTACCCTAAAGCTTGCTCGCGACACCCTCACCATTGAGGCTGCTGCACTGCAAACAATGCGGGATCGCCTTGAAGGCATCCGCGCAGATGCCCTAGTCAATGCGGTGCAACTCCTGCACGACTGCAAGGGCAGAATTGTGGTTTCCGGAATTGGAAAATCCGGTCATATCGCTCGTAAGATTGCCGCGACCTTTGCATCGACCGGGTCACCAGCATTTTTTGTTCATCCAGCAGAAGCCAGCCATGGTGATCTTGGCATGGTTACTAGGGATGATGTATTTGTTGCTCTCTCAAATTCTGGGGAAACAGAAGAGTTATTAACCATCGTGCCCATTGTGAAGCGTACTGGTGCCAAACTGATCGTACTGACTGGCGCTCCTGAATCCTCACTCGCCAAATTAGCTGATGCGCACTTAGATACCAGCGTAGAGAAAGAAGCGTGTCCACTGAATCTTGCACCAACAAGTAGCACAACAGCTACTTTAGCAATGGGGGATGCCCTGGCGGTTGCGCTACTGGATGCGCGAGGCTTTAAGGCAGAAGACTTTCAACGCTCTCATCCGGGTGGTCGATTAGGTCGAAAACAATTAATGCACGTGAGCGAAGTGATGCGCGGGCTCAATGACACACCCAAAATTTCTGTCCAAGCATCTCTCCAAGATGCATTACTAGAGATGACAGCAAAGCGGATGGGTATGGTTGTTGTAATAGATGGCAAGCAAAAAGTTTTTGGCATATTAACGGATGGTGATTTACGTCGACTTTTAGAGAAAAGTTCTGATCTCAGTAGCATCACCCTTAAGGACGCTACCACCGCCAATCCACGCACCATTCCTCCAGAACTCTTGGCGGAAGAAGCCATTGAGATGATGGAAAAGCACCGCATTAATCATTTAGTAGTAACAGATCAGGCTGGCACTCTATTGGGTGCATTAAATCTGCATGATCTCTTTGCAGCCAAGGTCATTTAATACTCACGGCACCCATCTTTATGTCCAAAGCCTTTGCAAATCATCAAACGAATCCATACCCAGCCCACCCACAAGCATGGGAGCGTGCTGCTAATGTGAAGTTATTAGTTTTAGATGTTGATGGCGTGCTCACCAATGGGCAAGTTTGGATTGGTGCAGATGGCAAAGAATCGATCAAAGCGTTTGATATTCAAGACGGGCTAGGCATTAAGCTTTTAGAGCAATGCAATATTCCTACAGCAATTATTACGGGCCGCAACTCCAAGATGGTTCTTGCACGCTGCGAAGAGTTAGGTATTAAGCACGCACACATGGGCGTAGAGAACAAATCCGTGGTTTTAACTGAAATATTGAAATCGCTCGGACTTCAAGAAAAAGACTGTGCTGTCATGGGAGATGACTGGCCAGATCTAGCCATGATGAAAAATGCTGGTCTACGCATTGCACCAGCACAAGCGCACGTAGAAGTTAAAAAAGTAGCTCACTTAGTGACTCAGCGCGATGGCGGTAACAGCGCGGTGCGCGAGGTGTGCGATTTGATTCTCAAAGCGCAAAATCGCTATGATGAATTACTCAATAAGTCTTGCCAGTAAAAAGGATGTCAACCACTTCTCAACAAATCAAAATTGGCATAGGTCGCACCTTATTGCGCCTAATGCCCTTGATTGTGATGGGGGTTTTAACATTAATGACCTTCTGGCTGGTGGAAAAAACCTCTCCGCCAGAAGCTCCCGCACAAGAGCGCATTCGCCCTCATGAACCCGATTACATTATTAAACATGGCACGCTATCTGCTCTCAACGAGCTCGGCACTACTAAGTACAGAATATTGACCGATAAACTCACGCACTATGATGATGACGCTTCCATGGACTTTGACATTCCTCGCATGCGCCTCTTCCAGCCCAATAAAGCGCCGGTGACTGTAAAAGCGGATACCGGGCATATGGATGGCGACCTCACTATTCTTGAGCTTTTTAATAATGCTTCCATCTTCAGACCTGCTCAGGCAGCAACAGATACTGAACCTGCCACTTTACGTATGCTTGCTACCTCTAGCTATTTCAAAGTGTTGATCAATGATGACATTATTGAAACGAATCGACCCATCACGCTTGAGCAAGGTACCTCCATCATGAATTCAAATGATGGAGGTATTTTCAATAACATTCAACAGAGCATGACACTCTCCGGTCAGGTCAAAGGTCGAATTGAGCGCGCCCCTAAAGGGGTTCAATAAAATGCCTAGTATGAAATATTTATTTTGGTCTGGGTTTTTTATCGCAACAATTGCAATCCATCAGAATGCTGTTGCTGAAAAAGCGGATCAAGATAAGCCAATCATTTTGGAAGCGGAAAAAGTTTCCGTGAATGATGTACAGCAGGTATATGACTTAAAAGGCGAAGTCTTGTTAATTAAAGGTAGCATGCTAGTTACTGGGGATGATGGCCATATCCGTGTAGACCCAGAAGGCTATGAATTTATTGACGTTAAAGGCTCACCAGAGATATCGGCGAGCTTTCGTCAACGTCGCGAAGGGCTAGCCGATGAGTTTATAAATGGTCGCGGCACCCAAGTGACCTATAACGCCAAAACGGAAATTCTGACAATTACAGGTGATGCCAGTCTGAAACGCACACTCAACATGCAAATGCTCGACAAACTGCACGGTTGGAAAATTGAGTACGATGATGTCAAAGAGCGTTATCGTGTAATACCTCCTGAAAATGCAAAGCCAGAGGATCTCCCTCTAGCGCGCGCAATCCTCTCACCAAGACGAAAAGCTACACTAGAGAAATGACAACGGATTTAGCGGATACTCATTCAAAGCCAACACTAAGCGCGCACAACCTACAAAAACGCTATGGCTCACGAACGGTTGTTCGCGATGTCTCTGTTCAAGTGAAATGCGGCGAAGTGGTGGGCTTACTAGGCCCGAATGGCGCTGGCAAAACAACATCGTTTTATATGATTGTTGGCCTTGTGCCACTCGATGCTGGACGCATTATTTTGGATGGCGCTGACATCACCCATTTGCCAATTCATGAACGTGCTCGCATGGGATTGTCTTACCTTCCACAAGAAGCATCTGTTTTCCGAAAATTGAATGTCGCTGAGAACATTCAAGCCGTTTTAGAACTTCAAGTTCAAGGTGGCAAACCGCTCAGCAAAGGAGAAATAGCCAGTCGCCTCGATGAATTGCTAGGGGAGCTACAGATTGGTCATCTGCGCAATAATCCAGCACTCTCATTGTCGGGTGGAGAGCGTCGACGCGTGGAAATTGCCCGCGCCTTGGCCTCCCAACCCAAATTCATCCTACTTGATGAGCCATTTGCTGGTGTTGACCCTATTGCTGTTGGGGAAATTCAGCGAATTGTGCGCTTTCTAAGAGATCGACAGATTGGCGTATTAATCACCGATCACAATGTCCGTGAAACTCTGGGCATCTGTGATCACGCCTACATCATCAGCGAGGGTAGCGTTCTGGCAGAAGGCCAGCCAGATCAAATTATTCAGAACGATGCCGTTCGTAGAGTCTACTTAGGCGAGAACTTCCGGATGTAAGCCCCACCAGGGTTCTCACCTCAAAAGTTAAAAAAGTGCTTTTACCTCTTGGTTTTGAGCAAAATCGCTGATACGCTGGAGGCTCATGGTTTATTTTCCAAAAAAAAACAGTTCAAAAAAATAGATAGGGGCTTACTGCGCACCCCAGGCAGTACTTTGCGCATGTGTTGATATAAGGAGTTGCTCATGAATTTAAAAATCAATAGCCGTCATGTTGAAGTTACCCCAGCTATGCGCACGCACCTTGAGGCGGGATTGGCCAAAATTCGTAAGCACTTTGATCATGTGATTGATGCATCTGCCTTTTTGGTGGTGGATAACGCCAAAGAGAAAGATCGTCGGCAAAGCGCTGAGATCACGATTCACCTCAAAGGCAAAGAGCTATTTGCCGAGGCTCATAATGCAGATCTCTATCATGCGATGGATGCGGTGGTCGACAAACTCGAGCGGCAAGTTGTCAAACACAAAGAAAAGATCCAAGATCACCATCACGAAAAGCGATTTGAGTAATCTTTTTCGTCAGGACACCTATAATCAATCTCAATGAATGCCCTGACTAATCTCTTTAGCCCTGACTGCATAGCATTAGATGTCTCTGCCCAAAACAGATCTGATGCTTTTGCAGCCGCCGGGGAGCTATTTGCCAAACAAGTTGGCATTGATGCAAGCTCCGTAGTTGAGTTTCTGAATGCGCGAGAGGATCTAGGATCAACTGCCTTAGGCGCAGGGGTAGCCATACCTCATGGTCGCGTAAAAGGCCTTAAACAGCCTGCAGCCGCTTTTATGAGGCTGCAAGATCCCATTGAGTTTGCTGCACCCGATAGTGAACCTGTCTCAACACTCATTTTTTTATTGGTCCCTGAGAAGGCAACCCAACAGCATTTAGAAATTTTGTCGTCTATTGCTCAGCTACTTTCAGATTCAGATATCAGGCAACAATTAGCATCCGCCACAGATAAACGAAAAGTTAGTGAATTATTGCAACGATGGGGTACCCAAAAATGACTCAGCCCTTACTCTTAGACGGAGTAACTGCTCAGCAGATTTTTGATGACAATGTTTCAGATTTAAAGCTTTCATGGATTGGCGGACTTGAAGGAGCCGATCGAACCTTTCCACCAGAGGCAGTCAAAGCTGCAGCAGCTAGCTCTGATTTGGTGGGCCACCTAAACCTCATTCACCCCAGTCGTATCCAAATTTTTGGTGAGCAAGAGGTCGACTACCATGCCGCCCTAGAAACCAAACAAAAACAAGAGCAAATTGCCAGTCTCATATCCAAAACGCCACCGTGTGTCATTGTGGCCGATGGGAAACTAGCAGACCCGGATCTCCAATTGTTTTGCCAACGCTCATCCACCCCTTTATTTACCACCCAGATTTCTGCTGCTGAAGTCATTGACCATCTACGCACCTACCTGACCAAAATCGGCGCACCACAAATTACGATGCATGGCGTATTCATGGATATCTTGGGTTTGGGGGTATTGCTTACCGGAGAATCTGGCCTAGGAAAAAGTGAGTTAGGCTTAGAGTTAATCTCACGCGGGCATGGCTTAGTAGCTGATGATGCGGTTGATTTTTCTCGCCTTGGGCCTGATTACATCGAAGGACGTTGTCCCGTCATATTGCGCAACCTGTTAGAAGTACGCGGCCTTGGACTGCTTGATATTCGTACTATCTTTGGCGAGACGGCTGTTCGACGTAAGCTAAAGCTACGTCTCATTGTGCAGTTAGTCCGTCGCACTGATGGCGAGTTTGAGCGACTACCACTAGAGGCTCAGCACATAGATGTTTTAGGTATCCCCATTCGCACGGTAAAAATTCAGGTGGCGGCAGGGCGTAACTTGGCGGTGCTAGTGGAGGCTGCCGTTCGCAATACCATCTTGCAATTACGTGGCATTGATACCCTAAAAGAGTTTATTGAGCGTCAACGCCTGCAAATGAACGCGGAAGCTGACTCAATCAAATCTCAAGGTCGCCTACTTTAAAGCATGCAAATAAATCTGATTACCGGAATCTCAGGCTCGGGTAAATCAGTTGCCCTGAGAGCATTTGAAGACGCTGGCTATGATTGCGTCGATAATCTTCCTGTTTCTCTGCTGGAGAATCTCATTAGCACTCTCGCTAGGGAGAAAAGTGAACGTGTAGCAGTTGCCATCGATGCACGCCGTGGCCAATCAATTGCAGAGCTTCCCTCCATCCTTGAGAATTTAAAGCGTGATTATCAAGTAAGGATTGTGTTTTTAAATGCTGATACCAACACCCTGGTGCAACGTTTTTCTGAAACTCGTCGTCGCCACCCCCTCTCAAGCAATGACAAAGAAAATCAATCCGCAACTCTCATAGAGGCGATTGATAAAGAACGCAACCTACTTGAGCCATTGCGGGCGCAAGCCCACAGCATTGATACCAGCAACCTTCCTGCGCATGCCCTGCGATCTTGGATTCAGGATCTTTTAAAAGATAAACCGATTGGCTTGACAGTGATTTTTGAATCCTTTGGCTTCAAAAAAGGGGTTCCCAGTGAAGCCGATCTCGTTTTTGATGTGCGTTGTCTACCCAATCCGCATTACGATCAACTCCTAAGGCCGCTAACTGGCAATGACAAGCCAGTAAAAGAATTTTTGGAGAAAATTCCCGAGGTAGTCAGCATGGAAAATGACATCACTCAATTTATTGAGAAATGGTTACCCCACTATATCGCTGATGGCCGTAGTTATTTAACAGTCGCGATTGGCTGCACCGGCGGACAACATCGCTCGGTCTATTTGGTTAATCGCATTAGCGAACATTTCCGCGCCCAAAAAGCATTAGCCACCCTCCAGCTCAATTTTTTAGACCGTCATCGCGAGCTAGACTCAATCCCTGCAGCAAAACCTTGATCGGTTGGGGCAATCCGTAGCGACCCAACTGACTCAGAGAAACCCACTTCAAGCTAGGATCCAATGGGGCTATTTTCTGGGTTAACGCGATATGCCACACCTGTATCCACAAACATCGATGCGTAAAAACATGTTTGATGCGTTGACCTCTTGTAATCTCATGACAGTTCTGTTGCCAGGTGCTCGTATTTTCAGTAGCTAATATTACTTTGAGCAAGCTTTTCTGGTTCTCGAGAGATTGTTGTTCGAGCCCCTTACTTATCCACTCCGATTCAGGAAGCGACCACAGGCCACCCCAGATCGCTTTATCTGGGCGCTTTTGGAGAAGGATGAAATTACCTGTTCGCAGTACAAGCATATTGCAGTCAAACTCTGGCGATTTCATCTTGGCCTTCTTTTGCGGCAAATCTAATACTTGATTGCTTAAATTGGCTTGGCAAGATCGCTCGAAAGGACATTTATTTTCTGCACTCAAGCAAACGGGTTTGCGTGCTGTACACCAAGTAGCCCCAAAATCCATTAATGCCTGGGTGTATACCGGCATATCTTTAGCATTCTTTGGCAAGAGATCAATAGCCAATTGCCATAACTGATCACTAGTCCCCTTATCCTGCACTGCGCCCTCGACCGCGTATAAACGCGCCAGAATTCTTTTGACATTGGCATCCAGAATGGGTGCCCTTTCATGAAACGCAAAGGCCGCAATTGCACCTGCGGTAGATCGCCCGATACCTTTCAACTTTTCTAATTCTTGAGGGTCACTCGGAAATTGCCCCCCAAAATCCCGCATCACTTGTTGAGCACAAGCATGTAAATTCCTTGCTCGCGAGTAATACCCAAGCCCCGCCCATTCAGCAAGCACATCATCCACTGGGGCGCTTGCCAACACTCGAACCGTTGGGAAGCGCTTCATAAATCGGGGATAGCGTTCAAGCACAGTAGCAACTTGCGTTTGCTGCAACATAATCTCAGATACCCAAACTGCATAGGGGTCACGATTTCCTTGCCAAGGCAAGCCCGATCTTCCACTACGGGCATGCCAAGTGATTAACTTTTCTGCAAATGTGGGGCTTAACGTTTTTGACATGTAGGACAAAAATACGTGGAGCGTTGACCTTGTACGATTTGCTTAATCGGGGTTTTACATACCTTACATGGCTCATCCTTGCGGTCATAAACTTTGGTTTGCACCATGAAGTGGCCCGGGTCTCCATCACTATTTACAAAATCTTTGAGGCTACTTCCACCAGCAGCGATTGCTTTTTTTAGAATGTCTCTGACCGCTTGCGCCAAGCGTGAGCATTGATGGCGACTCAACTTTCCCGCAGGCGTTGCAGGATGGATGCCTGCTTCAAAAAGACTTTCCGAACAATAGATATTGCCAACACCGACAACTGCTTGACCCGCTAACAAAAACTGCTTTACGGCAACTGTCCGTTTTCGAGATGCCTGATATAAAACCTGCGCTCCAAGCTCTCCAGCAAATCCTGAAGAGAATGGCTCCACCCCTAATTTTTGTAACAAAGGATTATCTTCAACAGGTCCTTGTGATTTTGGATGCCACAAAATAGCGCCAAATTTTCTGGGATCATGCAAGCGCAAGCTCAATTTTCCAAACTCTATTGACACGCGATCATGTAGCTTCAATGGTTCATTGCTTGGTAAAACGCGTAAGGTTCCTGTCATTCCCAAATGAATCAGCACATAACCTTCAACGATTTCAAATAGGAGATATTTACCCCGCCTCTCAATTGACTTCACTTTTTTACCAGGCAGTATTTTTAATAGCGCTTTAGGCACAGGCCAGCGCAGGCGCCCATCAATGATTTTGATAGCGCTAATTGAACGCCCCTGCAAATGCGGGGCTATACCCAATCGGGTGACTTCTACCTCTGGCAACTCTGGCATAAATCCATTGTAGATTCGCAGATTAGAATGTGCTTATGAGCAAATTTTTACTGCAGTCCTTTTTCCAGGGTATTCGACTCCTCCTCATTGTCGGCTGGATCATTGTGCCCGGCTTTGCACATGCGCAAGGTGATGATGCCCAAACAGGAAAAGTCGTTTTTGAAGTGCTTGCATCTGAGATTGCCTTGCAAAGAGGCGAAGCCGGTCTGGCGTATAACACCTACATGGAGATGGCCCGTCAATATAAGGAACCGCGCCTAGCTCAAAGAGCCATGGAAATTGGTATTACTGGTGGATCACCTGAGTTAGCGCTAAATGCGGCTAAGACATGGGAAAACCTTTCACCCCCATCCCAAATCAAACCTAAAGAAGTTCTCGTTACTCTACTGATATTAAGCAATCGCTGGTCAGAAGCAGTAAAGCCGGCAATTGCTTTACTGAAACAAGAAAATCCATCTCAACGAGAGGGTACTCTAGTGCAACTACAGGCATTACTTGCCAAAGCAAAAGATGAGTCAGATGCACTGCGCGCCTTCTACGAAATTGCCTCAACCGCCAAACCGGACATCAGAGATCCCAGCCTGCTGTATACCTATGCTATGTCAGCCGAAAAAGCCGGTCACCTTGATGTCATGGAAAAAACTTTACGTGAAATCCTGCGAAAAAATCCGAACGATGCCAATTCTTTGAATGCACTCGGTTACTCCTTGGCTGACCGCAATATCAAATTACAAGAAGCATTTGCACTGATTACTAAAGCACACCAACTCTCTCCAAAAGATAGTTTTATTTTGGACAGCTTGGGTTGGGTCAATTTTCGTCTTGGTAAAAATTCACTGGCTTTAGAGCAACTTCAGCAAGCATTCAAAATGAAGCCTGAAGCTGATATTGCTGCACACATTGGAGAAGTCCTCTGGGTAATGGGACGTCAAGCCGATGCAGAAGAAATATGGAAACAAGGTCAAAAAATTGATGCCAATAATCCCACCCTCAAGGAAACTTTAAAACGCTTAAAACCAGATTGGTCAAATTCAGAGCAAGCTGCCAATGGCTTATGGGATGGGCGTTTCGCGGTCAAAGTCACCGGGCTGACTGATGCACAAAATCAAGGTGGCTCAGGCGGCTTCACTCTTACTCAAGAGCAACTCAAAGATGTACTAGAAATTCGCAATCCTGTTGGTGGAGCAATTGCAAAAATTACGATTACTCCTGGTGAAGCTGTACTCGAACGCGACGGACAAGTCGTTACCGCCATCGATGCAGACACGCTGGTACAAAATACTTTGGGGCTACCATTACCCGCTAGAGGGCTTTCAAATTGGCTCAGGGGTGAAATCAGGCCGGGTAGCGAAGCGAGCGTCGAACGCAATCCCAAGGGACAAGTCAGCAGCATTAAACAAGATGGTTGGGATTTGTCTTATACCTGGGCTAATAAAAATCGCCTTGAAAAATTAACAATGACCAGAAGTTCTAACATTGGATCCATTGATATTCGTTTGATTTTCGACAATCCAAATGAATGAAGCCGTTAAACCCAACCTAACGCTACGCTCTCCAGCAAAGCTCAATTTATTTCTACATATCATCGGGCGTAAAGCGGATGGGTATCACCTACTCCAATCCGCATTCCAACTGATTGATTGGTGCGACACGATTTACCTCAAACCTACTCAAGATAACGCGATACATCGCATCAACCCAATCCCTGGTGTTCAACCAGAACAAGACCTGGTCGTTCGGGCGGCGCGCTTACTAAATGATTATTGCCACACTCAACACGGCGTTGAGATCGCTGTCAAAAAAGAAATTCCTATGGGAGCAGGTCTAGGTGGCGGCTCGTCCGATGCTGCAACCACTCTTATTGGCCTCAATCAATTATGGAACCTCAATCTTGATCAAAAAACACTCAGTGAACTGGGTCTCCAACTAGGTGCAGATGTACCCTTCTTTATTTTTGGCAAAAATGCCTTTGTTGAGGGAATTGGGGAGCAGATGCAGGAACTGACCTTGGGGCCGCAAGATTATGTGGTCATCTTTCCCCAAAAAGGGGTGGCGACAAAAGCAATCTTCCAAGACCCTGAATTGACCCGAAATCATCGACAGATTACAATGGAGGGCTTTCTTGCATCGTCATGGTCTGATCTTTCCAATGATTGTCAGGCGGTAGCGATGCGGATTTGCCCTGAAGTGAAGCAAGCTTTGGATTGGATTTGCCAGGCTATACCGGGTTCAAAGCCCCGTATGTCGGGCTCCGGAAGCAGCGTTTTTGCCATCTTAGACCCTAAGACCGATCTCGCGAAACTGGAAAATCTTCTACAAAAACTTCCAAAAGGGTGGGTAGGTCGAGTTGTTAGGGGGCTAAATAAAAATCCCGCTTACAATTTGGTTTCTTCAGATTGATCTGTAGGGGAATCGCCAAGCTGGTTAAGGCACTGGATTTTGATTCCAGCATGCGAAGGTTCGAATCCTTCTTCCCCTGC
>JACCDO010413953.1_pt1 | contig 10871 bp, 4 predicted proteins | sample 7446101 | NCBI WGS metagenome assembly JACCDO01 (sample SAMN15323440, study PRJNA562643) | freshwater metagenome | isolation source: river surface water | place: USA:Blue River Watershed | collected 2017-08-16
AGGCATGGATTTAAATGTATTTATTTATTACATAAGTTATATGATAATTAAATTCAATGTAGACTTGTACTGGTGTCCATAAATTATAGGAGAAATAATTTTAATTTTAAAGAAGTTCTAGGGTCGAAGTTCTAGGGTCGATACTCACCGGTACCATAAATTCTCCTAGTAGACTCCTACTTTATTAAGTAACTTTAACTGAAGGAGTGATAGAATAAAATTATTCTACTATTGATAATTATAAGCATCATGTCTATACAAGCGGAAAGAATGCTGGTAAAGAAGTTGTCCGAATTCGCTCAAATTCCTACCAGAGGAAGTCAATTTGCTGCAGGTATACAATTTTCCTTGTTTCCCCTTCATACTATTACACTTATAAACTATATTTAAACAATAAAAAGGATTCGATTTAAGCAGTGCTTATGATATTACTGTGCCTGCAAAAGGTAAAGCGCTTATAAAAACTGATATTGCGATCGCAATCCCGGAAAATACATATGCTCGTATAGGTACAAATTTTATTCCCAGTAATTTTTCTTTATTTCATGTACTTAATTTAAACTTTAGCTCCTAGAAGTGGACTTGCGCACAAAAATTTTATTGATACTGGTGCAGGTGTCATTGATTATGATTATCGCGGAAATGTTGGTGTAATCTTATTTAATCATTCTGATAATGACTTTGAGGTAAAAAGAGGTGATCGTATAGCGCAGCTTATATTAGAACGAATAAGTATGGCAGAGGCAGTTGAGGTTGAAGATTTAGATAACACTACCAGAGGCGCTGGAGGATTTGGTAGCACAGGTGTTTCTCAAAACTAATTAAAAATATAATATAATTAAGAAAAATCTAATTATATGTTACATCATGAACGAATCTTAACTTTATGGATAAACACAAACTTAACATAATTTTTATGGCTTTAATAAAGAAGGAGAACTATTCATTTTTGCATTTCTAACTAACTCATATGTTTTAAAATGATCGTGAACTACAGGCCTAACATCATCAACAAATTGAACGTCACGAAGAAACTTAACTACTTTTAATAATTCTGTATCTTTGTCATCATCAAACCAACTTTCTATAGGAATACCATTGTCTATTTGAAATCCATAAGCATGTGGGGAGTTATCGACTAAAACAGTCTAAAAAACAATTTATCAAAAAATGAGTAACGAATACTTAAAAATAAATAAATAAAGGTAGATATAATAAAAATAATACCTTGGTTAAGTCTCTTCCTAACACATGTAAATCTTTCAAATAATTACCTTGCACCAATAAACATGCTTCTCTGAACAATCTATGACTTATATACTTCTTTTCAGGGTCTAAAAGATCAAGGAGTACATCAGCATAAACTTTTTGGGACGCTGTAAAAACGACCACTTCAAAGAGTTTGGATACAGTCTCCAAAAAATAATCTAAATATGGTCTCTTTCTTACATAAACGTGGTAAAATACACCATTAAATGTGACTGGAAATGAAATGTCATACTTTTCAATAGGATCAAGAGTACAATGAACTAGAGTCTCATCCAAGTCGAGTGCTAATGTAAGACATTTTTGTGATTTTAGAGGTGGTGGTAAACAAATTTTATCAGCAATATAAACACTATCATGAGGGGGTAGACCAGCAATAAATTGATATGGGTTAAACTGTTCTTCTTCATCTTCACTATCGCTCTTTTTTTCAGTGACGGATTGTGTATCAACTCTTATTTCATCATTACTAGTGGTATTTTTATCAATACAAACATGGTCATACTCATCGTACCTCAATGCAGGAGAAAATAAGGCAACTTTTTTGTCACTAATATTTTCATTATTTAAATAATCTTTCTCTCTTATAAAAGTTTTGGATGATGACTGTGATTTTAATGGTGATTTTAAATTATTATTGGTTCCTTCAACTTTATTATAATATAATTAGTACGTTTTTTTTCAAAAAAATAAAAGTATTGATATCAGTATTATTAAAATTAAGTGGTTACCTGTTTTAGCTGCTGAGTTCACTCTGGCCCTCTTCGAACTAGCTATCGGCGAATTAGGTGAGGCATAAGGAGAATTCATTATTTGTTTTCTTCCTTTTTCTGTTTTTGAAAGTCGAATTTTGTCGATGCACTATGTCCGGTCCCGAGTAGAGTAGTTTCTTGGATTTAATAACAATAACTACTAAATACGGACGACTTTTGCATCAGAATTCATATAGTATATTTATTTAATAACAACAACTGGGTATTCTTGTCTCCCAAAAAAAAAATTCCCTTGCCGGTCTGCCGGTACTACTACATTTCGTTGAAACAACTTGAAAGCAAAACCGGATAAGAAAAAACAGTCAAAAGTCCTAGGAAATGTTTTGACTATACACAACTTAGTTCAATACGAGGCTCAATCTTGTACAAAATGAAATCTCTTCAATTTTACAAGTCAACACGAGCTTCTTCTGATCCAATATTGGCCAGCTGTTTATGCAATACAAATAATAGTATATGTTGGACCATAGATAAAGAATCTATACGACTGTGGCATAACTTTAAATTAATTAAGTCGTCTCATTTCCCTAAACAATTATTTCAAGGACGATCATTTTTGGCTGCAAAGTCGATTGACAATAATTGTTTAATAGTTCTTACTCCAAAAAATGATTCAACAAATGGTATTCTTCAAATATGGTCATCATCATTGATACTAGTTAAGCAAATGACATTAAACTACGGACCTATAGGACTGTGCACAATAAATATAGCAAGATCCGAAATATTTCTGGTTGAAAAATCTTATCGATTTGTAATACTGCAATATAATTCGGTTATATATGAGAATAATGAAGTGCAATTGTCAAGTTCTAAAAGCAAAGTTAATAATTCAACTGAATTTTCATTACAGTATTCCATCAAAGAGAAACAAAAATTCACGCTTCCAAATGTAGAATCTGAAATTGTTGATATTCAAATATGTCCATATACTTCAAATGTAGTTATGATTGATAAGAACGGCTGTATGCATATTGTAAGTGAATTAAGCGACTTAAGATTGAAATTTCAATATGATGAAACTTTAAAGGTGAAATTATTGAATATTGAAAGTACGACGAAAGGACCGATTGTGTACGAAATAAGTAAGACCTATAATTTACAGTTGCTATCCCAAATTAAAATAAATCCAGTATTTTTACAAATCTGCAATGAAAATGTGGTCGCAATAGCTTATAATAACGGACACATTCATCTGGTTAAGTGTGACCGTATGGTTACATTAACTGAAAAATTTCCTTTACAAACACTAATTGAATTTCGTGTGTTTGAAAATATACAGTCAGAATCATTTACAAGCCTACAAAAATGTTCGTGGATAACAAATCGATCAAAAATGTTTAACATAGAATTATTCACTATGGATAGTACTTTAAAAATTTGCCATTGGGGTATTACTTACAGAGATACAGTTAGTATTGAAAACGAAACCGTTACGGAACATCTGCTACTTGGTGAGTATAAGATGAAAGAGGAACCAGAATCCCATATTTTGCAGTCAGTAAATAATATTTGTCCAAGGAATTTGATATATTACGAAGATCAAATTTCAGGTATTCCATGTAAAAAGCATATTTTCTGTACTTATGGAAGTATGATCGCAATATTCGAAGTTCACGAACCACAACGATTAATACAATCCTATATACCTAATGCTTCTCATGTATCATCTGGACCATTAGTGTCAGATTTTTTTAGTGATGACGATATCGCATTTCAGAACAATAAAACATTTATTATTTCTCAAGATAACTATTTGCAAATAATAGATAGTAAAAGTGGTAATATAATACGAGGAGTCAATATTCCGACAGTATATAATGGAATTCACACGGGTACCATTACGTGCATTTATTGTTGTAATCATTCCAAAAATATTATTCTCGGTATGTCAACTGGGAATGTATTGGTACTATCGCCTATGCTGTCGGAAGAAATTTTCATAATTAATTCTATATCAGTACATACATCCGAAATTACTAAAATAAGCTCTGTCAAAGTTGCATCTTCACCAAACTCAGATGGAAAATATAAAGAAAAACTTTATTTGATAGTAGCTGATAAATATGGAATTATGTCATCGTGGTTTTTAAGAGGAAATGAAAGTAAAAATACATGGATGTCACAATGCCATCAATCACAAATTTGCGCTTTGCACTCGTGTGAATATTCAACTTCAATTAGGATCATAATTTCTGCATGTGTTACTGGACTAGTCAATGTTTGGGTGGTGAAATACGGTGGAGAATTAGTATTAATTTCTTTTTTTAAATCTTGTGGGAATCATTTATCCACATTATATGCAATTCCATTCATCGATATTTCAAGATCGCTCATCAGCGAAAGTGAGAGCAGCGAATTTTCCATCACGATAGTTGTAGTATGTGGATTTTTGAATGGGATGATAGAATCATGGTTAATATCTAATAACAGCAGTAAATGTGCGAGTTTACCTGAAGCATTGATTAAAGTCAGTAACAGCGGAATAACTTTTATTGGTCCATCTTTTCACTTGAATACGTGTGGCACACTTAATGAGCCTAGAGGGCTCTATATAGCAAGCTGTGATGGCTTAATTAATCTTATAGAAATTGATAGTTTTGGTAAAGTTTCTTGGATAGAGTATTATACAGTCCCATTTACTGTCAGAATTATAATGGATTCTACTACAAATTCAATGGAGTCTATTTCAACTTTAATCGCTGGAGATAAAATTTCATGTGAGATTTTAAATTTTTTTACCACTATACCTGTCGATTGGAAAAATAAAGAACTCAACTTTAAATTAAAAATAGAAATGGATCCTGACGAAGGCATGCGCACAGAATATCAAAATGATCTTAATGCAGATATATCTAACTCAGAGTCAGTAAATTTACATATAGAAAGCAAATCGGGCATAAAAAATGCGTTACTATCCCAAGATACTATTGAACCGGAAAATTTGGGCGACAGTGCCGAAGAGTTAGTAATAACGTACCCCCAAGTTGACTCTATGACATCATTGAAGTACACAGATCCTATTAAGAGCTCAATTTCTGCAGAATTACATTTTATTAAGAAAAATCATGTGTTGTTAGAATTATTTCAACAGGCTGTCATAAATCAAAAGGAATCTGACCGATTGACTAATGGAGATATATCTGTAGACGAAGCGGCAACAATTATACACAAATTCTTCGGTGCCGAACGCCATTTAAGAGAAAACATATTAGAGGTCATTTCGCTTTTGGAGTTGAAGCAACAAGATAGAATCAATTTTTTGAACGTAGCCAAAATTTCGGCTATCATTTCTTCTGCTCTAGGAATTAAAGGGCAAGGTTTCGTATCTAAGTCGCAGCACAAACAAAAATCCTTTCAGCAGCTTCGGCAACACTATACCAGAATTATTTACAATAATATGGGAGAAAAGTCTTTTAAACGTACCGAGCTTCCGATGGGCTCTTTCAATTCTATGGTCTCTACAATAAAATCAATATGGAAGGACCAGCCGTGCAGAGTAGCTTCAAGAAATGATTTAGATCTTGTAACATTTCCTCCAACTATGTTGAGAAAGCTCCCTGAAGGATTTTTAAAGTTAGTTCAAAAAGATATCGAGCTACCAATGACATGGAACCCTTCGAACAAACATTGGTTTGATATACGAAGGACTATTCGGATTGCGCGAACAATACTAGATATTAGAAGTTCTAAACAGTATGCAGCTTATGTAAATTTTCACGAAAGTGGAACTTTATCAAGTGTGTCTGGTCTCCCCAAGATTTTACTTCGTTACTTTGAGCGTAATTTCGGCACTGGACAGCTCAATATGGCTCAACAAAAGACTATCAATTATTTGGAGGCATGTATGCAATATTTTCAGTATCCAATCATTAATTTTATTCGCAAGGTTCTATGTCCAACTAATTTGATCGAAAGTGTTAGTATAAATTGTCTGTGGTTATATATTGAAACCAGAAGCTATTTATTGACTCGAGGACTTGTCACACCGGCCGGGGTTATCACCGTGTCTGGAGAAGTAATGGTGTCCAGTAACTTGTCTAGTACTTCAAATTCCAAATCAGAAGTTTACTGGCTATTAGTTAGGCGCACGGATGCACTAGCGTGTATACAGGAAATGATAAGTAAGCGTGGAAAGTATGGCCCTCAGACATTGTATCGTCTACTCTTAGCTGTAGACGAAGTACCTTCCTATAAATACAATTCATCCAATCTTGATGATTCAAATGATTATATTGATTTTGAACAGTTTTTGGAAGCAATTGCAGTCGAATATACACAAATAGAAAGATTAATTAATGAGTTAGAGCACATATGTTTTGGCTTGCACTCACTTCAACAAGATATGAACACAGCACATTCAAGCGAACAATCTGGTGGCCTATTACCTGTAGCCCCGACGACAGAATTGGAGTGCTTCAAAATATTTAGACTTATTATGTATCAATTTTGTGAGTTAGATCGAGATCGGTTGGGAATAGTTTCTGCTGATATGTTTCGTGCAGTCATTCTTAACTGCTCGAGAAATATACCAGGGTTCTGTTCACTCACAACTGAAGTATATGCATTGTTTGAAGTGTGTAAAAAATTCAATAGCAAATCAGCCGATGGATTCATTTGCTATCTTGACTTTTGGGCCGTCATTTTAGCTTGGGTTGCACAAACAAGATGCACCGCAACTATAAATTGTTCAAATATCACAAAATCAATCAATGAAATCAAACGAGGTATAGACGAGTCGTATGCGGCTGCAATTATTAATCTGATTGCATTAATACAGTGCCCAGTTTCAGATAATCCATTCTGGGTGTGTGCTTCAACAGACTCTAGAGTTTTACCGCTAAATGATTTTAGCAGCACATCCACTTTAAACAAAGATGGCTATTGGACTTGGTCGACCTCGACTAATGAGCAAGATGTCATAGTGCCCTCGCCTATGTCGATTAAAAAAGTAGAAGCAGCTACTAACAGAATAAGTAGAGCAGAACAAGATAAATTTATAGAAGCCAACTTACAGCGTACAAAAGAACTACCAATTCCTGTCATTCTTTCAACCAATCGTGATTTGTCAACCGTCTATGGCGAAATATGTAAACCAGCCAATACTTCTAAAAAATCTGAAGTTCCATTGACCATAAATGATATTGCTCCTGATTTTGGTGCCATCAAACTTAATATTAAGGACAGACAGAGTTATTCTCGATCCGTAAATAATCTTACGCAGCTTACAATCGATCCATCGTTTGAATTAGCGAGCAACTCAAATATTGGCGTACATCTTGACTTAAAGACTGCTGTATCGTATAATCTTGCCACTACTAATGACATAGGTGACAGTATTGAACATTTCCCAACAAATGGATCTAAAGATTTCGAAGAAAGCATTACGACAATGACTGAAACCGCCGTAGAAAGAATTCGTCTTGATATTATATCTAAGTCCGCCGAATTTAACGAGTCCTTAAATTCTGAGAAGATTATAATGGAAGAGAGATTGCGAAAAAAAGCAATTGAAAAAGCGAGGATGGAGAAAATAGCGAAAGAAAAATATTTTGAATCTATGCGACAGAAACAAAAGTTCGACGATCTCAAAGAGAAAAGGTTAGAGAAGATTCGCTTAATGGAAAACAAAGCTAATGAACTAATGGAGGCAGATAAATTAGCAAAACTTGAGGCAGAGAAAGCTAGAATTGCCGCAGTCAAAGAACACCAAAATAAACAAAAAAGCGAAAGAGCCCTCAAAGAGCAGCTTGAAAATGAAAAACACAGAGAGTTTGAAGAGTCTATGAACATGAAACAAGAGGAGCAAAGAATGCGGCAATACATGGAAGAGCTCGCAGAAAAATTAAGAATTGAACATGAAAGAGCGATGAAAAAAGCAGCGGCAGAAGCGGAAAAATTACGTCAACAACAGGAAGCCGAAAGGTTGGAATTAGAGAGAAAATGGGCCGAAGAAGAAGCTCTTCGTCTTGAGCTAGAGCTAAAACAACAAATGCTTGAAATCGAATCAATGAAAATCGAAGACTTCAATATTCTGTCCATAAAGAATGAGTCAATATTACAAGAAGTTGAGTCTGAAATTATTGAAACGTCACCCCCACCCGCAGAAATTGTTGAAGATATTCCTCTTAACACCGATGAGGATATTGTAATCGAAAAGGAAGCATCGTCATTAGAAAAGAAAATGAAATTTGTAATGGAAAAGATTGACCTTGCATCGAAAAAGTATTTAAATCATCCCCGTAGATCGGGTGTTAAATCTGGAAATTTTTTCTTCCCTTTAACTTTCTCTAATGATATCATATACAACCCGTTTGTTACTCAAGTATATGATAGAAAAACGCCCGAAGAAAGTGATAATATTGATGTACCTAGTGGGTTTACTGATATTCAGGATAAAGTTAAACTTCATAAGATTGAGGTAGCACAATTTCGTCGAGAACAATTTCGTGTTTCTGAAACTGGTGTTGAACCTGAAGATTGGACTATGTTGTTTAGAAAAGATTCTGTAGATTGGATCAAGTTTTTTAAGAATGAGAAAGTATTATTGAACTTTAACCCCCCTCCAGAGCCAGCACCAGTTGACGAAGAGAAAGAATTCTTGCACGAAATGTCCCTATCGCAACATAACTCAATAAGTAAGGAGCAGCACGTGTTCAATTTTTTGGATATTCCAGATCAAAATGATCATATCGAGCCACTTCCTTTAGCTAAAGTGCTGAAGAGTATTGTGCGCCCAAACAAATTAAATTACTACCAGGTATATGTCTTCTATAATTTATAATACTTAGTATCGAGAACAATAATTCATTTAAACATTTAATATAGGTAGAAATTATGTCGAATAAGACAATTCTGACAGTTGAGTTACGTTGTTATTTTGGTCATGCAGATATTTTCTTGTCAAATAAAGACCTACCATCCCGAACCAATTATGACCAGTGCAAATATTATAATCATGTTAATAATACAAATCGAACTTGCAGGCTGACAACAGAATTAAATGAGTTAGGCACTTATTTCATTGGTATCAGCTCTGTGTATGGATCTAAGTATGAAATTTGGGCAATATGTTCAAGTCAACCTCGTGATGTCACTGAGGCTATTAGAAGTACGAACAAAATTTTGCGAGGACTTGATATTTTATCAAACAATTGCGTGGATGATTTGCATATGTATTTACCTAAGCTATACCATCAGGCTCATTCTATTGCAGATTCTGAGTTCAAAGTAAGTAGCGAATCCATAGTATCCGAAATGATAAATTATAGTGTTGCTACTAGAGGTAATAATGCAAAATTAGTAAGCTCTAAAGAGGAAGAAGAAGCCGAGGAATTTGACGTTCTCGATAGATTTGTTGCAAAGCAAGGAAGAATTAAGTTAAAGAAGTCACTTTTGAATAAAAAACTTAAAAATAATTCAAATTTTGTATCGGGTTCACTGGGAAGAATAAATGATGATGATGACGATGATGTTGATGTTGATGAAGCTGATGATGCTGATAATCTCTACTTACATTCCGAAATGTTTATTCGACCGAATAATTTATTACGAGATAATAGAAATATTATTGCTGAAATAGTGGAACCAGTCGACCCTATTCCATCAAATAAAGTTATTAACGAAACTTCAGCATCGTTAGTTGTCGCTAGTCAAACTGTTCCTACTATGTTTAAGGAATTTCATCAATTAAGCCAACTTCCTACTACTACTAGTTTACCAAAATTAGCCCAAAAGAAATTGCTTGCCGTTCCAAAACCAATATCATACGATCTTAAAGAATATTCTAGGAAATAATTATTAAATGTTTTAATTATCATAATACACTAATTTGACAAAAATATTCATAATTTAATTGACATAATATTAGGTCTATGCAGAGTTCGGTCCCGTTATAAATGAATGCACAGCAAAAACTAAGAATAAAACGCCACCAATTATAGATACTGTTCTCTCTGAAATGCTTGCTGCGAGCATTTTACCACCAAGCACGGCTAAACCAGTACAAAATGCATGCCCTATCAAACCCCCTATTATTACACCTAAAATATTTTTTGATGCAGCAAGAGCAACAGTTGCGATTTGTGATCTATCTCCCCATTCCGCAAGAAAAGTCAATGTAAATGCCTGAGTAAAGACTTTAACGTTTTCTGTTTTGGATACTGATAAAAATATCGACGAGTTCTTATTTTTGATATCACCTTCTTCTATTTGTTGTAATAAATCTTCTTCGGCGCCCACACCTTCTTTTTTATTGATGAGTTCTTCCTCAACTTCTTGTAATTCATCAGATGGTCCATCATCCATTTCATATGCATCTTTCAGTAATCTAACACCAAAGTATAAAAATAATAATGCACTTGCAATATGAGTATAACTTCGAGGCAGAATAGACGGTAAAGCAAAACCCATAAAAGAAGATAAAATATGCATGAGTGCTAATGCCATCATAGCACCTGCATAAACAACAAGTCGTCCATGTCTCATGGCAAGTACTGCAGCAATAAAAAACGTTTTATCACCAATTTCAGTAACTAATATAACTACTAAACTTTTACAAAATCCGGTAAAGAAATCACTACCACCGGATAATAACCACGAATTATCAAGAAAATTTTCGCTCATAATTTAAAAGGACCAATTGAAACTCCAACTGTAGGTGCAGGTGCAGATACAGATACTTCGATATTTTCGCTCCTTCAGTTAAAGTAGGAGAATTTATGGTACCGGTGAGTATATCGAGTCGAACTTCTTAAAATTAAAATTATTTCTCCTATGATTTATGGATATACCAGTACAAGTCTACATTGAATTTGATTATCATATAATTTA
>JACCDO010319851.1_pt1 | contig 10870 bp, 5 predicted proteins | sample 7446101 | NCBI WGS metagenome assembly JACCDO01 (sample SAMN15323440, study PRJNA562643) | freshwater metagenome | isolation source: river surface water | place: USA:Blue River Watershed | collected 2017-08-16
CTAAAGGTAAGACAGCTGATGCTAATGGAGTAGGATACATCTAATGGCAACTTACAGCAACGCAAGTCCTTGGGCAAATACAAGACAGAATTCTTTGTATCTGGAATTAATGGACATTAGACCAGTTCCTGCAGAGGACGACGATTACAGATACGTAATAGAAAATCAATATAAACATAGGCCAGACTTGTTGGCCTACGACTTATACGGTAATCCAAAACTATGGTGGGTATTTGTTCAACGCAACATGAGTGTGTTAAAAGACCCCATTTATGATTTTGAACCAGGTACGGTGATATATCTTCCAAAGAGAAGCAATCTAGAAAAGTACCTAGGAGTTTAATATGGCTTTTGAGTACCTTGGTAAAGTATTAGGAATAACAAAGCCGGACGGTACACCGTCTTTATCTCTTCCGACTAACAGTTCTATTGGTATAGGCACAGTCAACAAAATTACAAACTTGTCATTGCCTAAAGCAACTGATGCTTTAAAAAACGGCATGTCAAGTGTAATTAAAGATCTTTCAAAGTCTACATCAGCAGCGACAAAGAATCTTCCTAATCTTGTAAAAAATCCCATGGAGGATTTTGCATCTGTTAACGTTCTGTGGACGTTAGCTTGTTTAACTCCAGAGCAGTTTAATAATCCAGCAACTTACAGAAACAGTCCCCAAGATTTAAAACATGTTGTGTTTTCGTCCGGTGGTCGTTTTGATAGCCAGCGTGTAAACACTTTGTTTGGAGCACCTGAATATTACATAAACAATTTTCAGATGAATTGTATTATTGGTACAACTGAAAAGACTGGCAACAGTAATGCCGTTAAGTTTAGTTTTGACATTTACGAACCGCATTCGATGGGCTTGCTATTACAGAGTATGCAGAATGCTGCTATCAAAGCAGGATACCTGAGTTACTTAGACAATACTCCTTATGTTCTTAGAATGGACATACAGGGATATGACGAAGTTGGAATGGTTATTAAGTCAGTAAAGCCAAAGTTCTTTACAATGAAATTAACTTCAATGAAGTTTAACGTTACCGAAGGCGGTAGTAATTACAAAGTTGAAGCTATTCCTTACAACCACCAAGGCTTCTCGGACGCTATTAACACCTCCTACAATGACTTAAAAATTGTAGGTGATGCTAACGGCAAGGGCGATGTTGCAGAACTGTTAAGCGTGGGGAAAGACAGCCTTACTGCTGTATTGAATAGAAATGAAGAAAAGCTAAGAGCGGAAGGAAAAATTGGAGTACCAGACGAATACTCCATCCAGTTTCCAAAAATATCCAGTGATTGGTATTCGTCTGCAGGTGATAGCAAAAAACTTTCCAAGGCAACAGTTAACCCATTGGATGTTTTAGCCCAAACGATCTCGGGCGGTGCAGCTAAAAAAATTGATCCTGCAACTATGCCAATGAATGATATTGGAACTGCAAGTTTAGGTTTTGATCAAGCCCGCGGCGGTAACACAACATTTAAACGTGCAGGCGATCAAATTGATTCTAAGACAGGTGTTATCAAACGCGACAACATGACCATTGATCCTAAGATCAGAGCCTTCCAGTTCGGCCAGGGTCAGAGTTTAACGGCAATGATTAATCAGATTATTCTTAGCTCTGATTATGCTAAGAAAGCAATTGATCCTGTTAACTTAACACCAGAAGGTTACATCAAATGGTTTAAGTTGGATGTTCAAATAGAATTATTAAAATACGATCCTATTGTAGGTGACTACGCTAAAAAAATTACATACCGTGTTGTGCCGTATTTTATTCATCAGAGTATTTTTTCTAACCCAAGTGCTGCACCTGTTGGTTATGCAGAGTTGATGAAAACAGTTGTTAAAGAATATCAATACATCTACACAGGTCAAAACGTTGATGTGTTAAAGTTTGATATTAATATTAATAATCTTTTCTATACCGGCGCAAATCCTAAACCTGAAAATGAATCAGCAAAAACTAGTAACCAAGATCAAAAGCTAGCTGAAGTAAAAAACAGCACAACTAAAACAGGACAAGGTCAAGCACCTGAATCTCAAGGCGCACAAATGGGTCGTTCGAGACCTAAACGTGATCCTAGATTGCTAACAGGGTATAAAGGCGGTTCTGGTGACAAATCGACAGAACAAAACGTTGCTGAAAACTTCCAGCAGGCATTTATCAGTGGCAATAGTGCCGACCTTATTTCTGTTGATTTAGAAATTCTAGGAGATCCATATTGGTTAGTTGACAGTGGCATGGGCAACTATTTTGCAAGATCATCTAGTCCTACAGCACAAATCACTAATGACGGAACAATGAACTACGAAGGTGGTAATGTGTATGTGTACCTAACATTTAGAACACCTGCTGACATTAATGAAACTACCGGTTTATATGACTTTTCAGTGAACGGAAAAGAAAGTCCTTTTGGCGGAATTTATAGAATCAACTTAGTTGAAAATTATTTCCAAGACGGTTTCTGGAAACAGAAGTTGAAGTGCCTAAGAATGCCAGGCCCACAAGGCCCTGAAGTTAACAAAACACAAGACGGAAACATTGCATCTGTTATTTCCAAAGCAGATAGTGCAGCAACACAATTGGATACTAAAGAGCCAATCAAGACTTCACCTATACAAGACACAACTAAAGAAACACCGGTTCAAAATGCAAATGCTAGCCCAAATTCGACAGCCAGCACAGCATCTAAACAAGGAGCGACATCAAGCACAACGCAGACAAAGACAACGTCTACTCAAGGACAACGTGTTGCAGGCTTTAGATATTATAGAGATTTAGGACAACAATAATGGCAGAGTTACAAAGACCGTCAGCAGAAAACGAAGGTAGGAGTGGTGGCCTCGGTAATGGCATGTATATGGCCAGAGTTATTAGCCACCTTGACTCGACATTTATGGGCGGATTAGAAGTACAACTTTTAAAAGATCAAAATAACACCCCTGGTGAAGATGCTGAAACACAGATTGTAAAATACGCTCCTCCGTTTTATGGGTATACTCCTTTTGAGTTTATGGGCAAAAATGATGGCTCTAATTCTACACTAGACGGATTTAATGATACACAAAAAAGTTATGGTATGTGGTTTGTACCGCCAGACGTTGGTGCAAACGTGTTGTGTATGTTTATTGACGGAGATCCGAGTCAGGGATTTTGGTTTGCTTGTGTGCCGGGACGCTATCTTAACAACATGGTTCCTGCTATTGCTGGTTCTACAGAAAATGTCTTAGACTCGGAAGATAAAAAGCGTTATGGTAATACAAAGTCGCCATTGCCTGTTGCAGAAGTTAACAAACGTATCAACGGTGAAAAACAAGAAATTAATCCTGAAAAGATTAAAAAAGTTGTACATCCTATTGCTGATAGATTTCTAGAACAAGGATTGTTAGAAGACGATGTACGAGGAGTTTCTACATCAAGTCCAAGAAGAGAAGCACCGTCTATGGTGTTTGGTATTAGTACTCCCGGTCCAGTTGATCGCAGAACAAACGCCAAGAAAGCAAAAATAGGCAAGAACGATAGTCAAACAGAACCAGTACCAGTTAGCCGATTAGGTGGTACACAATTTGTTATGGATGACGGCGATGACAGATATCACCGAGAAAAGTCAGCAGCAGAAGGTCCTGTAAAATATGTCGACCTATTAGATAAAGATGCACAGAAGAAATTGCAGACAGGCGAAGCAACAATTCCTTACGGTGAATACTTTAGAGTTAGAACAAGAACTGGACATCAGTTGTTGATGCACAATTCAGAAGACTTAATTTACATTGGCAATGCTAGAGGAACAGCATGGGTTGAAATGACCAGCAATGGTAAGATTGATATCTACGCCAAAGACAGCATCAGCATCCATAGCGAAAACGATCTAAACATTAGAGCTGCTAGGGACATTAATATTGAAGCTGGCCGTAATCTAAACATGCACACTGACAGCGGAAAGTTACACGTTGAAATTGCCACAGACATGGAATTTTTAATTAACAGCGATGCAAAATTAACTGTAGGTGCAAATTTAGACATTTTAGTAGGTGCTGCTACAAAGATTTCAACCAACACAGATTTAGATATTGCTGCCGGTGCGGAAGCAAAAATTAGTTCTACTGCCGACATGAGTCTAGGTAGCGGCGGCGAACAAAAAATTAATGGTACTAAAATAAACTTAAATGGTCCTAACAATGCTGAACCTGCAGGAGTTGCAGACTTTGTTAAGCCGTATGACCTACATGACAATCCTGCAACAAGTACTACCGCAGGGTGGGATAAGAAATATCAATCGGGTGTGGTACAAAGTTTTATGAAACGTATTCCTATGCACGAGCCTTGGGCATTGCATGAGAATATGGCACCTGATCAACTAACTCCTGATAAAACAGATAGGGATGCATAATCATGGCAACTAAACTTTATAACCAAAAAGTTGCAGCGAGCAGTCAAGCAACAGTTACAGAAAATATGGGTATGTTTACCTATAAAGGGTTCAATTCTAAAGAGTCAAATAAGAATTATAAGCTCTACGACATTGATCTAGTTAAGCAAGATTTGATTAATCATTTCTATATTCGCAAGGGCGAAAAACTAGAGAATCCCGAGTTTGGTACTGTAATTTGGGACATGCTATTTGAAAACTTTACAGAAGATGTAAAGAATATTATTGCCAAAGATGTTGAAGATATTATCAACTACGATCCTAGAATTGCTGTTAATGAAATACAAATTGACAGTACAGATCAGGGCATAAGAATACAAGCGGATATAGTGTATATCCCCTTTAATATTAACGAGCGTATGACGCTAAATTTTGATAAAAACAATTCTGTTATAAACTGACCACATAATTTTTTATGGTAAATATTGGTATAGGGATAGGAAATGACTACAACAAGCAGACAAAATAATTTGATTCTAAACCAAGATTGGACTAGAATCTATCAGACATTTAAAAATGCAGACTTCAAGTCTTACGACTTTGAAAATCTTCGCAGAGTTATCATTACCTATCTACGTGAAAACTATCCCGAAGATTTTAATGATTACATTGAGTCTAGCGAATACCTAGCATTAATTGATGCAGTTGCATTTTTAGGACAGAGTCTAGCGTTCCGTATTGACCTAGCAAGCCGTGAAAACTTTATTGAGTTAGCAGAAACTAAAGAAAGCGTATTACGTATTGCTCGTATGCTTTCTTACAACGCTAAAAGAAACGTTGCTGCTAGCGGACTATTAAAGTTTACCACAGTTACTACAACAGAAGACATTGTTGACAGCAACGGTAAGAATCTTGCACAACAAATTATCACTTGGAACGACCCAACTAATACAAACTGGTTAGAACAATTTTTAATGGTGTTAAATTCTGCAATGGCGGATAACACAGAGTTTGGACGCAGCCAAGGCAATGCTACAATCCAAGGAATCCCTACAGAACAGTATCGTTTTAGAACAGTTACTACTGATGTACCTTTGTACTCATTTACAAAAACAGTAGCATCGAGAGGCATGCCTTTTGAGATTGTATCCACAGCATTTAAGAACAGCGAAAATATCTACGAAGAACCACCAGTTCCTGGTAACCAACTAGGGTTTGTTTATCGCAACGACGGTACAGGTCCAGGATCTGCAAATACAGGTTTCTTCTTAATGTTTAAGCAAGGTACATTAGAGCTTGCAGACTTCGGTATAAGTATTCCTACAACAAATGAAAAAATTGCCGTCGATGCATCGAACATCAACAATGACGATGTATGGTTGTTTAGTTTAAACTCTGCCGGCGCACAATTAGCAGAGTGGACAAAGGTTTCTAGTTTGATCGGTAGCAACATTGCTTACAACAGCGTAAGCCAAAACGTTAGAGATATCTATGCTATCAATACAAAAGAAAATGACACAATTGATTTAGTATTTGCAGACGGTGTATACGGAAATCTACCACAAGGTGCATTCCGTGTATATTACAGAACTAGCAATGGACTTTCATATACTGTTTACCCTAACGAGTTAAGAGGTATTAACATTGGTATTAATTACCTCAACAAGTCTGGAGTACAACATACATTAACAATTGGATTGGCATTGCAATCTACAGTTGCTAATTCAGCAGCCAGCGAAGATATTGATACAATTAGAGCAAATGCACCTGCTGTATATTATACACAAAACCGTATGATTACCGCAGAAGATTATAATCTTGCACCGTTGTCTAGTTCACAAAATATTGTTAAAATTAAATCTATCAATAGAACATCTAGTGGTATTTCTAGAAACTTTGATATTGTTGATGCATCTGGAAAATATAGCAGCATCAATATTTTCTCCGATGATGGATATATCTATAAAGAAGAAAACGAAAATACATTAACATTTAAGTTTAACAGCAGAATAGATATTATTAACTTTATTCGCCGTTCTATTGAACCCGCATTTACAAACTCAGAAGTTTATAATTTTTATTTTACAAAGTTTGATAAGATTCTCTTTACTGATACTAAGACAGTATGGAATTCTATTACTACAACAACACCAACAGGTTATTTTAAAAACCCAATTGACGGATCATTGTATAAAGTAGGAAACTATTCTACAAGCAGTTTGAAATATCTGTCAGCTGGGTCATTGGTAAAGTTTGTACCACCTGCAGGACAATCCTTTAAGAAAGGAAAATTAGTAACTACTGATTCTACAGATGCAGACCAAACAAATGTATTATGGACTAAAGTTGTCAAAGTTACTGGTGATGGTACTAATGCTGGCCGCGGTGTTTTAACTAGTGGGTTAGGACCAATTATACTTAGCGATTCTATTCCTACCGGAGCAATTGCTTCTAGAATCGTTCCTAGATTTGTTAACGATCTAAACACATCATTAGAAACAGAAATTGTAAATCAAGCGTATCAAAATTTAAATTTTGGTTTAAGATATGATATGGCTACTTCTCAGTGGAACATTATTACATCTACAAACATTGATTTGATGAATAGCTTTAACCTAGGTAAAGCCGGCGACACTACAAATACTAACGTAGATTCGTCATGGATGGTAGCGTTTGTTAAAGAAGCAGACAAATATACAGTAAGAATTAGAAAGCTATCTTACATATTTGGCAGCGTTAATCAAAATAGATTCTACTTTGACAGCAACGAAAAACGTTATAACGATCAAATTGGAAATGTTGTTAAGGATCAAATTAATATCCTTGGTATTAACACTGGCAGCGATTTTATAACAGAATTAAAACAAGATGTTCCGTTTGAAATAAGCGACACTATCAAATTTGATGATGGATACGAGAGCACCACTGAAATTAAATTGTCTTTCTACGATTCCGATAATGACGGAGTTATTGACAATCCAGAATCATTTGAAAAGATTGTAGGAACAGACCAAGAGTTAAATTATCTATTCTTCAAAGAATATATTGATACCTACGGAACAAAAAGTTACACATTGTTAGATAACTCCAACGATTTAATTTTAATTAGAGAAAAAGAATCTCTAATTGATATTACAGATACTGTAACCTATCCAAATGGGCAGCTTGTATACTTCTATGACATCGACGAAAACATTGTTAAGGTAGTTAACAGAACTACCAACACCTTGGATATTGACAATACTTACAAAGCCGCTATTGGTAGACGTAACATTAAATTCCAATATATACACAATGCAAGTGTTGATAGAAGAATTGATCCAAGCTCCAGCAATATTATAGACCTCTATATGTTAACAAGATCATACGACGATGCATATAGAATCTATCTTGCAGGTGGAACAACTACTGAGCCAGAAGCACCATCGAGTGACAGTTTAAGAACAACTTTTGGCACAACACTTTCAGCTATTAAAGCTATCAGTGATGAAATCATTTATCATCCAGTTAAGTTTAAAGTACTATTTGGATCTAAGGCAGATTCAAAATTACAAGCTACTTTTAAAGTAGTTAAAAATCCACACCAAACAGTTAATGATAATGATCTTAAAGTAAGAGTTATTACAGCTATTAATAGTTTCTTTGATATTAATAACTGGGACTTCGGTGACAGATTCTATATGAGCGAACTTACAACATATATTTTAAATTCTGTAGCACCGGACTTGGCAAACATTGTTATTGTTCCTAAACAAACCGGACAAGTGTTTGGTAGTTTGTTTGAAATTCAAAGTAGAGCAGACGAAATTTTAATTAGTGGAGCAACGGTTGACGACGTTGAAATAGTCACAGCTATTACAGCAGCAGAGATTGGCGCAAGTATTAATTCTATTGTTACAACGACATTTTAATTATGACAGACAAATTTTATCCTAAGAGCAATTTACCAATCAGAAGATCTGTAGAGCTTCTTCCTGTTGTATTTCAGACTAATGCAAACGATAAATTTTTATCGGGTGTTTTAGATCCTTTAGTTCAGCCAGGTGTATTAGACAAGGTTACTGGATATATTGGTCGTAGGTATGGTAAAACATACAACGGCAACGATGTTTATACCGACACTGACCAAACATTAAGAAGCAGATATCAATTAGAGCCAGGTATTGTTTATAAGAATCAAGACAAGGTTGAAAATTTCTACGACTATCTTGATTTTAAAAACCAGCTAAAGTTTTTTGGTAATGACGACAACAGAGATAACAAGATTACAAGTCAAACACATTATACTTGGAACCCTCCTGTTGACTGGGATAAGTTTATTAACTATCGTGAATACTTCTGGGTTCCTAACGGACCGTTGAGTGTTGATATCTACGGACAGTCAGTAAACATTGTAAGCACATATAAAGTTGTTTTAGGCAAAACTAAAAATTCTTTTGTGTTTACTCCTGATGCATACACAAACAATCCTACTGTGACTTTGTACAGAGGCCAAACTTACAAGTTTAAAATCAATTCTCCTACAGAAGGGTTTTCTATCAGAACAAACTACGACACAGGATCTTTATTGTTTAAACCTAATTGGGGTTATCCTGCAGGAAGTCTAGTTGTTTATGATTCGAAACTTTGGAGAGCAAAACAAGATATCAATCCTGGTGATGGCAGCTCTATTACTTTAGACAGCCAAGATTGGGAATATGTCGAACCGGCAGGATCTGGAGATGCACTCGAATACAAGAAAGGCATTACAAATAACGGAATTGAAAACGGAACATTAACATTTAAAGTTCCTTACGATGCTCCTGACATCCTATACTATCAAGGATTGATTACACCAGACTGCTTTGGTAGATTCCTAATTTCTGACATTGAAGCAAATACCTACATTAATGTAGACAAAGAAATTGTTGGCAAGACAAACTATACATCGGGTAATGGCATTGAATTTACAAACGGCCTAGTTGTGGAATTTAGAGGAAATGTTGTACCTTCTAAATATGCTAATGATACTTGGTTAGTTGAAGGTGTTGGCAGAGCAATTACATTGACTAAGTTTTCGGACCTTATTGTTCCAGTGCTAACTTCTGATGTGCCTGAAGTATTGTTTGATAACGAAGGATTTGATACACAGCCATTTGATGATGCAACTGCATATCCTACATATAAAGACTATATCACAATTGCTAGAGACAGCGTAGATAGTAACCCATGGAGTCGTTACAACAGATGGTTCCACAGAAGCGTATTAGAAAAGTCTTATGCCCTAAGAGGACAAGATTTCCCTGCTACAGAATCTACAAGAGCAAAGCGTCCTATCATTGAGTTCAACTCTAACATTCAGTTGTTTAATCACGGTAGCATTGCTAAGCCTACAGTAGACTACATTGATACCTATACCACAGATGTGTTTTCTAGAATCGAAGGTTCGACTGGTTATAACGTTGACGGAGAATTCTTGTTTGAAGGCGCAAGAGTATTGGTAGTGGCAGATACAGATTCGCTAGCAAATAACAAAATCTACGAAGTTACCTTCATAACACATAATAATGTAAAACAAATACATTTAAAAGAAACAAGCGATTCGTACTCCACCGCTGGAGAATGTGTTCTTATTCGTCGCGGTACAATCAACAGCGGCAAAATGTTCCACTTTGACGGAACATCGTGGATTGAAAGTCAAGGCAAAACAAAAGTAAACCAAGCACCGTTGTTTGATGCGTTTGACGAAAGCGGAGTAAGTTTTTCAGACAACAACACTTATTCTACAAGTACATTTACTGGAACAAAGTTATTCAGCTACAGAGTTGGTAATGGCAAGGTAGATACAGAATTAGGTTTTGTTCTAAGTTATCTTAACATCAACAACGTCGGTGATATTCAATTTGATTGGAACTGGGACACAGAAGAGTTCCACTACACAGTTAATAGAATTGTTAATACTAAAAAGATATCAACTGGATTTTACAAATTTAATCCTGACAATGCTTATGCAAACGGTTGGATTCAAACTGGCGTAGAATATCTACAACCAATTATTGACAGCCAAATTCTTTCTGCAAGTACAAACACATTGTCATTTAAAACAATTGTTTGGGAAAGTTTAACTACTGAACCTACAATTAACTTTTATGTAAATGGAACAAAATACACAGGAACATGGACTAGAGATTTAGATAAATTTACTTTCTCAACTTCATTTGCAGCCAACGATGTAATTTCTTTAAAAATGATAACAGATGTAGAACCCGACGAAGGTTTCTACGAAATTCCAGTTGGTCTAGAAAAGAATCCATTTAACGATGCGCTGTCTACATTTACACTAGGTCAAGCAATTGATCATATTGTTAGTTCTGTAGAATTTGATCAATCATTTACTGGAACTATTCCAGGTAATTCAAACCTACGTGACATAGCAGAATACCAAAAACATGCTAAAAGATTCTTGAAGCATTCCGGGTTGTCTCCGTTGACAATTATGACATTGTGCGACAAGACTCA
>JACCDO010810561.1_pt1 | contig 10870 bp, 10 predicted proteins | sample 7446101 | NCBI WGS metagenome assembly JACCDO01 (sample SAMN15323440, study PRJNA562643) | freshwater metagenome | isolation source: river surface water | place: USA:Blue River Watershed | collected 2017-08-16
CAGGGTGGGGGAAAACCGAACGGGACCGGCACCAACCGGGTGAACTTCCAGCTCTCCCTGGTTTCCAACGAACTGTCCGCGACGAAGATTCTGCTCTGTCCGAACGATGTCCGGAAGGTGCGCGCCACCAACTTCGCCACCTTGGCGCAGACCAACATCAGCTACGCCCTCTGCCATGAGGCCGATGACAAACGTCCCCGGGTGATCCTGGCGACGGATCGCGGCATCAGCGGCTTCGACTTCACGGGCCTCCCGGACAACATCAATTGCTTCATCCTCGATTCACCGAACACCGGCGCCCGGACCGCAAAATGGCGAAGGGACGTCTGCCACGGGGCCAACGCAGGAATCGTAATCTTGGGCGATGGCTCGACGCAGCAACTCAACGACAATCGCCTCGTCCAAACTCTCGTCGGCTACGACGTCGCCACGGAAACAGACGAGGGTAACCTCCAGTTCTACTATCCGTGACGGCGTAGGGAGCGGCCCTGCCGCCTGGCCTGCCCGTAAACCGGCGAAGCCCGCCAAGACTTTGCGGAACGGCCCGTTGGCCCGCGGCCACGGAGAGAGCAGGCCGATGGCGAACGTCTCGCTTGGGTGTGCTACCGAAGCTTGGCCGCCAATTGCTCGCCCAGCTTGGCGGCCTGGGCGACTGGCAATCGCCCTTCCGCCTGGCGCGGTTCGGCGTCCTGGTAACTGGCCGCCCGCAGATCGACCTGATGTCCCAACACGCGGGCATAGGCAGCCACGGGGCTTTGGCAGCCGCCGCCCATGGCCCGCAGGAAGGCGCGTTCCGCGGTGACCGCAACGAAGGTGTTGCGATGGTTGAGCGCGGCCACGACCGAATTCACCTCGTCGTCGCCGGTCCGGGTTTGGAGGCCGACGGCGCCTTGGCCGACCGCGGGGAGCATTTCCTCGGGTTCGAGGATGGTGGCCAGCACGCCGGCCGGCGGCGCCTTGAAGCCGGCCAATTGTTCCGCGGTCAGCCGGGGATCCAGGCGGAGTTCACCCTTTGCCCCGATGAAATACTGGAGGCGGACCAAACCAGCCGCGGCCAGGACGGTGGCGTCAAAGGCGTCGTTTTCGACCAGCTTGCGGAGGCGGGTGTCCACGTTGCCGCGAATCTCAACCACCTGCACGTCGGTCCGGGCCGCCCGGATTTGTGCCGCCCGGCGGGTGCTGCTGGTCGCGACAATGGCCCCGGGCGGAAGCGCCTCGAGTCCGGCCCGGGCGGTGCCGAAATACGGTGCGCGGCCTGCCGCCGGCGGGGAGCGGCGCGCGGCAAACTCGGCGAACCCGGCATCCCGGAACAGCAACACGTCGCGCACGTCGGCCCGGGCCGGGGTGGCGGTGAGTTGCAGTCCCTCCGGCAATTCGGTCGGCAAATCCTTGAGGCTGTGCACCGCGAGATCGGCCTCCTTGGCGAGCAGCGCAACCTCGAGTTCCTTGGTGAACAGCCCCTTGGGCAGCGCTTCGCCGGGCTGGGCCAGGGCCGCGGCTTGCAGCTTGTCGCCGGTGGTCTTGATGATGTTCAGCTCGAACTGCCGTTCCGGCCAGAGGTGGCGCAGGTCGGCGAGCACGGAGTTGGCTTGGGCCAGGGCCAGGGCGGAGCCGCGGGTGCAGATGATGAAGGGGCGGGACACGGGGGAAATGGTTTCAGTTCGGCTGCGGGCGAGAAGTGCTGGGCGGCCAGCTTCCGGCCAGACGGGCGAGCAGTTGGGCGGCGCGCTCCCGGATGATTGTTTCGCAGCGCACCAGTTCTTCTCGCCGGGCTTGGAGATGGCCGTCGGCGGTCGTCCGCAAGTCGTCCATATCGGCCAAAAACACGTCGGGCAGGTTGCGCACCGCCGGGTCGATGTCCCGTGGGACCGCCAGATCGATCAGCAGGAGCGGCCGAGGAGCGCGGTGGTGTTGGAGCCGTCCAAGCCGGGCCGGGTCCAGGACGTAGTGCGGTGCGCGGGTGCTGCTGATGACGACGTCCACGCCGGCGAACTCCTGCTCCCACGCATCGAACCGGATCGCCTTGCCGCCCAGTTCGGCGGCGAGCGCGGCGGCCCGGTCGAAGGAACGGTTGCTGACAATCAGGCTGCGGGCGCCGCGACTGAGCAACGCCCGCGCCGTCTTCTCGCTGGTGTCTCCCGCGCCGATCACCATCACATCGCGTTGCGAAAGGGGGCCGAGGATGGATTCGGCCAGTTCGACGGCCACCGACGCCACGCTCGTCTGTCCGCGCTGGATTCCGGTCTCGGTCCGGATCCGTTTGGCCACCCCGAAGGCCGTCTGGAAAGCCTGGTTCAGCAAACGCCCCGTGTGGCCAGCCGCGAGCGCGGCGGCGTAAGCCTGCTTCAATTGGCCCAGGATTTCCGTCTCGCCGAGGGCCAAGGAATCGAGTCCCGACGCGACCCGAAACAGATGCTCCACCCCGGCCTGCTGCGGGTGGAGGAACAGGGCGCCGGAATCCGCGCGGGCGACTTGCCGATCCGCGTGGAGGAAGTTGGCCAAAGCGTCGGCTGCGCCAGGCATCGGCAGGGGGGTGGCGGCGTAAAGCTCGACCCGGTTGCAGGTGGAGACGAGGACCGCCTCGTCGGCCAAGCCAGCCGCCCGGAGCCGGGCCAAGGCCGGTGCCAGCTCGCGTTCGCCGTAGGCAAAACGTTCCCGCAACGCCACGGCAGCCGTCCGATGGTTGAGGCCGACAGCGACGAAATTCACCGCACCTCCCCGCGAAATGGCTCCGGCCTGCCGGGCGATCCGGTCACCCGCCGGGAACCAACCTTCGCCCCATTCAAGGCGGGCAGGGGACGGACGTTCATGCTGGACCGAGGCGGCAACGGCACGGGTTGAGCCTAGGAAACTGCCCGGCGAATGTCCAAGCCGTCCTCTGGACCGGTGCGACGGGGCCCGATAGTCGGTTCCCGTTGGTTGACCCCTCCCGGGTCCGTCCTTACTGTCCGCGCGGCGATGGCGGTCACACCACTTAACCGACCCGACAGCGGACGCGACGGCAACCCGCTGCCGCCTTCCGTGGCGAATTGGGAATCCATTGTGGGGCCGGTGCATCCGTTCCTCGATCGGGTTACCCGGCGGCTGCACGAACAAATCGCCAGCTTTGACCCGGAGATTGCCGAATACGCCCGCTACGCCCTCGATAACCAAGGCAAGCAACTGCGCCCCGCCTTGGTCGCACTGGCCGGTAGCACGGTCGGTGAATTGAATGACGACTTGGTGACCGTCGCGGTCGTGATCGAGATGGTGCATCTGGCGACCTTGGTCCACGACGACATCATGGACGGGGCTGAATTGCGCCGGCGCCGGCCCACACTGGCTGCGCAGTGGGGTAACGAGGTTTCCGTATTGCTGGGCGATTGCCTGTTCGCGCACGCGCTGCGGCTGGCGGCGAGCTTTCCGACGCCGGCCGTGTGCCGTGCGGTTTCTGAGGCCACGTTGCAGGTTTGCACCGGCGAAATTCTCCAGACCCACCGCCGCCGCCGGTGGACGGTCGGCCGGGAGGAGTATTTCAAGGTGCTCGAAATGAAGACCGCCGAGCTGTTTGCCTTGGCGTGCGAATTGGGCGGTCTGCTGGCCGGTGCCGTTCCCGCCCAACAGGCGGCCCTGCGCCGTTATGGCCTCAAGCTTGGCACCGCCTATCAGGTTTATGACGACTGCCTGGACCTCTACGGTTCCGAGCGCATTGCGGGCAAGTCATTGGGCACCGACTTGGCGACGGGGAAGGTGACGTTACCGTTATTGACCTTCCTGGAGCGGGCAGATTCGGCGGATCGGGCTGAAATGCTGGGTTGGTTGGAGCAGTGGGATCCGGCGCATTTCGTCGGCGTTCGGGCGCTGCTGGAACAGCACGGAGCGTTGGACGAGTCGGTGAAGGTGATTTCCGCCCTGCTGGAGGAGGCACGGATGGCCTTGGCCGGACTGCCGAACCCGGCTCCGGTGCGCGCGCTCGATTCTTTGACCGGATTTTTGTTTCAACAAACGGCCGCCCTCGGTGTCTGACCGGTCGTGACCGCCGCCTTCATGGAGTCCATGCCCTCTTCCCTGCCTTCGCGCGGGGCGGTTCCCGTGGAGGAACCCGGAGACCGCGCTTTGGTCGCCCAGGCGCAGGCGGGCGATACGGACGCCTTTGAGCAGCTCATCCAGCGGCACCAGCAGCGGATCTATGGGCTCTGTTACCATCTGACGAGTAACCACGAGGACGCCAATGACCTGGCCCAGGAAGCCTTCGTCAAGGCGTGGAAGGCGCTCCGCAACTTCAAGGGCGATTCGAGCTTCTACACGTGGATCTATCGCATCGCCTATAACGGGACCCTGAACCACCTGAAACAGCGCCGAAACCGCACGCCGCACCTCAGCCTGAACGATTTGGACGCCCGGGCGGAGAACGACGCGGAGTTGGTGGAACTGGTGTCGGACCGCACCCCGCGCCGGGATGCCGGCCTGACCGAGTTGCAGCGGCATTTGAACGAAGCCCTGCTCCGCCTGTCGGAGGAACACCGGACGGTGGTCACGTTGCACGACATCCAAGGACTTCCCCACGAGGAGATTGCCCGCATCATGGAATGCAATCCGGGCACCGTTCGTTCGCGCCTTTATTATGCCCGCCAGCAACTGCAGGCGTGGCTCGCCGAGTTCAGGAAGTAAGCCATGAGTCAGTCACCCGAAGAATTCGAAGACGTCCGTCGTTTGCTGTCCCTCAAGCGTCACGAAATACCGCCGCCCGGCTATTTCGAGCGGTTTTCCGGCCAGGTCATGGCCCGGATCGAGCGCGAGGAGGCGTTGGCCGCCCAACCGTGGTGGTCCAGCCTTTTGGCCTCGCTCGGCTGGCAGCGACTGCTGGCCGCCGCCAACCTCGCCGCCTTGGCGGGTGTCGGCATCATCGGGGTCACCCTGGTCAATCTGCGCGACGACGAGGTGCCCGACGCGGAGCATTTCTCGGCCCTCCAATTGGAAGAAGGCGGCACTTGGGGAGCCTTGCCGGCCAGCGGGCCCGCGACGGGCAGCGCGGCTTTGTTTGGTGCGCCCGGACTATCGCGGGGCGCGGCGGTGATGCCGGTGGGGTATTCCGTGCCCACTGAGATGGGAAATACCAACGAATCCGCGGTTCCCGGACAAGCGTTCGCGGTCCCTTCGAAGAACGACCGTCAAATGCGGTTTTACCTGCGCGAGTAGCCGCCGGTGTCCGCGGCACATGCCCCAATGCAAACGCCCGCCAATTTGGCGGGCGTTTGATTTTCGGCTGGCCGATGGCGCGGGTTACTGCGCGGGCACGAAGAAGAGCGTCAACTTCAGTTCCTGAAGGGGGATTTCCAGGCGGCCGATGTCGTTGATGCCGCTGTCGCGGACTTCCTTTTTGCCGCCCTGTTCCATCGTGATCAGGTAACGGCCGCCGGAACGGACCCAAGTGCCTTCGGCGGTGAGGGCTGCGAGTCCTTTGCCATCCTGCCCGCCCAAGGCTGCGAAATACCGCCGGGCCAAGGACAGCGGATCGACCGCGCTGGCCGCGGACGCGGAAGCTGCCGGAGTCGGGGTCAGCGGAGCACCACCCCGTAGCCCGTAACGGCGGGCCAAGGCGGGATCCATGCCGGCCGGACCGGGGGCCGCGGCCGCTTCCGCGGCTTCCCCTTCGGCGGGCGGCTTCGGCAGTTCAGGCATCGGCACGGTCAGGACGAAACGGCCGTCCGGATAGGCCACCGCGGTGGCGTTTTTCAGGAAGGTGCCGATGACCGAACGGACATTGCGGAGTTCGGCCGGCGCCAAGTTGGCCCGCTTGCGGCGGGCATCGATGATCGTGGGCGTCACGTCCGCCCGCCAGCGGCCGAGGATCTTCTCGTCGTCGTAGAGGGGGCTCTTGCCGGTTTCGAGGTAGGTCTTGAAGTCCTTGAGATCCAGCTTGGCGAGCGCGTCCTTCACATCAGCGCTGGCGAGCAGCGCCTGAGTTTGCGGGTGGTTGTGGATCGCCGTCAGGCCCGACTTGTCGTCCAGCAGCTTTAGGTATTCGGCGTCGCCCAAGACAGCCGTCAATTCGGGCCGTTCCATCAGCGCGAGGAGCGGGGGATAGGTTTGGAACCGGGCGCGGACCGCGGGGTTTTCATGGATGAAGCCCAGCAAATTGACGATTTCGTAGCGCCCGGCCGGAGTCGAATCCAAGGCGGCAAAGGCGCGGTCCCAGCCGGTGCTGGCCATGTCGTTGCGGATCTGGCTGACCAATTTGGCCGGTGCGACTTCGAGGGACTCGTTCGAGGTCTGTGTAGTGAGATAGCCGTGCGAATAGATCGGCTTGCCCGCCGCGAAGAACAGGATGACGCCGGCCAGCATGCCCACGAACAGGCCGAGCGCCTTGTTCATCTTCTCGAACTGGTCCCGCGTAACGTCGTCCGTCCGATACTTGAAGTGCAGTTCCACCGGCTTGTGGGCGGCGAAACCCGCGCCGAAGAAGATCAGCCACACCACCAGGAAGCCCAGCGTTGCCGGCAGGCCGTAAAGCCACAGGGGATTGCTGGCGGTCACCTTGGCGACCAACGGGCTCAGCACGCCCCCGAAGGCGGAGGCGACGGCGAGGCCGATCAGCACCCCGACGAGCGAAACCAACGAACGGATGGCACCGGTTTGGAATCCAATCGCGGCAAAGCCGCCGACCAGCACGATCGCAAGCAACCAGATGAACATAGGCGCACGCTATTAAGCATGTTCCGTGCGTGCACGCTGAAAATTTCCCGAAAACTCCGCCATGAATACGCCACCCCAGCCGGCCCGCTTTCCGCCGGGTTCCTTGACTTGCCCCCTCCTTTCGTCCGTAGCTTACCGCCCGATGATTCGTTGGCTCCTACGCCTCGCCCTGTTGCTGGTCTGCGTGCTCGCACTGCCGCACCGCTGCCCGGCCCCCATCATTTACCGCGCGGGCGAAGGCTGGACCTACGAGCCGGTCGGAGGTGACGGCGGCAAATGGCGGCGCAATCGCGCGAAGGAACAGCTCCAGGTCGCCAAGGACCTGTTCGAGCAGAAGCAGTATCGCACCGCCCTGAAGGCCGCCCGCCGCGTGGTCACGGTCTGGCCGCTCTCCGATTACGCGGGTGAGGCCCAGTATTTGGTCGGCCGTTGCTACGAGGCCCGCCGGATGGACGAGCGCGCCTTCAAGGAATACCAGCGCGCCCTCTTCAACTATCCGAAGCTCGCCAGCTACGACGAGGTGCTGAAGCGCCAGTTCGACATCGCGACCCGGTTCCTCAATGGCCAGTGGTTCAAGCTCTGGGGTTACATTCCCTTCTTCCCCTCCATGGAGAAGACGGCCCAGTTGTTTGATTCCGTCCAACGCAACGGCCCCTTTTACGAAACCGGACCCAAGGCCCTGATGAACGTCGGCGCCGCCCGGGAAAAGCAGAAGGATTACCCGAAGGCCGTGAAGGCCTACAACAGTGCCGCCGACAAATACTCCGACCGCGACGCCGTGGCGTCCGACGCGCTCTACAAGGCGGGCATGGCTTGGTTCAAGCAGGCCAAGCAGGCGGAATACGACCAGTCCATTGCCGGCAACGCCATCGGCACCTTCCAAGACCTCGGCGCGCTGTATCCGCAGGACAAGCGGCTGCCCGAAACCCAGACGCTCATCACCGAGATGCGGGCGGAACAGGCCCGCGGCGCGTTTGAGACGGCCAAGTTCTACGAACGCAAGAAGCGTTACCAAGGTGCGGTCGTCTATTACAACGAGTCGCTGCTGCGTGATCGCAACTCGCCGTTCGCCGAGCAGGCCCGCCAGAAGATCGAGGAACTCAAGCCCCGCGCCGAGAAGCAGCAGAAGAAGATCGCCGACTTCGAGGCGGCCATCACCGCGTCCCGCGCCAAGAGCGGCGGCACCAACCAGGTTCCCGACCAGGCGAAGGAACCCGCTCCCGCCAAGGCCCCATGAAGCGCTGGTTGCAGCTCGGGTTGACCTCGTGGGTCGTGCTCCTGCTCGGAGCGGGCTGCGCCTATCGCTTGGGCCCGACGAACGGCAGCGACGCCCGCAACCACAGCGTCCAGGTTCAACTCTTCCCCAACCGCACCCTCGAACCGCGCCTGAGCGAGCCGGTCGCCCAAGCGCTGCGGCGTCAACTTGCACAGGAGGGCACGTATCAGCTCGCCAGCCGTGGTGACGCCGATGTCTTGGTGTCCGGCGAACTCGTCCGTTACGAGCGCCGTCCGGTCAGTTTCCAGCCCAACGACATTCTCCAGGTCCGCGATTACGAGATTCGCCTGACCGCCCAGGTGAAGGCCGTCCGCACCTCCTCAGGGGAAGTCCTGCTCGACCGCCAGGTCTTCGGTCGGACGCTGATCCAATCGTCCGATGACCAGGGCAGCGCCGAACGCCAGGGCGTGCCGCTGGCGGCCGACGATCTCGCGCGCAACATCACCTCGCTGCTCGTGGACGGGAAGTGGTGAGGCTGTGGGAATGACCAAGGCCCAACTCCAATGCCCTCGCAATCCTTCCTGCGGTTGTTCCTGAGTCTAGTTCTTGGTCCTTGGTCCTTGGTTATTTCCGCTGCCGATTGGCCGCAGTGGCGGGGACCGAACCGCGACGGCTTCACTGCTGAGACGCTGCCCGCCAGCTTTGCCGCTGCGCCGAAGCAGCTTTGGCAAATTCCCGTGGGCCACGGTTACGCCGGCCCGGTCGTTGCGGGAAACCGGTTGCTCCTCGTCGCCGAGGCCGCAGGGCAGGAAACCGCCCATTGGCTCGACACCGCCACCGGGCAGGTGCTGTGGGCCGTGGCGGTGGGCGAAACCTTTGCCGATGAATTTGAGCCCGGTCCGCGCTGCGTGCCCGTCCTGGACGGCGACCGCGCCTACACCCAGAGCTGTCGCGGCGAATTCCGGTGCCTGAACCTCAAGGACGGCTCCACCCGCTGGCGCTTCCACTTTCGCGACTACGGCGCCACCTGGTCCGAGGAGAAGAGCGGCGGCGTGGGGGCGGCCAATCGCCGGGGCAACAGCGGTTCCCCGGTCATCCTCGGTGACCGTGTGCTGGTGCAGATCGGCAGCGCCGACGGCGCCAGTCTCGCCGCGTTCGACAAGCTCACCGGCAAGCTGCTTTGGAAGACCGCCAACGACCTGACCACCTATTCGTCGCCCGTCGTCGGCACGCTCGCGGGCCGGACTCAATTCGTGAGCGCGACCTGCGAAGGACTGCTGAGCGTGGCCCCCGAGGACGGCCGTGAGCTCTGGCGGCTGCCGTTCAAGACCTACGCGAACCGCAATGTGCTCACGCCCATCATCGCGGACGACACGGTCTATTTCGCCAGCCATTCGACTGGCTTCCGTGCGGTGAAGGTCACCCGCGACGGCGACGGCCTCCGCGCATCCGACGCCTGGCTTAACCGTGACCTGAAGCTCAATCTCTCCACGCCTGCGTTGGTCCGCGGCCACCTCTACGGACTTGGCCCGGCCAAGAACTACGTCTGCCTCGACGCGGCCACCGGCACGGTCCGCTGGTCGCAGGCGGGCTTCGATGCCGTGGCCTCGACCGTCACCGATGGCCAACGTCTGCTCGTCACGAACGACAAAGGCGAAGTGCTCCTGCTCGCCGCCAACCCGGAACGCTTCGAGGAACTCGGTCGCTTCCAGGCGACCGGCAAGACGTTCAGCCATCCCGCCCTGGCCGCCGGCGTCTTTTACCTGCGCGACAGCCGGGTGCTGACCGCGTATCGGCTGCCCTGAGAAACCGTTTCTGGCCCTCGCAGTCGAGCTGGTCGGAGCCACCTCCGAACTGCCGGAACGATCTTCCGCCTACACTGCGCTTTCCGCTGGTCCCACTACGCTCCGTCAGGCGCGGAAACTTATCTGTGACGAATTGGTTGGGGCTTGGTCTGAGGGTGCGATTGCCACGTTTCATTCCGGCGATCCGCATATGAAGCACCCCATTCAAATCACATTGGCCTTCAGCGTCGGTGCCGTGTTGGCCACGCTTTGCACGAGCTTGCTGCTGCTCCGCTGGCACAAGGAGCAATCCCAGCTTCTCTGGACACAATCGGTGGAAGACCAGCTACGGACGATTTCCCAACTCCAGCGAGACCAACCGGGCGAGGCCCTTCGGAAGTTGGAGCGACGCCTCCCGGGCCTGGTGATGTCCGTGCATAGTTTCGGGCGGAATGCCCAAACCGTTTCGGCCCTGCGGTCGGTCAGGGAGTTCTACCAGGAGACCGGCAAACCCATCCCGCCGGAAATCGCTCCAATCCTCTCGGCGCTCTGAAACACGCTTTCCGCTTTGCACTTTCCGCGCCGGCCCGTTCCCTTCCGGCCTTCAATGAAGCTGTTGGTCCTCGGTTCGGGCGGCCGTGAACACGCCCTGGTTTGGAAACTCGCGCAGTCGCGCCACGTCACGCAGATGTTCGTCGCGCCCGGCAATGCCGGCACCGCCGCCGAACGCCTCGCCGCCAACGGCGCTCCGGTGCAAAACGTGCCCATCGGCGCCGAGGACATTCCCGCGCTCGTCGCGTGGGCGCAGGCGAACCGGCCCGACTTCACCGTGGTCGGCCCCGACGGCGCGCTGGGCGCGGGCGTGGTGGACGCCTTCCAGGGCGCCGGTTTCAAGATCTGGGGACCGAACCAACGCGCCGCCCAGTTCGAGGCGTCCAAGGTCTTCTCGCAGGACTTCATGGAGCGCCACGGCATTCCGACCGCGAAGTCGGGCACCTTCGCCGATCCGGCGGCTGCGAAGCGCTTCTGCGCGACGCTCGGAGGACGGTGCGCGGTGAAGGCCGATGGTCTCGCGCTCGGCAAGGGCGTGCTGCTCGCCGGCAACGTGGCCGAAGCCGAACGCGCCGTGGACGAGATCATGGTGGACAAGGCCTTCGGCACCGCCGGCGCGCGCGTGGTCGTGCAGGAGTTCCTC
>JACCDO011320495.1_pt1 | contig 10870 bp, 4 predicted proteins | sample 7446101 | NCBI WGS metagenome assembly JACCDO01 (sample SAMN15323440, study PRJNA562643) | freshwater metagenome | isolation source: river surface water | place: USA:Blue River Watershed | collected 2017-08-16
CAAGAAAAGCATTAAGCGATTACATACAGAAACAAGGAATTCACACTAAAATGGCAGGTGTTACCGTACACACTAGAATGCCATTAGGTGATAAGTTTTATCAAGTAGACTTAAAAGTAGTACCTAACGCAGCTAAAGTTGCTCAGTTTCACAGACATGATATCCCTCAAGGTTCACCGTACAAAGGTGTAAACAAGCAATTAGTTATGAATGCTTTGGCAACAAGTCAAGGCATGTTATGGTCACCCGATGAAGGTTTGTACAAGCGTGACGCAAACGGCAAGAAAGCAGAATTGTTAAGTGATGACTGGGATCAAATTGCTCAGTATCTATTAGGTCAAGGTGCTGTTGGTAAAGATTTGGGTTCAGTCGAGTCTATTATGGCTAAGATAACTGATCCACAACGTAAAGAAGAAATCATGTCAAAAGCACGAGCAGGAGCAAGCTGGCAAGCTGCTACACCTGGAGTCAACGAGTGGTTTAAAAGAACATTGGATATGTTAAAATGAGAATACAAACTCTACTAGAAGCAACAGGACAAGTAGGTCGCAAATATCAACATATAGAAGACCTAGTAATTGCCAACGGTAGTCATGGCGCAATGCACGCCATTGAACGTATGCGTCATATGGTTGACAATTACGATAGTATAGAATTAAAGTGGGATGGTATGCCTGTTGTCTACTGGGGTAGAGATGAAAAGGGCGTATTCAGAATGATCCCTAAGAATGCTTGGCAATACGTTAAGACCGGGAAGATGACGACTAGTTCAGGAGCGAAGACTCTTCCAGACAATCCTAAAGACGTATACAACTTTGTCATGGGCACAGGTGCAAATACAGGTGACGCATCACGTGCGGCGTTCGCAACAGAGTTTGCGAATCTTTGGCATTTATTTGAGAAGATTAGTCCGAAGCGAGGCTTCATTGAGGGCGGTATTCTATTCCATCCTGGACAAATGCCAAAGTTAAACAAGCGCACTAACACGTATGATTTCCTACCCAACATTACGACCTTCCATGTACCCGTTGATAGTAAGTTAGGTAAGCGTATTGCCAACGCTAAAATGATGGTAGCAGCTACCGGCTACTACCCAACGATTGGTTCAAGTGATGAACAACGTTTTCCTGATGCTGAAAAATTAAGTACATCAGACGTTATCGTTCAAGGTACAACATATGTTGAAGAAATGCCTGGCATTGATACTAGCTACCTAGATAAACTAGAAGCATATATCAAACAACATGCTAAGTTAATTGATAACTACCTTGCTAAGAAGCCTGGCTTATCAAGCCCTGGTGGCATCTTATATACTTACTTGAATCAGCATCTAAGAACAAGTGGTCTAGTTAAAGACTTTACTAAATGGGCACAGAGTAATCTTAGTCAAGGACAACAAGAAAAGATGTTAGCAGATCCTGAAGGATTGAAGGCAACACTTGGTGCAGTTGAAGGCATAAGTAAAATGAAGATGCAACTGATTAAGTCGTTGAGTTTAGGACTGCACGGTGGTATCTTGCAAACTAACCCAGAAGGATATGCACAAGCACATCCCGAAATTAACTTTCAGTATGACTTACCTGGTCAATTCTTAAAATTGATTGACCAATTGAATTGGAAACCTAGAAAATTATGAAACGCACAGGCAACAGTAAAATAGCAGTAGTAGGATGGGGAAGAGGCATGGGACATAAAGGTCACATGTATCTTGCTGACGCTGTAATCACCCAGGCACAACAAATGAATGCTGATCCATACTTCTTTGTAAGTAAAACTGTCGGTAAAGATGATCCTGTTTTTCCCGAAGAAAAAGTAAGGATCTATCAAAAAGTATTCCCACAACATGCAACTATCTTTGAACCTCAAGGTAACTTGAATCAAGCGTTACAAGAACTTGCAACTCTAGGCTATCAAGGTGTTGTATTAGTTGTAGGTGCAGATCAAAAACAAGCGTTTCAGTACTTAGAGAAGCCAAATAAAGAAGGCGTACCAGTTTATCAATCAATGGGTTTGAAGAAACTTAAAGTAATTTCTAGACAAGAAACTAATAGTCAGTTCAAGAATGAAGAAGGTCCACGTGCTACACCAATGCGTGAGATTCTATTAGATCCTAATGCGACCGAAGAAGATAAATTTAAAGTATGGCGCAGAGACATGCCTGACCAATTGGGTGATCGTGACGTACTTGATATAATGAATAAAGCAGAGAGTAGATTACTACAGTCTAATCAACCTAAACAAGCTAAAGTAAAACAGATGAGCCAAAAGGTAGCTAAACTCAAAGAAGCTATCATTAACTTTAAGACTAAACAGCAGTCTTCTGAACCAAAAGATTCAGAATCTTTGGGTTATAAGCATTTGTTCAAGCAACCTGATGAACAGAAACCAACTGACGAAAAACGTTTTCATGGCTGGTCAGAGTATGAGAAAGAGATGAAACCTGAAGAAGTTGAAGAATCTCTCATCATGGATCGTAATGCGTTAATTAATGCTTTCTATGTTTCTCCTGAAGGCAAGAAGCATAGAGTAGCAGAAAAGATCCCATACTATTTGCTGGACAAGCTAGTTGGTTTATTGACTAAGAAGTACAATATTACTATGAATGATATTGAAGTTCGCCCAGCTGATAAAACTCAGTATCGTAGAAGCTCACTTCCTGATTTAGCAGAAACCGAATTGAACAAAAATAATCCACAAGCTGACTTAGATGCAAAGCGTCAAGCACTACAGCAGATGGAACGTGAGCCTGGACATGATAAAGAAGCTATTCGTCAACGTAAACTAGACCTAGAACGAGAAGCTAGTTCTAACAATTTGAATGAGTTCGCACCAGACGAAGGTGGCGGAGCACGTAAGTTTATTCCATGGCCTGAGTTTATTGAACAAGTAAAACAAATTGTAGCTAAAGACTTTGACTGTGTAGAAAACGTTGTAAAGACAACAATCAAAGCCCGCTTTGTCCCGCATGATCCAATGGAGTTTGGTCCAACAATGCTTTACTCATACTATGAGACTAGAGCAGGTCGCAACAAAGGTGCTATCAGCACCCGTGGGGCAATACAAATCGGTAAGTATACTGGTGGTGGCTTCACTGGACAAATAAAAGGTAAACTGCTTACTACATTCAGTTTGCTAAAAGGTCATCCATTTGAGCGTCACTTTGATTTGACATTTGATAACATCTACAAGATTGCCAATATCATTATGGGCAATACACAAGGTGCTTTAGAGTTTCAACCAGAACAACAAGTAAACGAATTCGCTCCATCAGATGACGGTGATAACGGTCAGGAAGATATGTTCTTTAAGTATGCTAAGTTATGGTATAACGGTAACGAACAAGTACAACAGCGTATCATTGATATTTTAGACAAAGCTGGTTGGGAAATCGGTGAGATAGAATCAGAAGAAGGTGGCGCATTCATTGTTCAATCTGGTGATGAAGATGGCGGTTCTTATATGGGTTGGTCACAAGAAGAATTACAGGGTTTAAACGAGTTCGCACCGGGTAACGGTGATGATGGTTTACCATACGCTGAGTATCAAGTATATCAATGTAATCCTGAAGACCAGTTTGATTGGATTGGTGGTCCATTATATCAAACAGATAGTATGGGCATGGCACACAAGTATGCTTACGAACAGTACTTGAAGCATCGCCCAAAAGCGTTTATGGTTTGGCAAGAACGTAGTCAAGGCAGTCGTGGTAACTACGGCGTCAAGGGTCAATCTGACGAAGACTATTTGGAAGAATAAAAATATTCTGAACCCCTCTTTAGAGTGTAAATATTTACATCTTTAAAGAGGACCAAATGGCAACAAAGAAAACAACCAAAGAAGCAAAAACAGTACCAGTCGAAAAGGTACAAGAAATTGCTGACCAAGCTCAACAAGAGCAAAAGCCCGCAGACGGGCAAGTACAAGTTAACGTAGATTTTCTACGAACAACTAAAGTACATATCGCAATGCCATGCTACGGTGGCATGTTGACTGAATCTACATTCATGTCATTCATTAAATGGGCTAATACTGCTCGTCAATTGGGTATCGATTGGACATTAGAAACAATGGTTAACGAATCTCTAATCTCACGTGCTAGAAACACACTAACAGCTAAGTTCTTAGAGCAAGAGGGTGCAACTCACTTGTTCTTTGTTGATGCTGATATTGGATGGGAACCATGGCACTTGTTAGTTTTATTGAACCGTGACGTTGATGTTATCGGTGGATTGTATCCAATGAAGACTATGCCAATTAAGTGGGTAGTTAACGGCTTTGAGGGCGCAGAAGAAGGTACTGACGGCTTGCAAGAAGTAAGTAAAGCAGGTACAGGATTCTTATTGATGAAGCGTCACGTATTTGAGAAACTAAACAGTCATCCAGCAGTTAAGCCATACAAGAACGATATTGGTTTAGATCCTAAGTACGACAAGCACTTAAAGACTTACTTCGATACAGCAGTTCGTCAAGGTCGTTACTACAGTGAAGATTGGACATTCTGTGAAAACTGGCGTGACCTAGGCGGTCGTGTATGGGTCGATAAGCGTGTTCTATTACGTCACAGTGGTTCATATGTATTCTGTATGGAAAACCAACAACATTTAATGGATAACATTGGTCCAATGTATGTTCAGGAACAACAGAACAAAGCCGCACAACAAGCATTAAAGGCTAAAGAAGCGTCACAACAAGCGCAAACTGCAGGAACAAAAGTCGATACTAAGGCTACTAAAGCACCTGCAAAGAAAGTCGCAACTAAGAAAACTAAGTAATAGTATATATTGCACAACATAAGGCTACCCGATGCGGTAGCCTTTTTTCATAAATAGATATATGAACCTACGAGAGCTAGATAATTTTAATTTGGGTGATGCGGTTAAATTTCACGATGAACTTAACCCTGCCATTTTTGACGGTGATTACATGAAACCTGAAGTAAGAACGCAATTATTATTAATTGCTGAGGACTTTGTTGACCATTTAGGTATCAATCACTTAGATATTGAAGATATTACAATTTCAGGTAGTAGTGCTGCTTACAGCTATACTCCTCATTCAGACATTGATTTGCATATTTTAGTAGATATGAGCAAGTTTAAGAATGATGATGTTTACCGTGAACTATTTGACGCTAAAAAAGTCGTATATAATGATGCCCATGACATTACAATCGGTGGATTCGATGTAGAATTATATGTACAAGATTCAAATCAGCCTGTAGTTAGTTTAGGTGAATATTCAGTTAAAGATGATAAATGGATTCGCTTGCCAAGAAAACGCAGAGCGAATTTTGACCAAGCTGCAACAAAAGCAAAATACAGTAAATTATATAAATTAGCAGAGTTTGCAGTAAAATCCAGTGACGCAAATAAGATACAGAATGTATTAAGAACAATTAAAAAGTATCGTCAAGCTGGATTAGATTTGAACGGTGAGTTCGGACCTGAAAATCTAGCATACAAAGCATTACGCACTAAGGGAGTCATTGCTGAGTTGTACAAAAAACTAGATGAATTACATTCTAAGAAATTAAGTCTGCCTGAAAGTAAAGTTACTAAACAAGTAGAAAAAGATTCACTAGTTGATAAATTGACAAAAGAATTTAATAAATTCAAAGCAGAAGATTACGATCCTAATGGCAAACCACCTGGACCTGAGTTCAAGCCTACAATGCCTGCTGGCACTGTAAAAGTAGACGTAAGTGACGTATATGATTGGTATAAGTTAGGTCAACATATTAGTAATCTAAAAGGTCTAGGTAAGCATGATTTTGGTAAGGGACCTCCTAGTACTATCATGGCTTTCGGTAGTGAACCAGAAGAACATGAATACATTAAAGATTTAGAAAAGACAGGATTAACAACTACTGATATTGATCCAGTTGACCCTAAACAACCTAAGGGTATGAAGCGTCAGAAAGTTGATCCAACATTTAATGTTAGTGAAAATTCAGGGTATATTCCTAGCGAAAAAGAAAAGAACGACCCGAGATTTAAAACAGCACTAACAGTGGATGTTAGACCAGACGCAATCAAGAAAAATGCAAAAGCATTTGGATTTAAAGTAAGCCGAGCAGGTATACCACCCCTGCTAAGATAATAAGGATAAAAAATGGCATCTCCAATTAATAATACATACGTACAAACTCAATCTGTAATCAATACACCAGGCGGTGGAAATACTACAGTACAATATAATAAGAACGGCTCGTTCGCAGGTGATAATGGATTAAAATATAATGAATCGTTGAAAGAATTATCTGTTCAAGGTAACATTAATGTTGGTGGTTGGGTCAAGGGCAAAATATATACTAACACCTATAATTTCTTCTTAACCGGCGGTAATTCTGGGCAAGTATTGACCACAGACGGTAATGGAAATTTATCTTGGACTGACCAAACTGGTGGCGGAGGTTCTAGTAATTATAGTAACAGTAATGTATCAGCATATCTATCTACATTCACTGGTAATATCAGTGCAGGTAATATTAAAACTAATAACTTGTTATATGCAAATGGCGTAGCATGGAACTTTGCAGGTACATATTCAAATGCTAATGTTGCAAATTATCTACCAACATATACTGGCAATGTCGGTGCAGGCAATATTAAAACTAATAACTTGTTATATGCAAACGGAGTAGCATGGAACTTTGCAGGTACATATTCAAATGCTAATGTTGCAAATTATCTACCAACATATACTGGTAATATTTCTGCTTCATTCTTCACTGGTAATGGTAGTCAATTAACTGGCATTACTACTAGCCGTATTTCTAACGGTAACTCTAATGTTAATGTAACGTCAGTAAACGGTAACATAGTTGTTACTGCTAATAGCGGTACAGCTAAAGCATGGAATTTTGGCACTACTGGTTCGCTAACATTCCCAGACGGTGCTACAACTACTGGTGCTAACATTACGGCAGCAACAACTGGTAACTTGAAATTAACCACATCTTCACTAAGTTCTGTAACAGCACCTTGTTACATAGGATTGTCAACTGAATATGTAGCTGATACAGAATTTAACGATGACATAACGGTTGTTCAAGTTGGATGGACTGTTATTGTAAATTCAGTCACATACACGGTTACTTATATTGATCCTGCACCCCCGGCTAATCAGTATAGAATAACTGTTGATGGTGCAGCTGGATTTGTGTCTGGCACAAGTTATACATTCACAAACCCTGTACCAGTACAACACAATTGGACAATTGACCAATATGGTACAATGACTGCTCCAGGTGGTGGCGAGATTAGTCAAATAAACGATGATTTTAAGATTGAAGTTACAGGTACTGATGTTATTGACCTTCGTACAGCAGGTGGTGATTTGATACTTGACGCTGAGGGTAACTTAGTTATCAATGGACTGATTAATTCAAGCACCGGCGTTTCTTCATTAAACTTGACCGGTGGTAATGTATCTCTTACTTCAACTGACGATAACACAACATCATTGAATATGACTACTACACAGGTAGAACTATATGCCGGAGTAGATGTTACTATTGCTAGTGGTGTAATTATACCAAGTTTAGAAACAGATTATACTGATGCAACAAACGTATTAGAAACATTATTCATACAAAATGAAAATGAAGTTGGATATCCATGGGGTATTACATTACCAGTAAGTTATTTAACATATGATGAGTTGATACAATTAGAACCGGGTACTTTCCCTAATCAAGCGGCATGTACTGCTCAAGCAAATAGCACTACAGATGCTTGGAATTTGTGGCAAGATACAGTCGAACAATCAAATGTAAGAATAACATCAAATGAACTTAACTGGATATTTGGCAGCGATGGTATTTTAAACTTCCCCGGTAGCGCATTAATTGATACCGGTGAAAATAACTTTGAAGTTCGTGGCGCAAACGCAGTTAACTTTGAAGCGGTCAACGTAGTAAATATCTATACTGACACTGCCAACAACGGCCATCAATGGCAGTTTGGTGATGACGGTAATCTAACATTACCAAGCAATAATAGTTCAATCAATTACGCTAACGGTAGTCCATACGGCGGTGGGGGTGGCGGCGGTGGATATATAATTCCATATACAGTAGATACATTCGTTGCCAATACACCACCTGGTTTTGGAAAAATAACATTCTGTGACTTTGAAGGTGGCAACAGTGCTCCTTCAACTGCTCAAAAGTTGTTTATCAATGAAAGTCCCACCAACGAACAATCAATGGGAACTATATTCCAACAATGGACAAGTAACTCATATCGTGGCACACTAAGCCTAAACAATGGTAGTGACAGTCAAGCAACATTTAATATTAGCAACGGTAGAATATATTTCGACCCAGAAAACTATCGTGGTTTCCGAGCAGGTCTAAATCAGATTTGGAGTGACGATTGTAGCATTAACCAATTGATTATTACAAACGCATCAGCACCAGTCTTTTACAACACTGAATTTTTAACAGAAGATGATGTGTTCCATGCTCGTGGTTTAGATACTGGTAATTTCCACATAATGTTGAACATTTATGGTAGCAGTCAGTATAATCCAATCAATAAAAATGATTTGTGGAATACATTTACATCATTTGTTGACAATGTATTATTTAATGGTGAAACATTAAGAACTGATGTTAATGCTATCAGAACACAGTTCTACAACAATGCTGGTAACTTCAGAGGTAATATTCCTACTCAGGATCTATATCAATATTTTGAGTTCACAGAAAACGAAGGTGCTGATTACTTTGGTACAGCACCAACAACAGCTACTCAAGGAACAGATGCTACGTTGCGTATTAGAGTAAATCCTAACAACACTTATACAGTTTTAGGCATAGCCACAGCAGGAACTGGATACTTACAAGGTGACAATCTGATTGTAGCTGGAACGAGCCTCGGCGGTGCAACTCCTGCTAATGATTTAACACTATTAATTGATACAGTTAACGGTGACGGTGCTGTGACAGCAGTTAGCTTCCTAAGCGGTGACGCTGTTTATCCTTGGCCATCAAACTTTATTGAAGATGGTGATGATGACCAGTATGATACTGGTAACTATATCAACACAAACTTAGCGGATGAAATTTCATACGCTAATGGATTACCACAGACAGACTCGGCTGCATTTGGCGGTGGTGACTATTGCGTAATGTACTATCAAAGTTTCTTCTGTATGGTAGCAACTGGAGCATCTATCAGTGAGTTGTTCTATTCAGGTAACTTAGGTTTCGATGGTGACGGTGATTTAAACTGGACTGGTTTACGAAGTAATCAAGATGTTATAGCAAACAACAATGCTAGATATGCTTACTTTGACATTGAATACTTAGACGGTGAGTTAACTCCAACAGTTGGTACAACATACAATATGGTTTTAGACTCAGCAGGTATTAACCTTGATGGATTCTATGCTTATAATGATGTCAATACAAATAACTATTTCTTTGGTAGCAATAATACTTGGCGTATAGAAAGTCAAAATGAGTTGTTCGTTCAAAGCTACAATGACATGTATATACAAACCCGTGTCAACCAACGTGGTATTAATGAGTCAGGTCCAACTATTAACATTGCTGCAGGTCGTGGCAGTCCTGGACAAAAAGAAGTCAACGCTATTGCAGGCAATGGTGGTACTGTAAATATTCGTGGTGGTGACGCAGGTGGTGATGACGGTATCAATGGTTTGGGCAACACCGGTGGTAGTATAAACATAAATGCTGGTATGGGTACAGGTTCTAGTGAAGCCGGTAGTGTTTATATTAACGGTGGTCAAACTGATGCACCAGCAGGTAGAGCCGGTAACGTTGATATTGGAACATACGCAGGCCCTAACGGTCACGGTAGAGTAACAATCAATACTAATGACGGTACTCAACGCAATTGGGCGTTCAACGCTAATGGCTCTACAATCTATCCTACATTAAGTGTAACACGCGGTGACCGCACAGGTACACTATCAGGACAAACATTGTTGTTTGGTGATAGCACACAAAGTGTAATCATTTCAACTCCTAACGGTACTAGTGATATTAATGATAGTCAAAGAATAGTTATTAATCCTGGCGCAGGTTATGCTAACACTACAGGCGAAGGTGGCGACATTTATCTATATGCAGGTCGTGGTGGTGATGCTGGTGGTTCAGGCGGTGACATTAAGATTCGCGGTGGTCTTGGCCCTGTCAACGGTGATGGTGGCTATTTAGATATCATGGGCGGCGAGGCTGCTGGTAATGGCGCTGGTGGCTACATTGATATTTTAGGTGGTGATAGTGCTAACTCAACTGGCGGTCGTATTAGAATTGAAGGTGGCCAAGGTATCAGTGGTGCTGAAGCCAACATAACAGGCGGTACTGGTACAGCCGGTCCAGGTGGTGCTGTTAATATTGCCGGTGGCACATCAGGCAACGGATTAGCAGAATACGGAAATGTAAACATAACATCAGGTGCCTCAACTTGGCGTTTTGACAACACTGGTAACCTAGTATTGCCATCAAATGACTTCACTGTTAACTACGCTAACGGTGATCCAGTAACATTTGGTGCGGCGGCATTAGGTAATGTTACATTTGATGATGTTACAGTACAAGGTGTTAATCAATTAAATCTAAGTGCTGGACCAGACTACACTGCTAACTTAGCATACTTACAAGTTCGTGCCGGCGATGTAGCAAGTCATATTCACTTTGATACAGGCAACAATGAAGCATATGATTTAATTGTAGGTAACGACCAAAAGTTTGTTCAAGTAAGTAGTACTGGCAATATCATTATGAGTTCATATGATGGTAACACATCATATACTATGAAACTGGACACTACAGGAAATGTAACATTCCCAGGTGTTCTAGGAGTTGCTGGCGGAACCGCAACAGCAGTTCCAGTAA
>JACCDO011541192.1_pt1 | contig 10870 bp, 9 predicted proteins | sample 7446101 | NCBI WGS metagenome assembly JACCDO01 (sample SAMN15323440, study PRJNA562643) | freshwater metagenome | isolation source: river surface water | place: USA:Blue River Watershed | collected 2017-08-16
GTCCTTGTGAAAAACCCGACTTTTATTTTTGATTTTTGGCCATGAAGGCGCAAGGTGGATTTCTGTTTAAATTCGAAAATTAATAATTTTAAATCTTAAAATGATCTAAAATTTAAGGTTAATTTTGAAAGCGCGGTATTGAGAAGGGTGGGTTTTTTCACCGGGTAGGGTCTTAAGAAAATTAATGGTTAATCATATTAGTATTAATATATACTTTGCCATTATTATAATTTCTAATACATTCATTAAATTTAACATGTTCACATAATTCTGTTTGACCTTCACCACCATAATATTTACAATTTTTTATACTTTTAGTTTTATAAATAGCTAAACCTCCAAAACATGAAACTACCTCTATTAATTCTGATTGTTTTTTTAAATTTTTATATCTATTATTAACACAGAATTTTATATCATTTTTTATTTTATTACATTCCCAACAATCATATGGCATCCAATCATCTAAAGTTCTTAAAGCCCATAAATCGTAATAATTTTTATTTTGATTGGAACATAAAACACTCCAATCATTTTTATAATTTAAAGATGATAAAATACTTTCTTTATCTAAACTTTGTATAACATCATCTAAATCTATAACAATAAAATATTCATACTCAAATTTTAAAGCTTCTTTAAGTAATATATTTCTACAATTTGATAATCTATGTGTTCTTAATCCTTGAACATTTCTTTCATTTATTATTTTAATTGATAAGTTTGATTTATTTTTCCATTCATTTAATTTTTTTAAAGTATTATCTTTACTATCATTTTCGTATATAATAATTTGACTTTTTTGAAATAAATTATATATCATTTCTATTTTTTTAAGTGTATTATCTAAAAATTTTTCAATATCTCTGGCACAACCAACAATAACAGCACTAGAGAATTTATTTTTATTTTCAATTTCGACTTCGTAGTTTTCACAAACATTACAAATCATATTAATTTTTTATTTTAAAAAATATTTTTTAAAATAAAAAAATTTAAACTTTATAATAACTAAAAAATATTTCATAGTAAAATTAAAAAATATTTAATTTTACTTAAAAATTAAAAAATATTTAATAATAAATAAATGATTAATGATATAACCGATTTTTTACCAAAATATCCTAATATTAAAAATTCTAAAAATGATATTTTAAATCCATATAATGAAAGTTTAAATTTATCTATTTTTAGGAAAAAAGAATTTTATGATGAAAAACTTGAAAAAGCTGAATCATTACCAAAAGAAAAAGGTGATTTATTAAAACATCAAAAAATTATTTCAAGATTTTTTTCATCTTATACTCCTTATGATCAATTACTTTTAGTACATGAAATGGGTACGGGCAAGACTTGCGCAGCCATAAGTGCGATAGAAAAAATAAGAAATGAGAAAAATACTTTTACTGGTGCTATAATTTTAGCTAGAGGTCAAGGTTTATTAAATAATTTTAAGAATGAATTAGTTTTTAAATGTACAAAAGACGTTTATATTCCAGAAAATTATGAAAATTTAACAGAAGGTGAAAAAGTCGCTCGTATTAATAAGTTAGTTCGGCAATATTATACTATGATGACTTTTGTAGAAATTGCTAAAAAATTAAGTACATATAGTGATGCTGTTATAACAGAATTATATTCAAACAAGATTATAGTTATAGATGAAGTTCACAATGTTCGTATTAAAGATATTGAAGAAGGTGAAAGTGTTTATGTTTATCGCGAATTTGAAAGATTACTTCATTTGGCAAAAAATTGTAAAATATTATTAATGTCTGGGACACCAATAAAAGATACTATAGATGAATTTGCAAATATAATTAATCTTATAGTTCCTAGAAATGAACAACTACCAATTCGTGAAAAATTTACAGAAGATTTTTTTGATTATAATCCTAAAACGGAAATATATAAAATTAAAAAAAATAAAGTTAACGAACTAAAAGATAAATTAAGAGGGCGTGTATCTTATTTAAAAGCAGTAAAATCTGATGTTAAAAAAGTTTTTATGGGAGAGAAAAAATTTGGGGTATTAAAATATTTTACTGTATATCCTGAATATATGAGTGATTTTCAGAGTGAAAACTATTCTAGAATATATGATGATGATTTACAAGGTGGTGGTGTTGTTTATTTAAATTCTAGACAAGCATCTTTATTTGTCTATCCAGATGGGTTAACTGGAGATGATTCAAATGAATATAAAATAACTAAAGTTGAAAAAATCACTATTGGGAAAAAAATGGATAAATTAGTGAAAAAAGAGACTTATTCTTTATCTCCTAAATTATTAAATGAACTAAAAGCTGATACACATGAGGGTATAATAGAAAATATCGCAAAATATTCTAGTAAATATGCAACATTAATTAAAAAATTATTACAAGCAATTAAAGATAATAAAAAATCTTTTATATATTGTGAGTATGTTACTGGAACTGGTGCTATTTTATTATCACAACTTTTAAATTTAGTTGGATTTTCTGCAGCTAGTGGAACTGAAACAACTAAATCTCCAAGATATGCACTTATTAATAATATAAGCAGTGATAAAAATAAAATTAAAAGATTAATTGAAAGATATAACGAAAAAGATAACGTATTTGGCGAATATATTTCTGTAGTAATAGGTTCTTTTGTAATTGCTGAGGGTTTTTCTTTATTTGATGTCCAGGAAGAACATATTTTAACTCCACATTGGAATTATTCAGAAACAGATCAAGCAATCGCACGAGGTTATCGTTTTGGTTCTCATAAATATTTATTAGAGAAAGGTATTATTCCGGAATTAAGAATTTATCAATATGTTTCAATACCAAGTGAAAAATATAATACAACATCGATAGATCTAAAAATGTACGAAATTTCAGAAGCTAAAGATATTAATATTAAACATATAGAAAGAATAATTAAAGAGATATCTTTTGACTGTGCTTTAAATTATGACAGAAATTACATTAAAGGTTATGATAATGAAAGAGAATGTGAATATACAGATTGTGAGTATTATTGTGATGATATTCCTAAAAAATTTTATATACCAGAGTTTATCGAAAGCGAAGATGAAGAAGATAAATATTCTGATGATTTTGAAAATAATGAAGAAGATGATGAAAAAAGTGAAGAATATGAGGAAATCGAAGATGAAGATGATGAAAAAAGTGAAGAATACGAGGAAAGTGAAGATGAAGATGAAGATGATGAAAAAAGTGAAGAATATGAGGAAAGCGAAGATGAAGATGAATATCTTATAAATAAATGTAATGATAACACAGGTATTTCCCAAGATTTTAGTACACCAAAATTTAAAATTATTCGCAATAATGTCCAAGGTGATGGTAATTGTTTTTTTAGATCATTATATCTATCAATTATATGTTCGAATAAAGATAATTTTTATAAAATAAATCCAGTTATTCGTCCTACTAGATTAACATTAAATTCTAGAGAAGATGTAAATGAATTTATAAAAAATTGCCGTGAATACATTTCAAAAAATTATAATTTAACACAAATATACAATTTATGTCAACTTCATTTAGAGGAAGAAGGAAGTGATTATATCTATGATTATGATAACCCTGAATTAGCTCCATATGGAGAAATAGGACGATGTTTTTTAAAATATCAAGATGATTATGAAAAATTTATGAAATGTTCTAAAAATATAATTTTAAGTTCTAATTCATATCCAACAAGTATTGATATAGAAATGATTACAGATTTATTGCAAAATGAATTTAAAATAGTACATATCTACATTCCAGAAACATATAATATTACTTTAGAAGAAAGTCAAGAGCTTATTGAAAATATATCTGTCGATCATATCAAAACAATAGAAGGTACTAGAAAAGAAAAATATGAAGAAGGAGAAGATGTATTAGTTGAATATAATGGAATAATAGAACAACTTGGTAAAATAGAAGAAGTAGTTAATGAATATTTAACTTCCGAAGATTTATATTCTTCAAGTATAGAAAAAATTAAAAAAGATACAGAATATTATTATAACAAAAATATAGATACTGATAAAACTGTATTATATTTAATATCGGAAAGACAACATTTTAATTATTTACTAGTTGAAAAAAGTAAAAACTTAAATAAAAAAAAAATTCTTAATGAAAGTAGTGACGATGAAAGTAGTGATGATGAAATTATTTTAAGAAAGAAAAAATTAGACGGTGCTGACAATATTAAATTAGATGTTTCTACTTACCAATTATATTATAATAAAACAAAGATTTCTCAATTAATATTAAGTATAATTGATATGTTTAATAGAAAATATTTTCAAATTGAATTAAATACTATTATTAATATTTTTTCAGAATACAGTTTTTTTGAAATCATGGATGCATTAAGAACTATTATTAATTTCAATCTAGTCATAATTAATAAATATGGATTTAGATCTTATCTAAAAGAGGACAATAATATCTACTACTTAGTTGACAATTTGAGTATTGAAAGTAATAATTTATCAGAATATTATACAAAAAATCCCACCATAGTTATAAGAAATCCTTTTGATAAAATTTTAAATAACCTGTATATAAAATCAGCACCAAAAATAATTAAAAAATTATTTAGTATGACTAATATCGAAGAAATAACAAATGTTATTAATATGTTACCTCTTGATATTAATGAAGTAATTTTAGAAAATTGTATTCTTGCTGACATTAAAAATATAAATTTAAATCAAGAATCAAGAAAAATAATATTAACAGTATTTAAAAACGATTTTAAAGAATTAACTGTAGATGGCGAAAAATATTACGTCTCATCATATTTATATCAAACGAAAAAAATATTAAAATGTTTAAATATAAATAATATAGAAGAAGGTTGGTATATTTGTGATGATAACTTGACCAAACATTTTGCAGCTGAAAAAAGAAAAGACAAAGCTAAATTACAAGAAAATAAATATGGAGGATATTATGGAATGTATAGTAAAACACACTTTTGTATAAAATCTCCTGATGATAAAAATATTGTTACTACAGATGGTAGAAAAATATTTCCGGGTCTTGCTTGTGGTACTGGTAAATGGCAAAAACCAGGTTTAATGAAATTAATTATCGATATTTTTAAGGTTCCAATACCACCAGAAAGTTTAACTGAAAAAGAATTGAAAAATAATAAAAAAATATGGCCAACTATTAAAAAACTTAGTAAAAAAGAAAAGATAGAAAATATTTTAAGCAATAAATATATTAATCATACTCAAGAAGATTTAGAAAAATTAGATGAAGCTAATTTAAATCGTATTTATTATTGGTCAAAGCAACAAGCAAAACCTATGTGTGAAAGATTAAAAGTACTTTTAGAAGAAGAAGGATTATTAATTTATAATCCTGATTGTGGAAGTTATCATAAAGACAGAAAGTCAGAGATTGTAGATGATAAAGATGATAAAGATGATAAAGATGATAAAGATAAAAAACCTAAGAAAAAGAAAGAATGATTAAGAATAAGTGAAAAAAATTATGTAAACATTTTTTTATATTCTTTTCTAAAATATTCTTCTTTCTTATCTATCATATTTTTTGGAATATTTTGTAAATGTGGATTTTTACTATACATATTTGTTTGCCATAAAACTATTTGATTTTTTACCCAAGTTTCTTCGTTGAACTTTGGTTTATCAAAAATACTTGAATTATAATAAAAATTAGTAATATAATTATAAATTCGTGAAAACATTATTATAATTTTGAAATATTTTTTTTAAATTAAAAAAATTAAAAAATAAAAAAATATATATAATAAAAATGAGTGGTAAAATTGTTTTAATTGTTATTGGTTCTATTTTATTATTACTTGGTATACTTCTTTTAGTAGCCGCTAGCCAACATAAATGGGAAGTTAAAGAATATAAAAAATTATTTCATAAAGAAGCCCCTAAAAATATTCAAACTGTAACTTATGTTATTGGTGGTCTTTTAACTGGTATAGGTTTAATTCTTGGAGGTTGGGGTATTGCTATTCACACAGGTCATCTTCCTAAATTGAAACATTAAATTTTTTATTTTAAATTAAAATTAAAAATCAATAAAATATTTTTATAAATAAATTATGGAAGATTATAATAATTGTTCTACAACTTCTGGATTATCATATGCTTATAAAATCAGAGCACCCGAATATAAAGGAACTACTACCACTAATAGTTCTACTTATCACAACCTAAAAGGATATGATGCCGCAAAAAAACATAAAATTATTTCACCTAAACCAACATCAGATGTTGCATCTATATTTTATAATTTTACACCTCACGATTATAAAACTCCACCAGTTGGATATTTAAATTATAATAATTCTAATTATTTGTTAGATTTAAATAATAATTATATTACAAGTAATTATTTTTTTAAAGATAATAAATATTTTGCTACAACAAAAAAATCACAAGATACATCTCCTTATAGAAAAATATCACAAGGTGATTATGTATGGGGTGGTTGGGCTAATTTACCATACTACGAAAAATAATTTTTATAGTTTTTATTTATAAATTTTTGTTATAAATAAATGGACCCGAGAACAAGACTTTATAAAGAATCTTTAGAACAACATGAAGTAGATTTTTATTATATGAAATTATGGAAATAACATCTAATATATTAGAAACTAATAGTATAAGATATACAATAGAAGGTGGTACTTTATTAGGTGCAGTTAGAAATGGAGGTTTAATACCTCATGATAATGATGGAGATTTTGATGTTTTAGAAATTGATCTTCATAAAGTAAGAAATTTGAAAGAAGAATTTTTAAAACATGATCTTGTTATAATAGAAGTTCCTGGATGGGGTTTGCAAATATCTCATTTAAATAGTGCAGAATTAGAACCTGGACTATGGAATGATGGAAATGGGAATTATTGGACAAGTAAATGGCCATTTTTAGATCTTATTTCGATAGAATATAATGAGGATGAAGAAAAATATATTTTAGCACAAAATGTTGCTAGGAATGATTATCCGAATTATTATTTAACAAAAGAAGAATGGGAAACACCTTTTGAAAAAATTCAATTTGGTCACATTAATTTAAGTGTGATTAATGGATGTGATAACAGACATAATTATCTTAACAGAAATTATCCATTATGGAATGAAAAAATAGAAATGATAATGGATCATCGTAAAAATATATATTTTGATACTCCAATTATAGATGATATAAATAAAAGTGATTTTGTACATAGAAAACATACTAAATATATTTAATCTTTATTTTAGTATTTTTGTTCCGAATTAGGAACATTCTTTAACTTTAAATCCAAAAACGATTTAAAGTCTCCGAATAGACATTAAGTTTTAATATAATCTTCTTAATCAAAAATTATTTCACCCAATTATATAAATCAGAGTATTCACTTTTGATAAAGTGAATCTTTTTAAATATTTTATCAATGCATTCTGTTTCGTGAATATTTAAATTTTCTGAATTTATACTAACTTGTTGTGGACGTCTATTTTCATAAAATATTAAATTTTTAAAAATATTATAAATTTTATCCTTATTTATATCTTTACTTTCATTTATACAATTATCAATAAAAACTTCTTCGATTTTTAGTAATTTTTTAATTTTTGCACTAAAAGATAAATTTTTATCCATTTCAATAAATATTTCATATAATTTATCATGGAAGTCATAAATAGAAATGTTAGTTTTCTCATAATCTTTTATGATTTCTTTAATTTGATGAATAAAATCAGCCATTTTATACAAAAAATAATATTATTTCTATAAATTTCAATTTTAAAATTGAAATTTTAAATTAATTTTGTGAGTGAAAATTACACACCTGAAAATGTCTAAATCTATTTCTAAAAAAGTTATTGTTGACGATTCTGATGAAGAAAATTCTGAGGTAGAAGACAAAGAATACGAAGATGCAGAAGAAAGTGAGGATGAAGATGATGAAGATGATGAAGAAGAAGATGATGAAGAAGAAGATGAAGAAAGTGAGGATGAAGATGTCGAAAGTAAAAATATAAAAACTAATAAAGAAGAAGAAAGTAATGAAGAGGAAGAAGAAAGTAATGATGAGGAAGAAGAAAGTAATGAAGAGGAAGAAGAAAGTAATGATGAGGAAGAAGAAAGTAATGAAGAGGAAGAAGAAAGTAATGAAGAGGAAGAAGAAAGTAATGAAGAGGAAGAAGAAAGTAATGAAGAGGAAGAAGAAAGTAATGAAGAGGAAGAAATTAGTTCTTCAGAAAACGAAGATTCTGTTGATCTCTTAGAAAAGGATTTTGACAATATTAATTTAAATGAACTAAACAGTTTAGGTGAAAATTATCGTTGGAATGTCGTAAAAAGCTTTTTTGAACAAAAAGGAATTGTTGACCATCAAATTAGTACTTTTGATAATTATTTAATTACAGGTATTCAACGTGTTGTCCAAGAGTCATCTATTAATATGGATCAAAAAGATATGAAATATAAAGTAACTTTTGGAGATGTATATATTCCTCCTTATCCAACTATTATTGAAGAAAATCGTAAAGTTCGTAAATTATATCCTTCTGAAGCTAGATTACGTGACTTGAATTACGATTCACCTATATTTGTTGATATTAAAGAAGAATTACAAATGGATGATCAACCTTTAGAAATAGTAGTACATAAGCGTATTTTAATCGGAAGAACACCAATAATGTTAAATTCTGAAAAATGTAGTTTACGTCATTGTTCTCAAAAAGAAAAAATTGATAATGGTGAATGTGAAAATGATCCTGGTGGTTATTTTATTATTAAGGGTAAGGAACGTGTTTTGGTAGGACAATTACGAGGTGTTTATAATCAACAAATTGTTATGTTACAAAAACCTGATAACAAATATAAATATATTTGCGAGGTTCGTAGTATGTCTGAAGAGACAGGTCATTCAGTACTAATCCAAGCTAAAGTTGGAATGAATGATAGAACAGTTGTTTTTTCACTTCCTTATGTTAAAGATGATATACCAGTTGGTATTGTTTTTAAAGCGTTAGGGTATACTGAAGAAAAAGATATTCAAAACTTAATTGGATATTCAGAAGAACTTCAAAAATATGTTAAATATATTTTTCGTGATAGTTTTTTTATAAAAAATCAGGAAGAAGCCTTAAAATATATTGGACAATTTTCTATTAATATTATTAAAGATGATAAAAGAAAAGATTATGCATGGCAAGTTATCGAGAACGAAATATTACCACACATGGGTATTTCATCTTCTATTAAAGAAAAAGCATATTTTTTAGGAAGTATGATAAACAAGTTGTTGTTAACACATGTTGGATTACGTCAGGAAGATGATCGTGATAATTATGTCAATAAACGTGTAGAAATGGCAGGTGTCTTATGTTGTGAACTTTTTAGAACTTTATTTAAACGTTTTACTAAGGCGGTTGAGGCACAATTAGAAAAAAAGAAACAACGACCAGATGTATTGAGTATTATTTCACGTACAAATAGCATTACTCTTGGTTTGAAACTTGCTTTTGCGACAGGAAATTGGGGTGTTCAGAAAAATAATTATATCAGAACTGGTGTTTCACAAGTATTATCTCGTATGACTTATGGTGCGACTTTATCACATTTGCGTCGTGTAGTAATACCAATTGGTAAAGAAGGTAAGAACGCAAAAATTCGTCAGACGCATACCAGTCAAATTATGTTTATATGTCCCAATGAAACACCAGAAGGTCTCGCGTAAATTGGCCTTAGTGATATTTAAAAATATTGCTAGTCAAACCTTGTTTGGCAACATATACAAATTGCGGGAACATCTTGTTATGTCTTTATTACTAACTTATGATGGAAACATTGTAAGGGTTATAGTTAACAACTATAAGAGTAAAAAATAAAGAATAGAGAAAATCCGCATCCAAGCTCCTAAAATCTAATTTACACAATTTTGATCATGGAGAAGGTTCAACGACTAAATGTATATGGGTAACTTTTTGTTGCTTAAGATATAGTCTACTCCTACTTGAAAAAGTATGGTATAAAGGCAAAGCATCGGTATAGTTTTAAATTTAGCAATGATGACTACAGTTACACGTCGAATTCCAACTGTAATTGTCAAAGAAATAGTGGAAAATTGTGAAAACTTTATTTTTCTTGATAAGTATGATGGTAAAAATACTAAACCTAAAATTTTTGTTAATGGTGTTCTATTAGGTATGACAAAAGATTATAGAAAAATGTTAAATGAATTACAAGAGTGTCGTAATACAGGTTTATTAGATCAAGATATTTCGTTTTCTTATAATAAAGTTGATAACGAGATACGAATCTTTTCAGATGAGGGAAGATTTATACGTCCAGTATTAACTGTAAATAATCGTAATCAAATTAATTTAACAGAAGACGTAAATCCTGATTGGAATGAATTAGTCAATCGCAATTATATTCAATATGTTGATCATTCCGAAGTTGAAAATTCGGTTATTGCGATGGACGAAAATGATTTGAAAAAATTTAAATGTAACTTTTGTGAAATTGTTCCAGCAATGATGCTGGGTGTTATGGGAAGTGTTATACCTTTTAGTGATCACACGCAATCATCAAGAAACATCTTCCAAAGCAGCATGGGTAAACAGGCCGTGGGGATGTTCGCGTTGTCACACAAAATCAGAACTGATACAATTGTTCATGTTCTTGATTATCCACAAAGACCATTAGTTAATACATTACCAGCACGATTCATGGGTTTTGATGATATGCCATTCGGAGCAAATGCTATTGTAGCTGTCATGTGTTATGGAGGGTAAAAGGTTCTGCCCTTGTTATGCCAAAAGCATAGCAAGTCAACTATTAGTTGGCAACATATTCAAATTGCGGGAATCTCCAAAAA
>JACCDO010434617.1_pt1 | contig 10868 bp, 8 predicted proteins | sample 7446101 | NCBI WGS metagenome assembly JACCDO01 (sample SAMN15323440, study PRJNA562643) | freshwater metagenome | isolation source: river surface water | place: USA:Blue River Watershed | collected 2017-08-16
GTCCCCGTCACATGGCGCGGCAAGTACTGGTGGACGACGAGCAAGACCTTCATGGCTTGCTCGTCTTTCCATGCGCCTCAAGGAACTGCCGCTCGTGCTCCAACAAGTCGCGCGGCACGACTCGGCGCTTCCTGACTTCATCGAGCAACAAACAGATCCACTCTTCACGCTCGGCGAGAACACGAAGGGCCTCGTCGGCACGCGTCCCGTGCTTGGCGCATTGCGCGCGCAACTGGATCGCTTCGTCGCGTGTGCCTTGCAGTTCCTTGCGAACGGTGTCGACGAGCCGCGTCAGATCGCGCTGCTTGCGGTCGGATTGGGCTGCCTTAGCGCCGCGCTCTTCGACGTCATCGAGCAGGCGCTCACAGTCCGAAACCGCCTTCGACAGCTTGGACTCGAGTTCGCGAATCGCCAGATCCTGTTGCTCTGCTCGTGCACGCGACAACGTCTCGGCCTGATGTCGGCTCGCACGCTCCGCCTCGACAGAACCCTCGAGCTCGACGACCTGCGCCTCGGCAGTGCGCAAGCGCGCCTCGAGTTGCAGGGCACGCGCGGCCGCTGCATTCGCCGACTGCTCCGCAGCCTCGGCGCGCGCCTCCGCTCGCTCCGCCCTGTGCACCGCCTCGCTGCGCAACCGAGCATCGGCCTCGGCTTCGGTCGATGCCCGCTCTGCGCGCTCGGTGGCCTCATTCGCGCGCTGGCGCTCTCGATCCGCCTCCTCGCGCTGAGCATTGAACGCAGCGATTGCATCACGGCACTCCGACTGCGCCTTCTCGTAGCCCTCGCGGAGCGCCTTCAGCTCATTGGCCTTGCCCGCCAGTCGCTGGGACTCCGCAGTCGCCTCTACGGCGTTGCGTTGCGCAGCTTCCAAGTCGCGCTGCGTGCTCTGGAGCTTGCCGCTTTGACGGGCCAGCGCTGCCACGAGCTTGCGCTGCTCAGCCGCATGGCCCTCGTTCTGCAACGCGTTCGCGGCACGTTCGAGAGCCAACTCGGAACGCAACTCGTCAAGTTGCTCCTCCGCCGCACGCATGCGCTCTTCAACGCCCATGCGTCGATCCAACTCACGGAGTGTCGATGTCCGCTGCTCCTGCAAGTCGAGGATCTGTTGCTGCTGCTGTGCGAGGTGATCGATCGCACGCTGCGACTCGCCTTGACGCCGGCCAAGCTCCTCGCGAAGCGACGCAATCGCGCGCTCGCGCTCGAGCAACTCGTTGCGCAGTGCGTCAATCGTGTTGGAACGGGCAAGCATCTCTTCCTTGAGATGTGCCTCCACGTTGCGTTGATGCGCTCGCGTTGCGTCCGATTCGCGCAGTGCCTTCTGCGCGGCTTGCTCGGCCACATCCGCAGCAGTCGCTCGTTGCCGCATCGCGCTGACTGCTGCGCACACGCGCTCCAGAAGCGATGGAAGATTCTGGTCCGACGACGCGTCGTCGGAGCTGAATCCCACGTCTTTGGCCAGAGCAACAACACGGCTGCGCACCGCAGGCGCGATGCGCTTCCAGTTGGCGACGGTCTGCGTCTGCTGAACGAGGATGTCGACCGCCGCCGGCATCTCGTGCGCACGCGGCAATCGCTGGATCGCGGCGCGCAGCGTGGCCGCGAGCGCGTCTCCATCCATCGTCCACAACGACTCGGACGCCAACGCAGCTGTCATCAATTGGTGCGGGCGGTGCCGCGCCAACACGACAAGACGATCCGCCTCGATCGAGGCCGACGATGGAGCTGCGCCAACGGTCACACGAGCTTCCGCCTCGACTACGCCAACCACGACGAGCGAACGCTGCGCAGCGCGCATCGTCCATTCGGCAAGCGCCAAGTCCGTCGCGAGGTCTTGGTCAAACGGGCCAACAGCCTCAAACGCGCTTCGCGTCAACGCGAAGGCTTCCGGGCTCGCGAACGGCACCGTGCCGGACACTGCGTCCTGCGACACCGGCATCGGGCGCATGTCGAGCACACCCTGTTCACAACGACCCAGCGTCGCCGCGTCGCCGGTGAGCACTCGAGGGCATGCGATCGCAACGCCGCTCGCTCGCGCTGCGGCCGCCAGCACTCGGACGCCGTCCGCGGTGATGACGCTCTGCGCTCCAACGAACACCACGACATCGCCGTGCGTCGATGCCATCGCTTGGTTCCAGAAGTGCGCTGGCCGCAAGCACGACGACGCAAGCGCCGACCAACCGGGCTTCACCGCGTCTCGGAACTGCTCGCTGCGATGCCTCTGCCCAGCAAGCAACGTGACGCGGCAGCCTTCTAGCGAAGCGCTCCGATCCGTTGACTCTTGCGCAGGCTCCACCGGCGGGTCCCACAGGACCACATCCGTGTCCGTGGTCCCGAGCGAGGCGGGATCGACTGTCCCGAGGATCGCGCGCGCTCCGGAGCGCACGCGTTGCCGTGCATCCGCCAACGCTTCCTGCAACCGCTCGACGCGATGCTGCAGCGAAGCAGGATCGCCTGCCTGCCGACGAGCTTCGGCCAACTCGTCGAGGATGCGCAGCGAGTGCTCCGTCAGAGCCGCGACATCGCGTTCGCGCTGCGCGAGCAACTGACGAAGGTCCGCTTCGCCCTGCGGCGTCGTCGGCTTCGGTTCAGGCTTCTTGGTGTTTCGTGCCACTTGAGGTGAGGTTCAGGGTGAGGGTCTGAACGTGGGAATTGGTCCGGTGCCGATCAGCGGCCCGAGGACCACTTAGCGAGGCCCGCGCGGATCTTCTCGATGCGTCGCTTGAGCGAGAATCGAGGCCGCGGCGCCTGTTCTTGCGCGTTCATGGGCGCAAGCGGCAGCGACGGCGGAGCGACGGGAGCAGGCGCGGATTGCGCTGCTTGCGTCGCAGACGGCGCGTTCTGCAGCTGCTCGATGCGAGCCCGCAGTTCGCGCAGCGTGTTCTCGACCGAGAGGCAGCGCTCTTGCCATGCGGCAAGCTCGCGCTCCGCCGAGAACGGCGAGCGCGCTTGCACGAGGATCGCCTCGACAGCTTCCTTGGGCAGCTGCGGCCGCTTGCGCGCGTTCGCAGGCTTCTCTGCTTCGGCGATCGCAAGCCGGTAGCTCTCCACCGTCAGCTCCGCGCACTTTGCCCACGAGTAGCCGGCTTCGACCTCGCGGCCCTTCGCCACGAGTTGCGCAACGGCCACCGAGTCCGTGAGCACCTTGTACATCAGCTTCGACATCGCTTTGCTGTCGCCCGCCGGGAACAGCCAAGCTCCGTCCTTGCACACTTCAGGAATCGACATCGCAGCCGCCGCGATCACCGGCGTGCCGAGCGCCATCGCTTCGATCGGAGGCAGGCCGAAGCCTTCTTCCGTCGACGGATAGAGCAGCGCAGTGGCGCCTTGGATCAACGCCTTCACGTCTTCGTCATCGAGCCCTTCGACCCAACGAACGCGATCGCCGATGCCGAGCTCTTCGATCTCCTTCTTGGTGCTGTCAGGCCCGTTCCAAACCTGGCTGCCAGCGCACACGATCGGGATCGAGTCGTCGAGCCGCGCGAGCGCGCGGAACATCGTGTTGTGCCCCTTGTGCGGATAGTCCTTGCCGACGGCGAGGAAGTAGCGTTCCGGCATCGCGAGTCGCTCGCGACGCGCTTTCGCATCTTCGGCAGACAACGGCGTGCGCAATGTCGGCTCGACCGCGAGCGGCGCAAGGTCGCAACGCGATGCATCGCTGCCGATGTCGTTGGCGACTTCTTGCATCACCGATCGGCTGTGCACGAGCAAGCGATCCGCGTTGCCGCAGAGGCGCGTCACAAACGACGAGTACCACTTCCAGCAGTCGTGGTTGGGGTGGTACTCCGGGTGACGTTGGAGGATCGCGTCGTGCACCTCCACCACCGACGACTTCGCGATCAGCGGCAACCACAGGTCGCGCGGATTGCGATCGGGGAACCAGGACAGGTGGTAGACATCGGGCGCGTCCCTGCCGGTTAGCTCGCGGAGGATGTCCTCCGTGCTGTGCACAAAGACCGGCTCCGCTCGCTTCGGGAAGCACTCGGGCAACTTCGTCCCGTGCATCACGACGACGCGCAGGCGTGTGACCGCAGGGTGCGCAGCCAACTCGCGGAGCAAGTTGCGTTGAACACGTTCCAGGCCGGACAGGGGCCTATGGAGCAGACGTGCATCGAACAGGATGTGCATGCGTTTCCTTCCAACGCCGGGGCGGGCATCGGCAGGTCTCGATATCGGCCAGATGCGCTCGGCGTCCGAACTGACGTTCGGCGAAATTGCCCGGGCGCAGCCGGGCTGGCTCAACTGCGCAGCGGATCCGTGCCGATGACGATCCGGTCCAAGGGACCGACGCGCCGATGGCAGCAACGAATCGAGAACGCCGCACGAAGTGGCTGATCAACCCTGCAATGCAGGGACGCATCGTGTTCCGCATGGCGGCGATCCCCGCCGCTGCGCTCGCGGGCATCGCGGTCTTCACCGGCCTCTACTGCGCCGACGTGCTCGAAGAAGCGCGCGCGCTGGACCAAGAGCTGCCGGACCTGATGCCGCTGATCTGGCTCGTGATGGCGTTCGAGTTGGTCGCCGCGTGCCTGCTCGTGATGCACGCGCTGCGACTGTCGCACACGATCGCGGGCCCCGCGTATCGCATCGGCAAGAGCCTCGAACGGATCCGCAGCGGCGACTTCACGTTCCGCGTGCAATTGCGCAAGGGCGATCACCTGACCGAACTGCGCGACGAGCTGAACTTGCTGCTGGCTTGGTTGGAGCAGAACCCGCCTCGGCCGAAGGACGCCGCGTCTGCACAGTCGGCGACAGAAGGCCCGGCGGTAGCCGCCGAAACGGTCGCCACGACCGGACGCGACGCCGACGCCTGATCCAGGCGCGCGGGAGTCCACAGCACCGCGCTTCCTGCGCGCCGCTGCGCCGGTAGTCTCCCCGCCCATGGTTGTCCGCAAGATCACGAAGTTCCTGCGCGGGAAGGCCACGCGCGGGCAAGTTCTCACTGCATCGGTGCTCGCCGGCATGCTCGGCTTCGTGCCGGGGTTCTTCCTCCCGTCCGACCTCGGCGGCGGGTTCCTTCAGGCGCCGGGCCTCATCCTGACGCTGTTCTTCTTGGCGCTGATCAGCAACGCCAACTTCGGCGTGTTCGCGATCGTCACGGTGTTCGCGAAGCTCGCGAGCTTCGCGCTGCTGCCAATCACGTTTGCGATCGGGCAATGGATGATCGACGGGCCGATGCGTGGCATCGTGCAGTCGCTCGCGAACGCGCCGTTCACCGCGTGGTTTGGGCTCGACTACTACGCGACGACAGGCGGCCTCGTGATCGGCCTCGTGTTCGGCATCGCGTCGGGCATCGTGTTGTTCTCGTCGCTGCAGGCGTACCGCAACAAGATGGCGGCGCTCGAAGCGGGCTCTGAGGCATACCAGCAGAACGCCAAGAAGCTGTGGGTGCGCTTGCTCGCATGGCTCTTCCTCGGCGGCGGCAAGGGCAACAAGGTCACGTGGCAAGAGCTGGCGGAAGGCGGCAAGAAGGGCCTGCCGATTCGCATCGGCGGCATCGTGGTCGTGCTCGCGCTCGGCTACTGGATCTACTCGTCGCACAGCAAGCTGAGCCAGGGCGCGCTCACCTCGGGCACGCAGTCAGCGCTGCTCGCGATGAACGGCGCGACGGTCGACCTCGACAGCGTCACGCTCGATCTCGCCGATGGCGCGCTGCGCATCAAGGATCTCGCGATCGCGGACAGCAAGAAGCTCGACGTCAATCTGTTTGAGGCATCCGCGCTCGACGCGCAGATCGACACCGACGCTCTGCTGCGCCGTCGCATCGTGATCGAGAAGCTCACCGCGAAGGACGGCAAGAGCGGCGAGAAGCGCGCGACGCCGGGCCAACTCGTGGAGCCGCCCGCCCCGCCGCCGCCCGCCGACCCCAACACGAAGTCGCTTGAGGATTACCTGAAGGACGTCGAGGTTTGGCGCGCGCGCATTGAGCAAGCGAGCGAGTGGCTGGAGAAGCTCTCTGGCGGCGACGCCGAGAAGCCGGAGCCGAAGACCGAGGAGCAGAAGCAGCAGCAAGTCGAACGAGACATCCAGGATGTCGGCCTCGCGAAGGTCTTCGCACGCGACCTGCGCGTCGACCAGCCTGCCGTGTGGATCAAGAGCATTGAGATCCTCGGCGTGCCCTCGACGAGCGCGCCAGGCGGCACGGTCGACCTGCGACTCACCAACTGGTCGTCCAACCCGTGGCTGCTCGATGTCGCGCCGGCGGTCGAGATCGTGTCTGGCGATGGCTCGATGAAGGTCTCGCTCTCGGGCCCGAGCAAGCAATCGTCGGGCGGCGGCTTTGCGCTCGCGATGGCCAAGCTGCCAGTCGACAGCGTGTTTGCGCAGCTCAAGACGAGCGGCGCAGCACCCGTTCGCGGTGGCACGATGGACCTCGACGTGAAGGGCGAGATCCACAAGCAGAAGGACGCGCCGGTCATGCTGGCACTGCCGGTCAACGTGACGATGCGCGATACGACGTTTGCGATCGCGGGCACGAAGGAGACGAAGATCGACAGCCTGTCGCTGCCGTTGTCTGTCAGCGGACCCGCGACGCGGCCCTCGATCCGCATCGAGGACAAGGCGCTCGCCGATGCGCTGACCAAGGCTGGCAAGCAGGAGCTCGCCAACTTCGTCAACGCGCAAGCAGGCAAGCTGCTCGGCGGCATCCCGCAACTCGACGGTGTGCTCGACGCCAACAAATCGCTCGACGAGAACCTCGACGCCGCGAAGCAACGCGCCGAGGAAGAAGCGAAGAAAGCTCTCGACCAAGCGAAGCAAACTGCCGAGCAGGAGGCGCAGAAGGCGCTCGATGCCGCCAAGAAGCAGGCCGAAGACGCTGCCAAGAAGGCGGCGGAAGACGCCGCGAAGAAGGCTGCCGAGGATGCGGCAAAGAAGGCCGCGGCCGACAAGCTCAAGGGCGGGCTCAAGGGCCTGATCCCTGGCGGCGGCAAGAAGGACGGCAACTGATCCGCTGCGGGCGCGCCGCGATCGCGCGCGCCCGCTGCCCGCTTGCTCAGCGCTTCTTGCGCAGCACGGCGGCGAAGAAGCCGTCGGTGCCGTGGCGATCGGGGCGCAGCGACAAGAACGTGCCCGTCGGATCCGCGATCGGCTGCGCTATCTGCTTGCCGAGGATCTCGGCGATGCGCACCAGTTCGAGCGACGGGTGCCGCTGCATCGCAGCCTCGACCTGCGCCTCGTTCTCGCGGCGCAGCGTCGTGCACGTCGCGTAGATGATGCGCGACCCCGGCTTGAGCGCATGCGCTGCGCGATCGAGCAACATCGCTTGCGTGCGCAGCAGCGCGTCGAGGTCCTTGGGCTCCAGCATCCAGCGTGCCTCGGGCCTGCGTCGCCAACTGCCGATGCCGCTGCAGGGCACATCGAGCAGGATGCGATCGCACGACGCGGCAAACGCGGCGATGCGCTGCGGCCAGTCGTCCTCCGGCACTTGCTCGCACTCAAGGTTGAATGCGCCCGCGCGCGCGGCGCGTTGCTTGAGGTCGTCGATACGACCCTTGTGCACGTCGGTCGCGAGCACGCGTCCCTGGTTCTTGAGCATCGCGGCGATCGCGAGCGACTTGCCGCCAGCACCTGCGCATGCGTCAAACACGCGCCCCTTCGGCGGCGGCGCGGTGACGAGCGCCACGAGTTGGCTGCCCTCGTCTTGCTGCTCAAACATGCCCGCGCGATAGGCCTCGGTGTCGAACAATGAGCTCGTGTCGGTGACCACGAGGGCGTCCTTCGCGAAGCGGCCAAACGTCGTGCTGATGCCGTTGTCGGCAAATCGCATCGCCAGCTCGCCGCGGTCGGCAACCTTCAGCGTGTTGACGCGAATCGCGCGCGGAGCCTCGCCTTCGAGCGAGCGAGCGAACGCTTCCGCCTCTTCGCCGAACTCATCGAGCAACAGCTCCGCGATCCAATCCGGCAGCGAGTGCGACAACGCAAAGCGCTGCGTGCTGTCTTCGACGCGGCGAGCGAGCGCGCCGGCGCGATGCACGTCATCCCACGCAAGCTCGACCTGCGACCAGCGCAAGAACAGTTCGCGAGCCTCTTCTGGCTGCAGTTCGCCGCATGACACGGCCTCGCCCAACACGATGGCAGCGGCGCGCCCGTTGCGATCCAAGGCGTCCACCGCTTCGCCGAGCGCGAACGCGAGCAACCGGTCCTTGCGGATCGCAGCGTACGCGATGCGTGCGATCTGCGCGCGCTCGTCGGTCGCCATGCCGCGCGTCTGATGCGCAGCGACGGACTCGCGCGGCGATGCGCCGCGGCCCATCCACTGGTCGAGCACGTAGACAGCCGGGAGCAGCCAGCTCGGGGCTTCGATCGGTTCGTCGTAGTTCATTCGTCCGGCATCGAGTGGCCGTTGTCGATCGACTCGATCGAGAGCGGACGCAGTTGCGAGTCCAAGCAATAGACGCGCGGCGCCGCGCTAGCGAGCTTCCATTCGGGCAGCGCAGGATCCGTGAGCCCTTCGACGGGTCGGCCCAACGCGCGCAACGCCATGCCGTGCCCGACGACCAGCACGCGCGAGCCTGCGGTGAGCGAAGGCCGCACGAGCTGCTCCCACGCGATCATCACGCGCGCAGACATCTGCCCCATCGACTCCGTGAGCGGCAATGGCTCTGCGACGCCGCGATAGCGCTCGTCGGTGCGCGGATCGTCGACGCTGCCAGACGGGGCTGGCGGCGGGCCTTGCTCCCAAGAGCGGCGATACGTGCGCGCCAGCTCTTCACCCCACAGGGCTTTGCACTGCTGCTTGTCGAGCCCATGCATCGCGCCGCAGTGGCGCTCGTTGAGTCGCCACGAACGCGTGCGCGCCATGTCGCCTCGGCCCATCGCGGACAGCAGGAGTTCGCAGGTGTCGACGGCGCGTCGCAACTCGGACGTGAACACCGAAGTGAACTCGATGCCGCGCTGCGACAAGGAGCGACCCGCCTGTGTAGCTTGCATGCGCCCACGCTCCGTCAGCGCGAGATCGCGCCAACCTGAGAACACGCCACGCTCGTTGCCCGTGCTCTCGCCGTGGCGCACAAACACCAGCACAGCGTGCGCGGATTGCAGCGAAGACGTCGAGGTCACGCGTCCTTCTTCCCCGCGCTCCTTGCCGCCGTCAACGGTGGCGCGCACTTCGCGCGCATCGCCATTGCGGCGCGGATCGGCTATCACCTTCGCCCCCGATGACGACCGACCCACGCGATGGCACGTTCCGACCCGATGCGGCCGTTTCGCCGCAACGCTTGGATCGCGCCGTGAAGACGTTCCGCCCTGCGTTGAGTTGGGGCGACGCCCGCGACCTCATCACCCGCGGCAAGGTCACGGTCAACGGCGTGCGCGCGACCGACCCAGCACGCGCCGTCGATGCGACCAATGAGATCACGATCGCGGTCGCAGCGCCGCGCATCCACAAGGGACCGCTCGTGCCGCCGTTCCCGAAGGAGCGCGTGCTGCATCAGGACCGCCACGTGATCGTCGTCGACAAGCCCGCTGGCTTGCCCTCCGTGCCGTGGGGCGACGACCCCGATGCGCTCGATCGCCGCGTTCAAGAACTGCTCGGCCATCCAGTTCACGTCGTGCAACGCCTCGACCGCGACACGACGGGCGCGATCATGTTTGCGTTGACGCAAGAAGCGTTTGGCAAGCTCGAGCATCAACTGCGAGTTCACTCCGTGCATCGCCGCTACCTCGCGATCGCGCATGGCGACGTGCAGAAGCAGACGATTCGTTCGCACATCGCCGATGACCGCGGCGACGGCCTGCGTGGCTCCGTGCACAACGCGCGCGTCGGCAAGGAAGCGATCACGCACGTGGAGCCCGTCGAGTCGCTGCGCGGCGCGACGCTCGTGTCGTGCAAGTTGGAGACCGGCCGCACCCACCAGATCCGCATCCACCTCGCGGAGCAGGGCCACATGCTGCTCGGCGAACGCGGCTACGTGCGCGATCACCAAGGGCCGGTGATCAACGCCCCGCGCATCCTGCTGCACGCGCACGAACTGGGCTTCCAACATCCGACGACGGAAGAAGCGATGCGATTCGTCTCCCCGATCCCGGCGGACATGGAAGAGATGCTGGCGAGCCTGCGCTGACCGCCGGATTGCATCCATCCGCCGCATCGGGTCGAACCGCGGTCGCCATGATCCGCAACTTCCCCGCAATTGCCCTCCTCACCGCGAGCTCGCTCGCTCTGGCGCTCACCAGCTGTGGCAGCCAGAAGCCTGACGCTGCAGCCGCAAATCAACCGGCACCCGCCGCCATCACCCCCGCCCCCTCGGACGCCAAGACGGCGCCCGCGACCCCCGCCGCCATGAACGTCTACTCGCTCAAGCTCCAGTCCCTCGACGGCAAGCCCGTCGACATGTCGCAGTATCAGGGCAAGGTCACGCTCATCGTCAACGTCGCAAGCCAGTGCGGCTACACGCCGCAGTACAAGGGCCTGCAAGCGCTGCACACGGAACTGAAGGACAAGGGCTTCGCGGTCCTCGGCTTCCCGTGCAACGACTTCGGCGCGCAAGAGCCGGGCTCGGCCGACGAGATCCGCACGTTCTGCTCGACGAAGTATGCAGTCGACTTCCCGATGTTCGCCAAGATCGGGACCAAGAAGGGCAACGAGCAGAGCCCGCTCTACGCGATGTTGGAGCAAGCCACGGGCAAGCTGCCGGGCTGGAACTTCTGCAAGTACCTCGTCGGCAAGGACGGCAAGCCGATCGCGTTCTACGCGTCGGGCGCGTCGCCGGATGGCAAGGAACTGCGCGACGCAATCGCCGCTGCGATGCAGTGACCGTGGTTCGCGGCGCTCAGCCGAACAGCAAGAGCCCGAGACCGTAGGAAACGCCGTTCGCGAGAACGGCGATGCCGATCGAAGACAGCAGCAATCGCGCGCCGCGCTCGTTCGA
>JACCDO011045379.1_pt1 | contig 10868 bp, 12 predicted proteins | sample 7446101 | NCBI WGS metagenome assembly JACCDO01 (sample SAMN15323440, study PRJNA562643) | freshwater metagenome | isolation source: river surface water | place: USA:Blue River Watershed | collected 2017-08-16
ATTGCCAGGCGTCAAAAGTCGCTTCAAGGCAAATAGTATTTAGTTAAAGCTTGTCTTTTTGTTTAAAACTGCGGTTTTGTTCCAGCTTGGTTGTAACTTCAATACAAACTCCCTTTGCGTCTGGAGTACCTCCACCCAGGCATCTACCTTCAGAAATACATAGAGCCTCGCTAGCCACAGACTTTTTTTCCATTCTCGAGGGTGCAGGACACTTGCCTTCGTTAGGCAACATCTTTCTGGCACAGTAGCCTGAAAAATACCAAGTAAGAGAGGCTGGGCAACTCACCATCTCGGCCAATACGGATGCGGGATAAGTCGATGCGATCATTAACATTGGCAAGAAAGTTTGGCGGATACAACGCTGTAAAAACCTACGCATACGGATCCATCCTTTGAAATATTTCAAGAACCGATGCATAGTGGCACAGGATTTACTAGTCGCGCATAGGGTAAACACTTGTTCGGTTAAACGTCACCACGTGCGCTACCTCTGCCCGAATACCGATCCACTCACCCACCTTGTGGTCGTGGTGACTGGGAACATGGGCCATCACCGACTCACCAGTTTTCAATCGCAAGGTATATAAAAATTCTGAACCACGGAATGATTTGCGAATAATCTCCGCCTTAACTGGTGCATCGTCATCGTGGACGATGTCATCGGCGCGGAGCAAGACATCACACTCGCCCGAGGCAAAAGCGCTTGGTAACGGGCACTCGGCTACATCCACCAAGTCGCCCATTGGGGTTTGCACTACAACTTGGTTGTTTACCTCTTTTATGGTGGCTGGCGCAAACACGCCGTGGCCAATGAACTCTGCCACAAAACGCGTATTCGGGCGGTGATAGAGGGTGTAAGCGTCGTCCCACTGATGCAATTGACCTTCAGACATGACGCCAATCACGTCTCCGATAGCAAATGCTTCCATCTGGTCATGTGTCACAAATAAGGCGGTAGTTTTTGCTTCTTTCAAAATGCCCCGCACTTCCAGAGCTAAGCGTTCGCGCAATTCCACATCTAGGTTTGAGAATGGTTCGTCGAGCAAAAGCAACTGTGGTTTTGGCGCCAAGGCTCGGGCTAATGCCACGCGCTGTTGTTGCCCACCAGACAACTCGTGTGGATACCTCTGCGCACTGCTTACCAACCCAACTAGCGCGAGTACCTCGCGCACACGCCCCTCGCGCTCTAATCGAGGCAGCTTATGAAGACCAAAGTTCACGTTGTCAAACACGCTCAAGTGGGGGAAAAGAGCGTAGTCTTGAAACACCATACCAATGCGTCGCTCTTGCGGTGCTATGTGAACCATGTCACCACTAACCAAAGTTTGGGCCAATCGGATTTCACCCGCACTGGCTCTCTCAAGACCAGCCACAGCGCGAAGCAATGTGGTTTTGCCACAGCCCGAAGGTCCTATGAGAACACCCATTTCTCCGGCACGAAGGCTCAAAGTGACGTCATCCACTGCTGGATAGCCACGTTCTGGATAGCGGATGGAGAGCTGCGCAACATCTAAAAACATGGCGCCATTGTAGGGATGGGGCATTAACGACGCGGCTGTGGCGGCTTTCTACAATGCCACATGATTTCTAGTTTTCGTTTGTTTGTAACCTGTGTGTTAGTTGTACTGGCCCTCTTGTTGGCATTACCCGTGTTGACCGTGCTTTTTTCTTGGGCGCAATGGAACCATGCATCGGCGCAAATTTTGACGGAGATGGCCAACACGGTGCTACCTGACTATGCGGGCACATCGTTACTACTGTGTTTATTGGTCAGCATCGGTGTCGTGAGCATGGGTACGGTGTCAGCTACTGCAGTGACTTTGTTTGACTTTCCGATGCGACGCACTTTGGAGTGGCCATTGCTCCTACCGCTTGCGATGCCAGCTTACGTCGTAGCTTATGCCTACACCGACTACCTCCAATTCAGCGGCCCGTTGCAAACTGGCATTCGCGAAATCTTTGGTCTTGAGGGCCGCGTGTTTCCGGAAGTGCGCAATGTATGGGGCGCCGCTTGTGTGTTCACTCTGGCGCTTTATCCCTATGTTTATTTGTTAGCTCGCACTGCTTTATCTGATCGTGCGAACCATTTGATGGAAGCTGCGCGCTTGCTAGGTGCGCCGTTGTTTCGACGTATCCTGCACGTAGCATTGCCACTAGCCCGACCAGCGATTGCAGCCGGTACAACTTTGGCGCTGATGGAGACACTGGCCGACTATGGAGTCTCTAGCTACTTTGGGATTCAAACCTTTACCGCTGGTATTTACAAAGCCTGGTTGGTGATGGATAACCAAGTAGCTGCAGCACAACTTGCAACCCTTCTCTTATTGGTAGTCGTACTTTTGTTGTCAGCCGAAAAGCGCGCCCAACATCGGCTTCGGTTCTCCAGCGTCCGCACCGATCGTCAAGGGTATGAATCGCAACCATTCAAACTCCAAGGCACATCTGCCTTCATTGCCTGGACCTTGTGTGCGTTACCAGTGCTGTGTGGTTTTGTATTGCCTGTGCTATTTATGTTGCGCGCCTTGTTTCAAGAAGATACCTTGAGCAATCTACCTTGGGGCCGTTTTGTGCAGTGGTCATTGACCAGTTTGTCGCTCGCCGGTAGCACGGCTGTTTTGGCTGTAGGGGTTGCGTTGCTATTAACCGCGCAAGTGCGCTTACAACCTAACAGGATCTCGCGTGCCGTTATGGGCGTAATGAACTTGGGCTACGCCGTTCCTGGGGCGGTCATTGTGGTGGGGCTGCTCTTGCCTATGGGTTGGGTCCAAAAGAGTTGGCCGCAATCAGGCTTGGGGTATTGGCTAACCGCGACATTTTTAGGCTTGATTTGGGCTTACATGGTTCGCTTTGTCGCTGTTGCATTGCAATCTGTCCAAAGCGGTTACACACGCGTGCCATCCTCGCTTGACGACAGTGCGCGCATGCTGGGAATTTCTGGCCTCTCACTTATGCGTCTTGTGCACTGGCCTTTGCTCAAGAAGCCGCTAGCGGCAGCCGGCTTACTCGTACTGGTAGACGTGATGAAGGAGTTACCCGCTACCTTGGTGCTACGCCCATTCAACACCGACACACTGGCAGTCATGGCCTATCAGTTGGCCCGAGATGAACGGTTGGGCGAAGCCGCTATGCCCTCACTTGCTTTGGTTTTGGTAGGCCTGTTACCAGTGATTTTGTTGAGCAGAACGCTGCGACGCAACTGAAAACCGCCTCGCGCAGAGGAAAATCCCTAATCATCGCAAAACCAAATGAGAGTTATTCTCATTTGATGTAAACTCTCATCCAAGTTGTTTACTTGGAGTCGCTTGATGCGTCTGATCCCCCCCCTCAGCGTTTTGCCCCTTACTTTTGTAGTGATGTCATCCTTTGCTTTGCTTAACCAACCCGTCATAGCGCAAGAGCAAGTCATCAACCTCTATTCAGCTCGCCACTACCCTACGGATGAGGTGCTTTACAGCGACTTCACCAAGGCCACCGGTATCAAAATCAATCGCGTGGACGCGGACGATGCGGGAATCATTGCCCGTTTGAAGGCGGAGGGTGCAGCCTCGCCCGCCGACGTCATATTGTTAGTCGATGCCGCACGCCTTTGGAAAGGCGAAGTCGACGACATGTTCATGCCCATTAAATCCAAAGTCCTTGAGGCAGCTGTCCCCGCGCAGTTAAGGGCGAAACCCACTGATGAAGGACGCACGGCTTGGTTTGGTTTGTCTACGCGGGCACGCGTGGTGGTTTACGACAAACTCAAAGTTCAACGCGAAGACGTGGATACCTATGAAGAGTTAGCAGACCCCAAAAACAAAGGCAAGCTCTGCATTCGCTCTGGCTCACACCCTTACAACCTGAGCCTATTTGGCGCGATGACAGAACACCTTGGCCCCGCCGCCACAGAAACTTGGCTGAAAGGCTTGGTCGACAACATGGCACGCGCACCTAAAGGTGGCGACACCGACCAAATCAAAGCCGTAGCCAGCGGAGAGTGCGGCATTGCCTTAACCAACACCTACTACCTAGCGCGATTGATGCGAACCACCAACTCTGCCGAAAAAACTCTGATCGAGCGCGTAGGAGTTGTATTCCCTAACCAACAAAGCTGGGGAACACATGTGAATGTGGCTGGAGGCGCTGTGGCGCGTCACTCAAAAAACGTCACCAACGCAATGAAGTTTTTGGAATATCTGGTAAGCCCCGAGGCACAAAACCACTTCGCAAATGGCAACAACGAGTGGCCTGTGGTGAAAGGTTTAAAGCTGGACAACCCAGCTCTTAAAGCCATGGGTGGCGGCAACTTCAAAAGCGAATTAATTCCCATCAGCGCTGTAGGAATGAACCAAGTGAAGGTGCAACAAATGTTGGATCGTGTGGGGTTTAAGTAAACACAGCGCGTTGGCTTCTGGCACTTAAACGCTTAGAGCCATGTTACAAGGCTTCATGTAGATGAAGTTCTGGCGGCTTTGCAGCTGCCTGATACGCACTATCCCCGAAGGGGTTAGAGAGCCCGTCCCCGGGGCGACAGCGAAACTGCACCGTAGAACGGAGGTTGACTGCAATTATGGTTTCAAACCACTTTATCGCTTATGGTTTGCGGATAAGGTTGCGTTTGCTGAAATGAAGGTCGCTGCTCCAGCTTAGTCGAGTAGTTGGCTAAGGCGGGGTACAAGTTCTGCCAGTCAAACTCTTTGTAACGCACTTTCAAGTACCCAAGCGCTGAACCTACGGCGATATCAGCCAGTCCGAACTTATTACCCACGGCAAATTGACTTTGCTCTACCAGTCGCGCTAACTCGCAAACCCCAGCCTCGATCTTGTGCACTTGCCGAGCCGTCCATTCAGCACTTGCGTTATCGCCGCGCATTCGCTCGAAAAACACTAGTACTACCGCGTCGCATATGCCGTCTGCCAAAACTTCCAACTTTTTCGCCATCAGTTTTTCAGGCACATCGCTTAACAGCAGTGGCGTCTGGGGATAGATCAATTCCAAATATTCCAGAATGAACCGCGAGTCAAAGATGCTGCTTCCATCTTCAAGAATCAGCACGGGCAGTTTGGCAAGCGGGTTGTACTGTTCAGTAATGGCACCTTGGTTCCATGGGACTTCAGTGATTAACTCGAATGGAATATTTTTTTCTATCAGCGCAATCCTCACCTTGCGAGCGTAGGGACTGGGTGTAGCGCTAATGAGTTTAAGCATTAAAAGATCCTTTGGAGCTAACTTGACGATGCCGTTTTGATTCGAATTAATTGAATTAAGTTAAGGGCGCGCTTGCGTATTTAATATATCCAGGTCTTAGCTCAATTTGTTTAAACCAACGGCTCAAATGTTGATAGTCCTCACGCTCAATTGGCAAGTTAAACCATCTAAAAGCAATCAAAGCTAATGGCAAATCAGCAATAGTGAAATGATCCCCTGTTACCCATGGTGTGCTTTTAAGTTGGTTGTCGAGAATTTTTAGAATTGAACTCATTTGAACTCTTGTTTTTTCAAGTTCCTGCAAATTACGCTCTTCCAGCTTAGTACGAATAAAACCCCAGAACAAAGGCCGCATGACAGGCCACGCGGTCGTGTTGTACCAATCTAGCCATTGATCAACTTTGGCTGATTGAAGGGCAGTTTTAGAATAAAGAATATCTGTGACGTCATGCTTTCTTGAAAGATATCGCAAAATTGCATGCGACTCCCACAACACCAATTCATTATCTTTAATGACGGGTACCAACCCATTGGGGTTCAATTGAAGAAAGGACTGTGTTTTGTTAACACCATATTGCATACCTGCATCGGTACGTTCAAATGGGATTTTTAAGTCCTCACACAACCAAAGTACTTTTTGAACATTGATTGAATTTAGTCGTCCCCAGATGTGTAAATTTTTCATGCGATTTCATAGACTTATGTTTTCATCATAACTGACACCCCAAATATTATTAAAAATCTAATTCAAACAATTGGATGCCTATATATATGAGTATCTAAATTGAAGAAATGACAAACTTAATGGTCAAATAAAAAAGCTACTTCCCAGTTTGACGCTCAAATGTTTGCACTGCATCGGGTAATTTTTGCCCTCACCACAAGGTCAAGCCTAGGGTTTCCCATGTTCTTGTATTTGAGATCTTCTTCATAATAAAAGTCGTTTAGAAAAAGCTAAGGCAAACGTGAGTTTCAATAACTTAACCATGGTTTTCTTCATCCTAGCAACCTAGATTCCAAAATAGAGGCTTTCACATGGCGCGAATAGGATACCCCGACGACAGCAACCCCGAAGTGGCTGCACTTCGAGCGCAAATTATTGCGGAGCGTGGCAAGCTGCATAACCTTTATCGCCTGCTGCTCAATAGCCCGCCAGTGGCCCAGGGCTGGCTGAACTTTCTCACCGCGATTCGACAGAAGACTACCATCGACCCAGCGATTCGAGAACTTTCCATCTTGCGAATTGCAATAATCAACAAGGCTGATTACGAGTTCTCTAGTCATGTCCCTTTTGCTCTGGCAGCCGGTCTGACGCAGCAACAGGTCGACGCGATTGCGCAGTGGGAAGGCTCAAAGCTTTTCTCGGAAGTGCAACGTGCTGTGATGCTTTACACCGATTCGATGACACGCGACGTACACGTACCCGACGATGTTTTTAATCAGGTGCACCCTTACTTTAACGATCGCGGCATGACCGAACTCACCGCCACGATTGCAGCTTACAACCTCGTATCGCGCTTTCTTGAGGCACTGCATGTCGATCCTGAACCCAATTGAAGGAGCTCCAGCCATGAATAAAAGGTTATTGATCAAAGTCAGCCTCATAGCGCTTGCCATCTGCAGCGCCGCCGCTCAAGCACAGTCGAGCTACCCATCTAACAGCGTGCGGATTATGGTTCCACAAACTGCAGGTGGCCCGTCGGATGTTCTCGGACGCCTTTTCGCGCAAAAGCTCTCTGAGTCGCTGGGCAAGCCTGTCCTTGTGGAGAATAAACCTGGTGCCGGCGGAAACATTGGCACAGATCTTGTTGCAAAATCCAAACCAGATGGTCTGAATTTACTCGTGAACATCTCAGGCATCCTTGCGATCAACCAGACACTTTACAAGCAGTTACCCTTTGATGCGGGACGCGACCTAGATGGTGTTGCTCGCATAGTTACTTCACAGTTGGTGCTGGTGGCTCACCCGTCTTTCGCGCCAAACAATATCGCTGAGCTTGTAGCTGCTGCAAAGGCGGCACCACCCGGTAGCATCTCCTACGGTTCGGCTGGTACGGGCTCTCCCCAGCATGTGGGTGGCGAATTGCTTAACACCAAAGCTGGCATCAAGCTCAATCACATTCCTTACAAGGGCGCGGTACCTGCACTTCAGGACTTATTGGGCGGCCAGATACCGCTAGCCATCGTAGGCCTGCCTGCTGTGCTGCAGAATATGAAGAGCGGCAAACTTAAGGCCATCGCTGTGTTTGGCGGCAAGCGATCCTCCATAGCTCCAGATGTACCCACTTTTGTTGAGTCGGGCTTTTCAGAGATTGAGATGCAACTGGCTTACGGCATATTCGTAGCCAAAGGTACGCCTCGACCAATTATTGACCGCCTGAATCAAGACCTTGGCGCAGCGCTTAAGGCTCCGGAAGTGCGCGAACGGCTTCTCACTACCGGCTTCGAAGTCGCCTTCAGTTCGCCTGCCGAAATGGATGCATACCTTAGCAGCGAAATTATTAAGTGGCGACCTATAGTGCGCGACTCAGGTGCAACCGCTGACTAAATCCTTTTTTCTTTTTTTACCAAATTTCTTATGTCTATTTACGAACCCTCAATCGCTAAGGCAAGCTCCACACTGAGAGCCATTCGTCGCGTCATCACCGGTGTCAATTCGGAGGGGTTGTCGGTCATCACTAACGAGGGCAATGCCCCTGGCCAGCACGAGAACGACAAAATACCAGGCCGTGGTTATACAGATTTCTGGGTTTGGCGCAAGACGCCACAACCCCTCCATGGAATTGAAGATACTGGCCTTTGGCCAGATGAATTTCCTGGCCCACCTCCAGGAGGGCATCTACGCGTAGTGCATTGGCTTTCGGATAACGGCAAGCCCGATGCGGTACCCGTTGTTCCTCCTCATCCCCCCGTGCGGGTAGGCGTCGGTGGCCATTCGTGGGACCGCGGTGGCGGAAACAACAGCTGCATCTCGGATATGCACAAAACCGAGTCGGTAGACTTTGGAATCGTGCTAGCAGGAGAACGCATCCTAGTTTGCGATGGCGGGCAAACGACCATAACGCCTGGCGACATTGTGATTCAGGTCGGCGCTTGGCATCTGTGGGATAGCTCGCGAGTGGGCTGTCACATGGCTTTCGACATGGTGCCTGCGGTTTTCAGCGGCGAGCCGACTGGTCTTCATGGTCTGCAAGAAAAAGACGTGCCAACGATGAAGCCATTTGAAGGGAAACTGCCCGCCGGGGTGAGGCCGCAGCGGCGCATAGTAACAATCGACCGCGAGCCCGGAAAATCTGTAATCGTAAGCGACGGCGCGTCGCCCGATGTGCGCACAGATCCCGCTAGGCCTGGCTTCGCTTTGCAGCGCATGTGGGTTATCGAGAGCCACCCAGCGCCAATCGTTCCCGAGAGCTTGCAGTTGCCCTATGTATTGGTTCCTCCGCACAAAGGAACCACACTGAATGTATTGACTCTGCCACCTGACAACCTTTGGCAAGGCAAGGCGGGCGTGGAGCAGGCTAAAGCGTTTTACGCATCTCTGGGGGAATCAAGCATCGCTACCTGCGGCAGCATCCCAGGTCATCCGTATTCACAGAAATCAAGTACGGTCGACTTCCTAGTCGTTACCGAAGGTGAAGTTACGTTGGTGCTTGAGGCTGGTGAGACCACACTCAAAGCTGGCGAGATCGGCGTGGTGCGTGGCGGCAATCATGCGCTTGCTAACCGTACCGGCGCCCCAGCGGTGGTAGCTATTGCGTCTCATGATGCTATAGCAGGCGAATAAGGGTAACGATCATTTGGGCAACATCTCTATTGCCCTTGATCACCACGAATAGCCAATTGGGAACTTACATTAACAATTAGGTTTCGCTCTCCAAGGCAGATATTCGTCTCGTCCACCATCCTACGAACTAAAAAACAATTAAACGAGGAAATCTCCCTTTAGTTTGTGAGGTGCGAGTGCTTTCCAATTGAATTCAATACCATGGCCCTTTCGTTCAGGCGCAACAGTGTGTCCTTCATAGATTTCTACAGGGTGTGCAATATAGCGATCTAAAGAGAATCCGTGAATTTCCATATATGTACGATTTGGAATGCTTGCCATTAGATGAACTGTTAAATCATGTACGCCATGTGAAGTTAGAGGCAAATTGTGTGCTTCTGCCAAAGCTGCAATTTTTTTGAAAATCGTAATGCCGCCACAATTTGTAACGTCGGGCTCTGGGAATGTCACTCCTCCTGCGGCAATAAGGTGTTGGAACTCATAAAGAGTGTGTAAGTTTTCTCCTGCAGCAACAGACGTGCGACCCTCTTTTACTATGCGTACATGTCCTTGAATATCATCCGGGATCGTTGGCTCTTCAATCCATAACAGATTGAACTCTTCAAGTGACCTAGCTGCTTTTACTGCCTGATCTACCGTCCATTTCATATTTGCGTCGACCATTAGTGGGAAATCATCGCCTAGGTGCTTTCGCATGCTCTTAACGCGCTCTATGTCTTCGCGAAGAAGCGGTCTTCCAGCCTTCATCTTGATTGCACGGAAACCTTCATTCTGAAATCGATCAGATTGGGCTAGTAATTTATCGATGCTGAAGTCAAGGTCAATCCCGCCTGCATAAACAGGAACTTTCGGATCGAAGCCCCCTAACAATCGCCATAGCGGAAGGCTGGCGCGCTTGGCTCTTAAATCCCAAATGGCTATATCAATAGCAGAAATGGCTGAGGTTGCGTGGCCCCCTCTACCTGAGTAGTGAACTTTCCACCACATGTCTTGCCATATTGATTCTGAATATTCTGGATCTTTTCCAATAATCGCTGGCGCTAAATATCCTTCAATTAATGCGTGAAATGCGGCTGCACCAGAGTTGACTGCGTAGGTATAACCTATTCCTTCTACTCCATCACTGTCCATGATCTTGCAAATGACCAGCTCAAAGTGAGGAATGACTCCATGGGTGCTATCGCTCAGGACAACTTCTAATGGCACGAGATATGAGTTGGTTTGTACGGATTGGATGGTTGACATATTCATTAACCTTTATTGAAAAGTACAGAGTAGATTAATTTCGAGTTGATGGATTGCGTTGTTCTTGCATAGTCAAGTTAACCACATTTTCACTTTCCAGGCTCCTCAAATCTCCAAGTTCGAGCACCAAATGTAAAGACGAACAATTCTCTCTAACTGGTTCAAGCCCCACGACTAGCGCGTAACTTTTCGCGTGCATTTTTTCTCCAAGCATTGCTCATCTTGAGTCACTTTCTTAAACAAACAAAAAATCCGTTTAAGAAATATTTTCCTCGTACAGAACAACGACTTAAAGGAGTCCGACCAAGAATGTGGAAGTTGTTAACGATGTGATCGGTACAAACTGTAAATAGTGTCTTCAGTATGTACCGTTTTTAAGTGGTGGGCCCACCTGGACTCGAACCAGGGACCAAAGGATTATGAGTCCTCTGCTCTAACCAACTGAGCTATAGGCCCTATATTTGAATTCTACTTCTTCGCTCCACCCGTTTGAGGATCGAATTAACGGCAGTCACTTCATTTGGTTGACCCAAATAAATGTTTATTTAGGTCAACATGGTCTCTTTGCTCGCCGTTGTAGATGAACTCCAAATCAATTGGAGGATTTCACAAACAACTGAAAGGTCCATGAAATGAGCAAACTTATCGCAA
>JACCDO012173305.1_pt1 | contig 10864 bp, 8 predicted proteins | sample 7446101 | NCBI WGS metagenome assembly JACCDO01 (sample SAMN15323440, study PRJNA562643) | freshwater metagenome | isolation source: river surface water | place: USA:Blue River Watershed | collected 2017-08-16
GACGAACATCGACGTCACATCGGATTAAATATTTATGCATATGTATAAACAAATAGAACAGTCATTGCATTCTATTTAATGAGGCTATTGCAAGGTGATGAATCGCTTATACTCCGAGGGTAAGTCGACCTTAGTTTGCAGCACCAATGCCCCTTCTTCTGACTCAAACACTCTGTTCGTATTATCGAGGTATTTAATCCGTATAGTTCCTGTCCCATTCACTTTAAAGCGCAGCGATAGAGAAAAGAAAACGATATTGATGGATGTGACGGATGCTGCAATAATTCCATTAGCCTTGTCGATTGTTTTATACGTGCCGTCTGTATATACGAATATATTCGATCCTAGGTATTCACTGAGATTATTAAACGTTGCACCAGCCTTTGAGAAGATCTGAAAGCTCCTATTCTTTTGTCCTATTTGCAATCGATCGCTATATCGTTGCCACGTTGGTTTCCTAGCTCCAGTTTCCACTACTTGCCAGCATCCGATTATTTTATCAATATTGACAGCTGCTTTTTGGTTTGTTTTAATATTTTTCAATGAAATAGGATTCTTGGACAAGGCTGACACTATATCAATCAACAGAACGGCTAGAATAGTGAAAGATAGCCTAAGAATCATCTCCTTTAACCTAGTTGACACCCTCAGGACCGCTTTCGATCGATCCGATTCGATCAGTTGGAGAAAAAGTTAACCGAGAGAGGTAGAGTGCACAAGACAAGAGCGAATGACAAGCATCTGTGACTGAGCTTAAGAGGTACATATACAAAGGAACAGAGCATTCTACAATAAGGATGGCAAATGCCTTTGATTTTGATTTTCTGGATGGTTTAATAGAGGAATCGCCGCCAATTTACACCCCTCGTAATATTATAGCCAAGCCTCCAATCAACGTGAATAACTCATCAATAGAGAAATCATCGAGGAATCATACATATAAAGTTGCAATAAAGCCAATTAAACCATCGAAAATTGACAATAATCAGCACGAAGCGAATCGCCAAGAATATCAAGAGAGCACAGTTAGCCGTGTTAGTCCAAGGAATAATAATAACAATAGTCACTTAAGTCCAAGAGGTAAACGCCATCTGGTTAATCCAGCAATTAAAAGTAATAATGTAACTGTAAAAACAAAAGTTCCAAATAACGTTGGAAAAGATGATAACCGTGTTAAATTCAATAAAATGTCAGTACAACAGCGAGAAGCATACGTAGCTCTTCAAAAGTTCAAGTGTATTCCTGGTGTGATAACCGAGCCATCGCAACTGAAGCTCGACGATTCGAAACAATATGACGCAAGCTCTGGTTATTTTACTACCTATGAAACCTCCGCAATCCGTGAAAGTAGAAGAGAAAATTATATTATTAATGAGTTACAGAAGAAACTGAACTGGATGTCGGAGGTGGACTACGCGCGCCAGTCCATCGAGAACAACCGGAAATACCAGCTTAAAATGGCCAAATTAAAAGAAATACAAGGTAAGTAATACATATCTTGTCAGCTCGACCTCACTCACTCACTCACTCACTCATCAGAAAAAGAGAAAGAGAAGCAGATACTGATCGAGAAAGCATTGCTGACCGCGAAGTACCAGGTGTTAGACGCGTCACTCGATAATAGTCCAATCAAAGCGATCGAGAACGAGGTCATAACTACTTTGGAGAAAGGACTTAGTCGGCAGCACTTGGACAGCAACGTGATGCAGGCAGTGTTCAATCCCAATATAAGCGAGTCATCGCCGCAAGTCGACGAAGGCTCTTATCAAAGCACTAGCAGCGCGATAAATACGTTCCAAGTCGGATCGAGCTACATCGAGAGACAACAGAAAGCGAAGAGCTACGGTAGAGTGCAAGCTGGGAGTGAAATGAATAAGAATATCAAGAAAACCCCCGCCATACCTGCCAAGTACCAGCACTTATTCAAGAGCAACGTGCCTACTGACAAGTACCACGCGAATATAAAGAAACCAGATGGCAAGTACCCCAATTATTTGCCCCAACACCACAGCAAGCGAGACGACAGGTCGGTCACCAACGAAGGCTATACATACGCTTATCAGCACGTAAATAATCTCGATGAAATCAGCAGAAGGTACAACAATAACGCAGTCAACCACGCGCAGCATGTCGTGCCTCAACACGACCCGAATAACGATGGGGATGCCTACTTCCTTGATGACGGGATGGAGATCGACGGAGAGAGCACGGTCTCGCACTTGGTGTTCACTGAATGGGGCGAGGACCCTGTGTACGACGGTGAGGACAACCTTCCAGAGGATGCGGGTGTTCATGCAAATACGGATAATTACATCGCTTCAGACGGTGAAGACGACGATCCTCAAGACTCTCGTGGCAATGAGAATGTGTGGAAGGACTACTACTACGAGGATCACGAGGGCAATGTAGTGTTAGACCTTAGCAACAGGTTTGACGCGGTCGAAATCCCGCAGTATATGGCTGCCGATGAAGGCGCGAGGAACCATGCCAACGACGTGCATAACAACTACGGATTCTACAATGATTTGGACAAATTCAACTCTGCGTCGCCGCAGTCTCCGTACCAAGACTTCCCCGACGAGGAAGACTACGAGTACAGCAACGAGTACGAGGACAGCAAGCAATACGATGAAGACTTGCTGACTAGCGCAGAAGAGAACGAAGTGTTTTTTTACAATGACGGAAGGTCGTTGGACAAGTATGACTACGCGTTGGACATAAGCGGCAGTCACGAGGTGGAGGCACCGCTGAATACCAGTGATGGCGGTAGTGGCCTGGCAATGCGCGCTGATAGCGCGGATAAAGAGTATGGCGCAGCTACAAATGAAAACACGACTATCGACACTAGTATCGGTGCCATAAGCAGTCCAGGCACTGACGTTGCGGTGGCAGCGGGTGAAGCGGCGCATGAATACGTCGATGATTTTGAAGAGTTTGCAACCGACTCAAATTTGGCATCTCCTATAGCGGATTACCACTTGAATACTAGAACCGACGACAACATCGTAGAGGTAGTCAGAGAGGATGTAGTAGAGCAGGCATCCTGTCAAGTTGGGCCTATAGCCGACACTAATAAGGTGACAGAGAGCGCACAGGAACAGGCACTTATGAGTACGCATACGGCCGAGTCTGCAGCAACAAAGCTACAGAGCCAAATAAGGATGAACCAGTCAAAGAAGCGAGTGAATGAGATGAGGAAAGAGAAGGTTGCTGCAGGGACCAAAGGTGCTTCCAAAGAAGTGGTTGTCAGTACGCACGTGACCGAGTCCGCAGCAACGAAGCTACAGAGTCAAATAAGGATGAACCAGTCGAAGAAGCGAGTGAATGAGATGAGGAAAGAGAAAGCGGCTGCGAGTAATACCGAGATGAGAGACCCTCCCAAAGTAGCTGCTATCAATGTTGATGAAGATGCTGCGGCGACGAAGCTACAGAGCCAAATAAGGATGAACCAGTCAAAGAAGCGCGTGAATGAGATGAGGAAAGAGAAAGCTGCAGCTAACACTGCCGATTCTGCTGCGCCAATAGAAGAGGTAAAGACAGTCCTCCCCTCCCAGGGAGACAGAAATGCGGGTATGGATTTGATCAAAGCCGCGAAGCAAAAGCAACAGTCTCAACAGAGTGTTCCTGCGAAGCCAAAGAAAGGCGTACCCAAACGAACTGGTACCAACGCACCTACGGCGTCGAAACAAAGTGACGCACGGAACATGCCACAGAAAGCAGCTGCACTTCCCGTAAAAGGTGCGAAGCCTGTCAAAGCAGTGAAAAATAATACTTCCAATGCAATAACTACTGAAGCCAACGCCGCGGCAGTCACGACTACTGCGAGCAGCAACGAGGTGTCAGCACCAAGTGCCGACAACAGCGATTCGGATGAGCTAAAGAGAAAGAAGGACCAAGCACTAGCCAGATTGAAGAAGAAAAAAATGAATATTAATGTTGAAAATGTCCCGGAACAGTGTATAGAGACTTGAATGTACTAACCAACTAGAATAACTCCTTACTGGCTCTTACTTGCCTCCTTACTATCACCTTGCCGCACCTGCGCGCTAAATCGTACCGGTGGTGTACCGCGAGGAGTCCCCATGAATAGAAGTTGAGTAGCAACTGGATGAATTGTGATTAAATAATGCAAGAATGAGTAAAGTAACGAGTGAAGACCCGCCTACCCATGCATTAAGATGGAAAAATTATGGCAGTAACAAGAATATAAGTGGTTTTACTACTGATAATGAACTATTTGGTATTCTTGGTATGGGTGATACCAAGTCAACATTGCTGCGTTCCCTGTGTGGCCAGCGCTGTACATTCACTGCTGCAGATAACGATGAGGTATCAACCCACTCTAGCAATGCTCCTACAAATGTGATGAGTCAAACTTATTATAATGAACAAGAAATTGGAATGGGGAATATCCCTGATAATTTTGTATTTATTGAAAACTCCGATGTTAGAAACTTGTACGAAAATCTAACAGTGTTGGAAGTGCTCATATTTTCTGTTGAATTGCGCATAGCAAACCCATCGCATCCCTCTGATTTAGCTGCTTTAAGATTGTTGAATGAAATTGGTCTGGAGGATATCTCATATAAAACTATCAATGAATTGAGTGTTTGGGAGAAAAGAGCGATGATATTCGCAACAGAAGTGATAACCAATAAAACGGTAGTGTTTTTCGATCAACCAACACAAGACTTAGATGGCCATAGTGCGTTGTCGTTGATTACAGTACTACAACGTTGCGCCAGAAGTAATCGATTAATTATGATAACTTCATCATCACTTACATTCCGTGAATATGCAATACTCGATCGGATACAGCTTCTATCTGATCGCGGATACATTTATATCGGGCCTGGATCAAACGCGGTGAATTATTTCTCCAAATTAGGCAGAACACCATCCCCAGGTGCATCCATTTCTGATTTCTTGTTTGATTTAGTCGATGAATCACCTGGTTTCGTCGACTTATCTATGCTAGAATCAGCGGTTGGCAAGCTCTGCTATACAGAATACACCTCGCCGTATACCGCGACAGACTTTATAACAAACAGCAAGGCTAGCGAGGTGCGTCATTACCCTCCAGTGAGTCATAGTAACCATTACAATAGCAGTTCGTGGGCGGAGGCGGTGATCGACAGATGCTTCGAGGAAGAGCGAGACTGCATACACATGCCAATATATTTAAAAACCTTTCTGTGGTGTCTTTGGCGATCGTTTGCAGTGCGATGGCGTAATATCGATGAAACATTTGGGGTTTGGGGACTCGCCGGCGTCTTTGTCTTGCTGGGACTTCTCTTGGTTTTCTCTTCTTTCCGTCATAATTCTAATTTATTAGTAGCTGATTTTGAGAATACTGCGTCATTGTTAACTATTTTGCCATTTTCAATAGCCATGTTGTCGTTGCAATGGAACAAGGATGAGGTGATCGACCGCTACATATACAGTTATGAGCGCGATAAGGGGTACTACTGCCACCCGTCTATCTTTCCTATTGCGTCTATTATTGCCGACTTATTCATCTACCGTTTGTTCCCTCCCATTTTTGTTGTTGCACTGCTCTATCCATTCTTAGGGCTGCAGTCAGGGCTCCCGCGGGTGTGTATTTGTATAGCTGCCGTTACCATGATATGCCTGAATCTAGCGTGTATGAATAGGTTGGTATTCAACGTGATGGCCGTGAAAAAGGACTTCTTACCTGTGAAATGCTCCATGGTATCGGCGTTTTTGACTACTCTGCAGATCCTGTACACCGGTTTACTCCTGAATCTCAAGAATTACAGCAGTCCCAACGCGTTCATGAAGTCTTGGTCCTCCTTCTACTGGGGCTGCAACATCCTTTATTGGAACGAATTAGCGAATAGAAAGTTTTACGACAGCGACAACGACGGAGTGCTGATCGGGGCTGACATCCTCAACGACGACGGCGCTTACTACGTCGATCAACGGAGGGCCTTCCAGGTATTAGTTGTGCAAATGATTATTTACATCGTCTTATCAGTGTTGGCATCCGTATTTCTGCATAGAGAGTGGAACTACGCAGTTAAGTACTATTATTCCACGCTACCGGTGTATATTTTTGGTGAATACGCAGGGAAAAGGGTGGACAAGGTGCTGCAATACTTCAAGTCGCAATGATAGTCGATTCACTTACTATACAGAATCATAATATATATATTTGTTGGTCCATTGTATTATCCGCGCTGAGTTTTACTTTTCTGTTTACACTTTTTACATCATTTTTTGTCGTTTCTATTTATTTCTCATGCTCATATCGCCTCATTCCTTGTGTCCAAATGTATTCTCGGTTGAATAGGTTATGTATAAAAATCCATCGTCATCTTTATGTTCATCGAATACCGCACTTAACAGCTCGGATGTAGGAGGTATGACTCCGTTAACAAACAAGAATATCGCCTTTTCCGCCTCCAGCTTTAAGCGTTTTCGAATGACGTAAACAAACTGTCCACATGTTAAATCAGCTGGAACTAAATATTTTTTCTTATCAATTTCTTCAACTTTTGATTTATCGCTTTTTTCAACTATTATTGGTAAACGATCTTGTTGAAGGATTAAAAAGTAAGCAAGAATACATGATGTAATGATGAATATTTTACCTGGATATTTCTCCTTAATGCGAGCACTTTCAGCCTTACGCTGCTCTTCTGTAAACTCTGATTTAAACTTCATGATTATTTCTTAGATAAACTATAGAAAATATTGGAATGAGTATATTAGATAGGTGATATAGCTGCGATGCGAGTAAAAGGAGAAGAACGACGAAGAAGTGTGTAGAATGAGCTCTCAAAAACGTTGAGAGTGATACACACGCTACGTAAATGTTACGAAGGTGATAAGCTCATGTACTGATGGCAGATGAAGCATACAGAATAATTCAAGCTTAAAGCGGAGGACAGAATCACGAGAAGTCTGGAGGTTACCTCTTCTTTTTTCTTTTCTTTCTTTCTTTCGTTTCTAGTTGAATGAGAAAAGGCCGCTGTTTCCGGCCTCGGGGGAAACCCGTTACTATTTAGGGTTACAAGTAACTACAAGCATACAATATACACATGAGTCACTGCTAGCTCGGCGGGGCTGCTGCGCACACCAAAGCCAGCAACTGCTCTCAATTCTCGTTCCTTTTTCGATAAATTTCCGCTAAAATGACACTTCCTGCGATAGCGGCGTTGAACGACTCCAAGTTCCGTTGCATTGGAATATAGATATTTTGGCATTTGAAATTGTTGTTGCTTTTGACAACAGCGACATCATCGTGAATACCAACGGCTTCGGAACCAATAACAACTATTGTTGGTGAGGAAAAATTCAATTTTGCATTATATAGACTTAAACAAGAGTTTGATTCCGTGGGGATTTCAGCGAAGTAAATATGGAAATTGTTTATTTCTGATGAATTTAACATGGAATTAACTGCGTTCCAATCACTCACTTCACTTATTGGTACTTTTAAACTTAAACCCATTGCTGATCGCAGAACTTTAGGTGCATATGGATCACAGCCTTCAATTGCTATAATTCCATCTACACCCATGCCATATGCAGTGCGAATGATCGTTCCTATGTTTCCTGGATCAGCAATACGATCTAACACTAGTAATAATGGAGAAATATTACTTTTTAATTCATTCATTTGAAATTGTTTTGGTTTCTCAAATGCAGCTACAATACCTTGACTAGTCACAGTATCACTTAAACTATTCATAATACTATCACTACAATACTCATATTTTAATTGATGCAACTGTAAAGTACTTATTAACTTATCACCTAGTGGTGCCTCTACTGCTTTCTCTGACAATACTATTAAACGTGGGTGTATGCCTAAATTAATCGCATCAATTACTTGGCGATGACCTTCCAACAAAATCATATTGTTTTCTTCGCGTTTCTTTTTGATATTTAACGACTTTAATAGTTTTATTTTACTATTTGTTTCACTTTTTATTATATTTTCACTTGTACTCATGTATCTTGTAATACAGCTACTACTGCGTATCCTAAGAGCACTATTTTGAACTAAAACGCTTGCTGTCATGTGTAGTGCGGCCAAAACAATCATCACCGATAGAAATGCCACCCAATTACCAATCAATATCATCCGCTCGCGCACTCTCCACTTTGAAGAGAGTATCGCCAAAATCGGTGTAAGGGCCGGAAATTATGAATGAGAAAGAGAGAATTTAACCTAATTAATCTGGATCACGAGTCTATTAGATTCATATGCATCTCGAATTCATCCTCCATCTCAAGCTTCTTTCTCAGTTCGTATTCACTCTCCATCTCAAACTTCTTTCTCACTTTCTCTGGAGTATCAAGTGGAACTAGCAAAGATGAATACGAACTTAGGAAGAAGCTTGAGATGGAGAAAGAATTCAAGATGCGAGATGCGATTTACAAGTTGAATGCCATTAAGTGCGCAGCGTGTTCCATGCATGGAAGCATTCGGAGTTGGTGTGTTAGCTCTGCCTCCTTCAATCAATCGAAAGAAGAAGAAAAGTACCATAGAAAGGTTGTATTACACTATCAATGCTACACTGAATACAATGACTGTCCGCTTATTACCGATGGATCATTTGACTGTTTCAAATTCTGGGATTTCGTCAATTCTGATCCAATCTAGCGTTATTTTGCTCCAATTTATTGTGCTCTTTTATCAATTCGATCTACAAGTGCACTTAATTAAATTAGACCGAGATTCTTTATTTTCATATATAATCGCACAGCAAGTAAACATAAGTAAAGCAAATCATATCTTTCCAACTTCATATTTCAATTCAATTTCTATTTCACCAGGTTCAGAACTCACACTAGGATAAACTTGAGCTATATTACTTGGAAAATCGACCCGTGTAATTTCACGATTATTTACTGAAAAGGAAATAACAGATGTTATAAAATCAACAGCAACTTCAACAGTATCACCTTCCTTGTAAGTTCCACCAGTTTGTTTCGTCATTGGGTAAACAAAACCAGCTCCTCCCATAGATATATATTTTCCTTCACTGGTATATGAAGGTGTCATATATTTCTTACGCTCATTGTCATCTTGGCTGAATGAGTAACCGATCGCCATTTTACACGGTTTCTTCAACATTTTTACACTAAACTTATGCTTTCCTACATTCCTCGATATTGGTATAGCTGCATAATAGTTGCATGAACTTATTGCTCGCAGAGTAACTATACCATTTATTGCTGGCAAATGAATCATACTTATGACAGGATAGCACAAAACAAGCACCACTAGTAGAAGGATCAAGCAAACTCGTTGCATTAGACTAACACTGTCTATTCCCGTGTCTAACATGTTCCATCCGAAAAATTTGGGTTAGTACCGACATCAATAATGGTACCTTAAAGGTATACAGTTTAATTCAATAGAGAATGTGCACTATGTAGAGACGCATAAGGCCAGCATCTGCACGCTCATCTCGACTCTAGCACTCTTTTACGACGGTACCGGTACAGTAGAAATGAAATTTTATGAAAAACCTGAAGTTTGAAAAGAAACGAGCTGTAACAAGAAAGAAATGATGAGTACGAAATAGCCAGTGTTTGATGAAGTGGTGAAATGGCTGCTTTCATTAGTAGTGATACAGAGCAGGTGGGAGAGGTTACTAGGCCTGTGACTCCGTTTCCTTCTAGGTCAAGTGGGAGAGCACATTTCTCCATATCAAAAGGAGGGAAATATCCCGCGCATCTCTTGAATCATCAGTATTTCTCGTCGGATTTCCCGCTAAAAGCTGATATTGCTCGCGCGAATAACGTGTTGTGGAGTACTGCAAAGTTCGAGGATTATGGTCGTGGTGAGCCTATATACAGTCCATATCATGTTTCTGGAATGCCAGTTGATTTTGTTGATCTTCGATACTATGTTGATCTACCACTTGCATTCAATATGTTCAAGGATAATGGTTTAGCTATTAAGAAACTTTGTGTCAAGGGTCATCATGAAGTAGATAACAAACTACTACATGAGCTTTCAATTAATCCTGCATTTAATCAAACGCTACTTGCCCTTGATATCAGTAAATGTAAGAACATTACCTTTGAAAACGAATCTCTACAATACAATCTAGTAGATTCCCTGTTGAACTTTAGAAATTTAACTGCAATAGCTGTTGCAGGAATAATAAGTCTAACCGATGAGAAGCTATCTAATACGTTGTCCCACTTACCATTTATCAAAGCGTTAGATTTGTCTGGTTGCGTGCGACTAACTGATGTCTCAATCAAAAACTTGGCCAAATATTGCAAATATTCCATTGAATCGTTGAATTGTAGTCGAAACAGCAACTACACGTTCTCCAGTGTCAATGAGCTGCTACTTCACTGTGAGAAACTAAAACACTTGAACATCTCCGACTGCATCAATATCCAGTTCATCGGGGTCTGCGTGAAGGCGGGCGATGGCAGCATTCAACACGTTAGTCGCAATTTATGCGAAGTAAATTACAGCAAATGTGTCAATATCAACAGTATCTCGTTAGAGTGGTTAGCGAGTGCCAACTCCAATATCGAAATCCTCTCGTTGAGCCACTTGAAGCACCTAACGGACAACACGCTGCTTGGCTTCGCGGAGGGCAACGTGAATCTGGCATCAATTAACGTCTCCAATTGCCGTCAAATTACCAAAAACTCCGTTGGCCAATTAGGTTTAAAGGGAAATATCAGGGAGAAATTAATAAATCTAAACATTGCTAACGTGGGCGCGCTGGACAACAAGGCATTCACTCAGCTGCTGATACACTGCCACCACCTGAAGAATCTGGATGTGACCGGGAACAAGGGAGTCGGAGATAACGGCTTCGCTGATATAATTATTTCAAGCAAAGCAAGTATTCCGCGC
>JACCDO012407056.1_pt1 | contig 10864 bp, 16 predicted proteins | sample 7446101 | NCBI WGS metagenome assembly JACCDO01 (sample SAMN15323440, study PRJNA562643) | freshwater metagenome | isolation source: river surface water | place: USA:Blue River Watershed | collected 2017-08-16
ATGATCACCATCGCAACAGCGACGGCAAGACCCTCCAAGAAATATTTGATGGCGCGTGTGAGCAACTCAGTAGCAGAAAAACCGTCCATTGTTTCGTATATTCGGGGTGGCGAAAAAAAGCGCGCGGGTTTTTGCAATGTTTTGTGGACACCGGGCGCGTTCAAGTCTAAAGATAAATGTTACGGGTTTCATTAGAACACCATGTCCGAAACTGAAGTCAAAGAATCTTACTTGGAGGCTGATAAGGAAATTCCGGGACAACATTATGTTTGCCTGAGTTTTGTGAGTCCCCAAAAAGTGCTCAAAAACAAGGATATTTACTTCTTCAGCGAATTCTTGAAAGACTATGAAATTCAATACAAAATCAAGGCTACTGAAACATTTTTGATGAGCCAGACCGCCAAACTTCAGGAGACTGCTTCCAAGGTTCAGGATATGTTGGAAAACGCCTTGGCCAAACCGGAAGCAATTGCCGATTTGAGCGGTGCACTTGCGCTAATCAAAGAAACACGTGCATCTCTTGTGACCGGGACGGCTGCGGATTTGGAAGCGCACGTAAAAAAGGAAATGGCGGATTTCAAGACATCCACGATTCAAGAGGCCTATGAAACATTTTTGTTCAAACAGCGTAAGCGTTTGGAAGATGAATTCTTTGCCAAAAACAATTTCCGTACGACCGTACAGGGTCTCAAAGTACGTGGTTCCTACGATACGTACAATGAGGCCGTTGCCCGCGCAAAGGCGCTGCAGAAGATTGACCCTATTCACAATGTATATGTTGCCCAGGTAGGTTTCTGGGTGCCTTGGGACCCAGAGCCCCATGAAGTCGCGGACCAGGAATATGCTGACGACCAACTCAATACGTTGATGAAGAAGTACAAGGAAAATGAACAGGAGCGTGAAACCCTGTACAACGAACAAAAAATCAGCCGTATGGGCAATAAGGGTGCAAAGACCATTACGGGTGCCGGTGTAGGTGCAGCCAGCAATGTGCCTGCCAATGAAATGTTTGGCGGCGAGGACTTGGCGATTGCTCGCAAGCGTGAAGCCGCTTCCAAATAAAACTGTGTGCAGTTAACGTAGGAAATCAAGAAACTTCGGTTTGAAACTTGGATTTGGGTCATAATCCAAGTTTTCTAGCGTATATCCCATTGATTCACCTTCGACAGAACTTGTGCGAAATTTAAGAATTACATTGTATTCTTGCAAGACAAATTCAATATCATTGTATTTGTCTAGCGAGCGTTTTCCCATCTTTTTCAGATGACCAATAAGTCTTGTTTGAAACTGTGTACCACCCATCTCTTTTTCAACAGTTTGAATAATGCCATCGCGCACTTTGGTTGGCGACACAGTGTAGACACTGCGTGAAATGGAAATTGAATTGCGAAACATTTGCCCAGTGGTCGTGGGGTCGCGGTGATTTCATTTTTTCTTGTGTCAAAAAATGACGCGGTCCTGACGGCTTCTGTAGAACTGCATAAGTTCCCAAAATGAGTTACGTACTATATGTTTGTCCTCCAAATGCCGATTCTGCCCGCACCTACGAGAATGTTGCCAGCGCGTATATGAGCAAGCCGTTTGGTGAACGTGATGCAGGATTTGACCTGATTTGTCCTGAAAACAAAACGGTGACCGGTATTTCCAACAAACTTCCGCAGGGCGTTTCGGCGGCCGTGTATGATATGGAGCGTAATATGTTTCGTGCATACTGGCTGCTGCCGCGGTCTTCTATTAGCAAAACGCCTATGCGTCTTGCAAATTCCGTGGGTCTTATTGATTCTGGATACCGTGGAATTGTAACGGCGGTTGTGGATGCAGTGGGGCGTGACCATACAGTCAATGCTGGTGACCGTTACTTTCAACTTGCAGCGCCTGACCTGATTCCATTTACGTCCATTCAAATTGTCTCGGAAATTCCAGGTGGCCCGACACAGCGTGGTGCAGGTGGTTTTGGCAGCACGGGTGTTGACGTAAGTTATTTCGCATAATTCAATAGAAACCAATGTCTTTTTTGAAAGCGTATTTACCACAGTTTGTGAAAAATACATTTGGTGTTCAAAATAATAAACCCGAGCAGTATGAACCAAACTTAACAGCAAACTATTCTGGGCATATCGCGCCAATTGCGCCAGTTGCAACAGTTACGCCAATTGCCCCATTTGAACCAACCAAAAACCATATATTAGATTTTTCAAAAGGACACATTGATTCATTGCCAGATTGGTTTCAAAAAGAATCCTACAAAGTTGTAATGGGTTCTGGCGATACAGTATTTCCTGACGGTAGTACAGATATCCAGCATTTCCAAGAATATGATGTACATTGTTGTGCACCTATCGGGCATAAATGGCACGGCAATGAATTGCAAGAAAATGTTGATTATTTAAATGCAAACAATGTGCACGTTATAATTTGTCTTATTGATTTGGAAAATGAAAATCAAATTGCCAATTTTGTTGATTTATTTACTAATAAGATTGAACGCATTCATTATGTTAAACATGGACCGCCGCCATTTATAATTAAAACAATGTATAAATTGTTAAAGCAAGGTGGAGTTTTTACAATGAGAAGACATGAAGTTCTACCACAATCAAAAACAAATCCAACATTTGGATGGAATATTTGGGGAAGTTGGTTTTCGGGTTATAAAAGTTATAAAAGAATGTTTGATTGTGATGTAATCGATGATTTTGAAACACTAAGGTGTGTGAAAAAGAGCATTGGTGGGCAAAGACGTACACAACGTCGCAAACATCGTCGCGCGCGTCGTTATACACGTTCAAAATGAAACCTAAGTAATTTTCCTTGCATTTTGTCTTGAATCCAACAAATCTTACATGGTTCATCGTCGTTTTTTTGTTCAATAGTGTATTGTAAATACGACAATATGCGTTCATCATCGGATTGGAACACAACATCTGCACGCAAATAATGTGATTCATCCCTTTCAAACACAGTTGTATGTATAAGCATTTCATAACTTTCTGCTGTCGCAGAGTTATGAAATGCGATTGTGCCTACTGCGCACGCGGAAAAAAGACGTTCAATCAGGCAAAGATGAGCGGCAAGCCGATTGCGTGTGGCCTCCGGTAATCGGCGTGATATTTCAACTAAATGTTGATTATATTGTGCCAGCAACGTTTCGTATTCGGCCTGCAACCGGGCATAGGTCTCCTTGGCTGCACGCACGCGTTCTTGTGCTTCCAACAATGTTTGCTCGTCCATTCTATTTTCATACAATATTATAGATGGCTGCTGCAGCAAGTTATGTTCTTGACATACCAATGGAGTGCAGATCAATAGAAGACTTGAAAAAAATCCGAGCAAAAAGCGATTCAACTTTGAAATACCCCGATTTCACAAATATGCCAACTCCAGCATTTTTGGTCGTTGGTTCATCACCATTTGAACCCCACAAAGGTCGCGATTATTATGACGATGAGCATTATTATATGATAGATACAGTTGGTGAAATAAGCCCTGACCAACGGCATATTAAGGCAGACATTACAAATACTTCAATGATGAATCCAATCAGTATTGTATTTTGTAAAAAATTTGATGTAATTATATTTGACCACTCTGTTGCAAAATTCATAATAAAGAACCATACTGCAAAATTAGTAATTCAATACTTAATAAAAATGTTAAAGCCAGGAGGAATCATAATAGTTGATGCAGTATTACCAAATTTTGGAGTTAATGAGAAAATTGAAAAAACCCGCGAATACTATGAATTATATGAAAAATGTGGTTACCCAGTTGAGCATGTGAATTATGATAGATTGGTAGGAGAAAACATCGTGGCACGAAGAGTCTATGGGCCTCTTTTTGACAATTTGCCACCACATGCCATTTCACCAACAGACACAGCAATCATCCTACGAAAACCTGTTGTGGGTGGTAAAAAGCGCAAGTCGCGCAAACATAACCCAAAAAAACGCTCAAAGACCCGCAGGCATTAGATTTTTTGCACGGACACATTCATTTTCTGACAAAATTCTGCAACTAATTCATCGTTGCGGTAATCATTGATGTACCGAATGGCTGATACACCAGCAGCCAGCAACAAACGTGCACATATAATACAAGGGTAATGTGTTATATATGCAGTACAATCAGCACACGACACGCCACGTTTTGCACAATCAGCAATCGCATTTTGCTCGGCGTGCACGGTGGCCTGTTCGTGTCCATCGCGCAGTATGGATGTATGGTCGCAGCCCGGTAAGAATCCATTATATCCCTGACTGACAATTCGGTTTTCACGGACAAGCAGACAACCTACGTGCAGTCGTTCGCACGGACTCCGTGTTGCCGTAACTTGTACGATTTCTTTAAAATATGTATCCCACGATGGACGATTCATCTGCCATTTTTAAAATTAGTTCGGTGGAAGTTCAAATTTTACGTGCACGAGAGCGGGTGCGAGTGCGCATTCGTTTATTGCGTTTTTTAATTGTTTGTCTTTTACGTTTATGTTTTCCAGCATTTTGAGTTGGCGGCACAACATGTATATAATATAGGAAATGCATACATCCTACTATTATACCATCTATTAATTTTTTTACTCTAGCATCATTAAATGGTAACATTTCTCCTTCATGAAAAATTAATCCGTTCTTAAAAACATTTTCTGTACGCTTAAAATCAAAATTTACAAACGCAATTTCTCCACCTTTATAATAAAATACACCATTTATATCATCAATATTCAATCCAGCAGGTGTTTTAAATAAACCAAAGTTGTCATCATAATAAAGAAGATTGCCGTCACATTTGTAAAAACAGGTTGCATGACCCCCAAAGTCCAGTTTATAATCAAGAATCCTTAATGTATTATTTTTTAAAGTAACAATATTATCTTTTTTCAGTTCAATAATTCTTTCACGCATTTCAGGCGTCTTTTCAAATGGCTCCTCTTTAATATTTTTTATAAACCTATATTCGTTTTCTGCAGTTTTAAGTAAAAATAAAGAACTCGCAAATGCACCAGATACTAAAGTTGCAACAATTGTAGGCGGCACCGGATGCACATCGCTATACATGCTTTTGATTATTGATACCAAACTGATTTCAGATGCTGCCGCAGACGCCGAATTATTTTCAGATGCTGCAGCGGACACTGAATTATTTTCAGCGACTATAGTAGACTTCGAACTATTTTCAGATTTTGTCGAAGATGCTGAACTATTTGCCGCTGCAGCCTCTGCTGCATCTTGTGCCGCAACTTCTGCTTCTAACTCTTTGTAAGCAGATTCTAAGTTATCATTAATAGATTCTACATTACTGCTATTGTTTTGAGTATTTAAATTATGTAACATTTTTTTCGTCGCACTACTTATCACTTGTGATTCAATTATTGTATGATTTAGTCCAATGATTTTTAATAATTCTGTTATTGCTTTTACTATTATAGTTTTTGATGCTCCTGCTTCAATAATTAAATTTGTTTTTGGTTTTTCGTTTTTATTTTCGGTCAATGTATTTTTCATCAAGTTTGCAGATACCATTCCTAAAAACTCTGATTTTTGTCGTTTTAATGTTTGTTTTTCAGGCTTGAAAAACTTTTGGAATACATCATAACGCTTTACAGGATCTGGATAATCATCTAATAAACACATTACACCCTTATTATTATTTGTAAATTCTTTTAAAGAATTATATTTATTAATAAATCGTTTTTTTATTAACATAAGCAAATGTACAGCTTTTAATAAAGTCTCCTTAGAGTTCTTTATATGTTCATATTTCTCTAAAATGCTCGTAAATTCAGCTTCGGAATTATTCAAAAAAAAAGGCTGTGATGTTTCTTTAATTGTATCACAAAACAATAGAATTTGCTGAATGGAATCACTCCAACATTCACCGCTATGTTGTCGGAATCCAATAGGGTCACATATTACATCATATGCAATTGGTGCATTGAATGTTGTAAAATATTTCAGCTTTGAATTTGGATTTGCAGCATAATATCGTTGATAGTGACGTGCTCGGGAAGATGATGGTGTTTTATCTTCTTCATTTACAATCTGTTGTAGTGCCTCTACTGCACCTCGGTATGGGCTATTTGAATAAAAAGGAATAGGCTTGAGATTCGTTGAGGAAACATTCCCTGGTGCACCGGGCGCACCTGCCGATTCTGCTTCTTGAGGTTGTTCTGACATATTTGTAATGTATGTATATTTTATTCTCATCTGTTTACATGACCTCAAGTGCAGCAGGTGCATTACTGCTGATTGTCCGTGCACACACAGGAGCCGCCACAGTATGCGTTCGCACAGACTGCGTGGTGAACGCCGATTGATACCTTACAAAACAAAAAACATCATTTATATTTATTACTATACTTGATGATAATACGGCTATATTCAAGGATAAACTGTATACATGTGATGCACTTTAATGTTTGCGAGTACGAAACCGTTTTGAACGTTTATGACAATATGTATTACGAGAACGACGCAATTTTCCACCAACAGCATTTCCAACTGGAATTATAAAGTGCCCTTTTGTCAACTGCAAGTATGATGAATACTTGAAAGAAGTCAAATAATCATATACTTCGGAAACAGGCTTCAGTTTGTTTTCATGAAATACAAATTCTATTTCTGGCATAATTACTGGAAATTCATCAACAATTGATTGAATTACAACAAATATAACAGAATTATCTTCTGTATATAAAACGCCATTAATTTTAGTTATATCTAATCCCAAAGGAGTTTCATACAAACCACGATTATTATCATAATACATTAATTTACCGTTGCATTTATATAGAAACTCACAACATGTCCGTAGTTAGATCTACGCGGTGAATCATTAACTTTCAAAATATCTCCATCCTTATCTTTTATAGAAAGTGTTGCCGAAAACAACAAATATTCTTTACCTTCGCTTAGGAGAACTTTAGATAATTTATTAAATATGACATAAAAACAAGTAAAAACGACAGAATTATATACAAGATTCGGTGGAACCGCTATAATTCTATGCATTATATGTGTTTCAATCTTAAATTTCAAGTTTAGTATATATACAAATGTAAAAATTATGTTTTGATAAATATCATCCGTACCATAAAGACCAGATACATTATTTTCTATATTTAGACCACGTTTTATTGCATTTGCACTCATTATTCCAAAATATGCAGATTGGGTTCTTCTTAGTTTTCTTGATTCAGGATTTGTCTTTTCTAATAAACGATGAAATCGCTCTACGGGATTTTTGATATCTAAGCACACTTCCAGATTTTATTTTGGAAGTTCCTGGATGTTTTTATACTTATTTAGCAAGCGTCCTTTTATAAACATCATCGCATTTACTGTTTTATTTATATTATCCATTAATGTTTCATCGCTTTTAATCTTTTCAATATTTTTTTCACTAATTTCAATATCAGCCCCTCTTAAATAAGCCGATATAAGTTGATTTTCAATCATATTTTTATTTGATTTCAAAAAAAATGGTTGCGACACTTCTTTAAAACCGTCAGCAAACAATACAATCTGTTGAATTGCATCACTCCAACATTCTCCAGCGTGTTGTCGCAATCCAAAAGGATCGCAAAAAAGTTCTGTGTTGATTGATTCATTGCGTTCAAATAGATTTTCTGATAATGATGGGTCATAATAATATTTTTGTTGTTTTTTTTTCATTTGTAACTAACGCCATATATCTCTCTTTTGCTGTGTTCATTTTATAAGGATTAATGTTTTTACATAGCCGCAAGTGCAGCAAGCTCCTCCTCCATAGTCTTTGCTGGACGCGCAGGAGCCGCAACAGTGTGCGTTGGCACGGCAGGGAACTCTGGGAGCGGTGCAGCCACAGTAGCAACGGCTGCCGCTGCTGCTACGCTAGGTGCAGGAATGCCGACCGGTGGTGCAATAGCCGCGCGACTACCCGTGGCGGCCTCCAACTCGGCAAGTTCAGCATCCAGGTCGGCCTCCGTGGGCATATCCGAGGAGATCGGCTCGCGAAGAAGATTGGTGATCTCCCGCGAGTTCTCCATCAGCTCGTGTGTCTGCTCCGTGAGGTCTGACACCGTATCCGGGTTCCAGCCCTGCTGCTGCTTCTTGATTGCTTCGTTAGCCAATCGCTGCGCGTTCAGGGTCTCCGCGTTCATATTGGACGTCTCAAGTGCCGTGCGCTGTGTAAGTAGGCGCATAATCATAGCGTGGTTTGTCTGAATCTGGTCCTCGTACATTTTGCGCTTCTGGATATGCAGGAGCGCCTTCTGCTTTTGACCAGCCCTGTTGGCCTCTAGTGCCGCCTCACCCGCCGCACGACTCTGGATCTCCAACATTGCAATACGCTTCTCCAAGTCCGACTCACGCGACTGGAGCATTGCAAGCGTATCCATTGTCTCAACACGCGTCTGCTTTGTTGCTGCAACCGCTGCAGCCTCAGCCGTCTTCTTATTGGACTTGCCGAAAAGGAAGGAAAACATCTTTGAAAGTAGGAAAGAAAGGAATCTCTAAATATGTAACAGGTCTCGCGACACCTTACGTAACCTGCGTAGAATACATTTCAATTTTTTCCAAAAAAATTGAATGCCCTAGGTTGAATCCGGGTCAAAAATGCAATCCCGCCGTACAAGAAAATGCTTCCATTTCCCACGTATCCCGTAGATCCATACAATCCTATCCGTGTCAATCACTATGCCAATTTGCGTATCAACGGGGAACGGTATCGCCTGTTTCATTATCTGGACAAGCATCTGCTTATGAAAGGAGATGGGTACGACCATACAATGCATATTGTTCCAGAGTCCGCTACAATTCTTACACTGATGGCTGATATGAATACGAAAAACGCCGCGGCACCGATTCTTATTGATAGTTGGTGTACAGAGGAAGTGAAACTTCCGTACAACAACGATATCTTTGCGGACCGGCACTACTTGTTGGAAATGCCGGTCGCAACTATGCAAAAAGACTATGCCGGATTGAATGCTACAATCAAAACGTACTGGGCTTAATCTCTGCCTTCAGACCAGATTGTTGTGAATCCACGGTAGTAACGCGTTGTCACATCATCAACTGTCTTTGTATACGTAATAACCAAACCCTTTTTGAACAAAACAGTGGCAAGGTAATCATTACTTTCAGCCCCTTGCGCAGATTCGTAGGAAAGTGGTGTTGAAACTTCAGAGCTAAATATATTAACATCATCGAACCCTTGAAAGGGTGTTACAACATTAGCTTTAACAACGACACCAGGTTCATATACAGAAACAGAACCACTATCAGCGCCATACGCTGTTTCATACCAAGTTTTGAAGTTAGAGCCTAACTTGTTAACAAGAAAATGGCCATTTTCAAGGTTTGCACGCACCCATTTTGCCGCACTTGTACTAACAGTTGTGTTATTAGTGAATCCATTTACAAAACGCACATCCAATGCAGAATTGCGCTTGTCATAATAAAAAGGAACTATCATGTTTACATCTTCATTAACATCAAATGTAAATGCATATACGGTCTCTGGAAGAGGCAACGAGCGAACACCGACACGAATACGATTAACAGAAGACATCTTTGATACAATGTACAAAGATTTTTCAGAATGAGTTGGCACGTCGTCGTTCCGTATACACAACAATGCGGTGATTTACCCCCACATCTTGTTCAAGGCTTGTAAGATATTCACTGGCCGGAATCATTTGTAAAATCCATTCCGCTTCCGTTTGTGTTGCCCGTAATGTAATTAAATGATTGCGGGGTTCGTAGACGGGCGACGGTTCCGATTGTTGCGATGATTCCACGTCTTCCAATTCAGGCGCCGGTTTAATTACAAAGTCGGCTTGCTTATCTTTTTTATCGTAATAATGGTCAATATATGCGACCATGAGGGGCAATGATAACGCTATTGTTGCAACAACACTTAGCACTAGCATTGTAAATTGCCGATATTCCGGTGAAAGCAGTACATTCACAAATTCCATTTTACTTGCAGATTCAAACACTTGTTGCGATTATTTCAATTTTGGAGGAGTGCAAAGATTGGAACAGAGCAGATGCTAGGATTGGGTACATATAATAATGGCGGATAACGGCTGATGCAATTCTTAGGAATCGTGGTTCCACGGGTGGACTAGGTTCCACGGGTGGACTAGGTTCCACGGGTGGACTAGGTTCCATTGGCGGACTTGGTTCCACGGGTGGACTTGGTTCCACGGGTGGACTTGGTTCCACGGGTGGACTTGGTTCCACGGGTGGACTTGGTTCCACGGGTGGACTTGGTTCCACATGCGGACTTGGCTCTACAGATAGAAGACGGATAAGGTCTTTTTTTGGCAAACGGGAGTAATTGTGCAAGTTGCGGGAACGGCAGAGTTTGAGTAATTCGGGACGTTTGAGTTGATTTATAGAGTCATTCATCTTTTCCTTCCTTATTATACAGTTTTTGTCTCTTAAACTTGCTGGCGCTTAAATCACCACCATTAAAATGCAAAAATAGAACCAAAAATTTTTTTGTTTTATTTTTGGCCCCGCTAGGAGATTTTACAATGTTTAGTTTTTTTTGTATTTGATATGCAGTTACCGGTACTTGTTGTACATACACTCGTAACTGCAGACACGACCAGGCTGAGGTGCATCTGCAAGGGCAGGCTCCCAGCCGCAAATGATGCAGGTCCAGGCGCCCTGTTGCTCACGAGTCATTGCGTTATACTCCTCAAGTGTTGGAGCATTTGTAGTGCCTAGTATAAGTGCCCACGACTCGGAACTTCCAGGCGCAATTGTGCCTGCAGCAACCGCTGCCGCAGCCGCCTCTACACCAGGATGCACCCAGCGAATTGGTGCAGGTGCAGGTGCGCGCGGATATGGTGCAAGGCCTGCCGCAGGCTCAG
>JACCDO010534904.1_pt1 | contig 10863 bp, 7 predicted proteins | sample 7446101 | NCBI WGS metagenome assembly JACCDO01 (sample SAMN15323440, study PRJNA562643) | freshwater metagenome | isolation source: river surface water | place: USA:Blue River Watershed | collected 2017-08-16
ATGCAGATGATCTAGCAAGCGCTTGAGCATCCGTGTTAACCGTCCACAATTCTACGCCTGATATAACCGATGATTCTATCATTCTATTCACCGCGTTACCACCACCACCACCAACACCAATTACCTTGATTCTACATGGTGACGTAGTTGCATCTGCAGCTGCATTCATGCGCAACCACGTCGCCCGCATGGAGGTCGCTCGGTAGCCGCGACTACCGACCACCAAGAGCAACAAAATACTGATTTGAAAAAATATATTCATTGTCTCTAACAAAGATGTCTATTCAATTCATCATTTTTCAAAACATGCATGGAACCGGGTCCTATTACTAATGATTCTTGAAAGTAGAGAGAGCGAGATGGAAAAGGAAGTAGATAGAATGATTAATCTGCATGGGAATTAATGTGATTATTTCTTCTAGTTTCACTTTGTTAATTTATTCTTGTTTATTTGCTGAATATGCGCGTGATTGTAATCAGTTAATAGCGCTAGTATGTTTCATGCAATCATCTCTTCAAGCACTCATGCTGAACGATTCAATCATTATTAATCTTACAAGATCACCTAACCCTTACCAACGGAAAACCCCTTACCTCGTCATTTTTGAAAACCTATAAATTAAGCGAGAAGATACCATGGCGAATACTAACGACGACGATTTTGTAGATTACGAAGACGACGAGGAGGTAAGGCTTCGCATGCACACACATTCACTCACTCACTCACTTACTGAAAAAATATTATTTTGATATATTTATCATTTCTATTATTGCTTGCTTGTGTTTTATCACTTATTAACTCACTTAATGTAGGAGGAGGCTCCAAAGAATGTCAAGGACACCAAGAAGGGGCACCTAGTGGGCATGCACACCACAACCTTCAAAGATTTCATGTTGAAAGACGAGTTATTACAAGCAATTACACGTAATGGTTTTGAACATCCATCACAAGGTGAGCTACAATATCCCCACAATAACAACAAGATATTGATCCAGTAGTAATAAATAATGCTACATACCACTGATATTAATACCTACTATATTGCTATTTGCATTTGTCGTATTATTGGCATCAATATATATATTAAATTCATCACTTATATTGAACAATCAAATGAATTTTGTTAATTGTTATCAGGCGTAAAATTTACTTAACATATCATCAGTCTTCCGCGAATATATAGTACTATATCATTAGTGGCTCTAGATAAAATGAATAAAAGAAATATGAAGCCTTCTTTTCGATGACAATACAAATTTCCTCTTGTACTCGTTCAAGTGAGAATGTTAAGATTTGCTGTTATTGCTTTGAATACAAAAGATATAATACTAACCGTTTCCTATTCATTATTATAGTTCAATATGAATGCATTCCTCAAGCTATTCTTGGTGCTGATATCATCTGTCAAGCACAATCTGGTATGGGTAAAACTGCCGTATTCGTATTATCGACCTTACAACAAATCACTCCTGTCGAAGGAGTATGTAGTTGTATTGTGTTAGTACACACCCGTGAATTAGCATTTCAAATTGAGAAAGAGTTCCAACGTTTTGCTAAAGGCACTGGTTGCACTTGCGAAGTATTCTATGGTGGTGTTAACATTAAACAAGATTTTGCTAAGTTAGCAGCAGCAGTTCCTAATATTATTGTTGGTACACCTGGTCGTATTCGCGATTTAATTGTTGAACGCAAGAAGTTAGATGTAAGTAAAGTTAAGCATTTCATATTAGATGAATGTGATGAATTATTGACTGAATTAAAGATGAGACAAGATGTGCAAGACATTTTCAAGTCTACCCCAGTAGAGAAGCAAGTTATGATGTTCTCGGCTACTTTAGATAAAGAGATTCGCCCTCTGTGCCGCAAGTTTTGTCTATCTGGTAGTCCAATGGAAATCTTCCTTGATGACAACTCCAAGCTAACATTACACGGTTTAATGCAATACTACGTAAAATTAGAGGAAAATCAAAAGACCAAGAAGTTAATGGATATATTGGATCAAGTAGACTTCAACCAAGTCGTTATTTTTGTTTCCAACAAGGATCGTGCTTTCCAACTAAATAAGTTATTGGAAGATAATAATTTCCCATCAGTATGCATCCATGGTAACCCAATGAAACAAGAACAACGTATCGAACGATTCACCGCATTTAAAGCATTCAAATATCGTGTTTTAGTTGCCACCGATTTGTTCGGTCGTGGTGTTGATATTGAAAAGATCAATGTCGTCATAAACTATGATTTCACCGATGATCCAGATCAATACTTACATCGTGTTGGTCGTGCTGGTCGTTTCGGCACCAAGGGATTAGCCATCTCCTTCATTGCTCCACCAGTTACAGGTAAAGATGGTGAAGAAGTCCAAAATGACCAAAAGGTACTTGATATTGTCCAATCACGATTCTCTTGTCAAGTTCCTCCATTACCAAACTCCATCGATGCCGCATCCTATCAATCCGCCTACAAATAAAGAATCAGTACAGTGATCATATTTATATATACATCTCAAATTAATATTTAATAACTGCATTTATTATACTTTTCCTTCGCTCTTTCATATTATTGTTATTAGAACTAGCAATTGGTGACGCCTTCGATCACGTAGCGCGACTTGCGTCGCACGTAGCTACTGGTGCAATAAATGCGATACTTCTTACCACTTACTTGCCGCTTCTCTTAGGTATGACAACCGAGTGGATCATCGACTACATCATTATCAGATTGACTAAATCCATTTCTTGTCGTGTCTCTAATCCCTCTTCCTTGGAAGGTTCTAGTTTCGAATCGAAAATTTTAGAATTTCATGGAATTGAAGTTGGCGATAGCAGTAAAAAAAGAATACCTACCCCAAATAGACAATGAAAAAAGTGAATATAAATGCGATTGGGAAGGCCTCGAGTGGGAGACTTGCTAGCGCGTTGAGTGCGGAGCTGGCAGACGCGATAATCAAGGAAAGAGAAATAGGTGGTGATTACAATGATTTTGAACAACTACGGAGTAGAATACATGGACTTGGACCGAAGAAAATAGAAAAGCTGAAAGCGGAAGGCTTTATTATTGATGTTACAGGCGCTGCAGGGGGTGCAGGGGAAGCTGCTGTCGATGCAGATAGTAAATTTCCAAAAATTAGACTTGATGTGAATTCATTAAAGAGTCAAACTTGGAGACACCGTGATGATCGATGTATGTACACTCTCATGAAGCAAAAAGAAATGAAATCAAAAGAAATTGATGAGGAGGTTGATCATGTTATTGAATGTCAAATTTTAGAATTAGCTAATGAAATATCAGGGGCAGAAATAGGTCCATCATACAGAACACGTGGAACTCAAGAAAATCTCCGTGCGATGTTTAATAATGTGTCTAACTTAAATGTTACTACACATTTTGTTAATCAAAAGAAAAAGGGTCCATTCGAAAAGTGGTGTCACGATAAAAAAGCAGGTGGATCGAGCAGAACACTAGAAGATATATTACCTAGTTCAAAAGCCAAAGTATTACGAGATGATGGAACGTGGGATCGCATCGAGAAGTCCATGGTAAAAGTTTATGATGAGCTAGAAGAGGATACTAAAAGTATACGGGCTGCAGCACAGCGAGCTCATGCCGAAAGGATTTTAGAAGAAGTAAAAACTATGATATCTCAGATGGGAATTAATTAGCTGACATCAATGTTGAATAAAAAATTATACTATCATCATGTAAATAATTGTATCATCTACTAAATAAGACAATTTGTTTCTGAAGTAAACATTAATCTTATGTTAAAAATAATCCTTTCTATCACACTCGGCTGTTCTTGTTTCTTCGGAGCGTCGATTATTACCATTGGCCACATCGTGAAGCTGTTCTAGTCACTTGTAAACGTTGCAGTGATTGAAACTGCTGGAAATAAAACCATACTTACTAAGCTTGTAATTGTTTTAATGAAGAAATGCCACAATAATTACTCGAAACAAGAGTTGGATTCTTGTCGACATTCCAAAAAGTCCCAACCAAAGCATGCACAACAGTAATTATCGTTATCCCTACCTACAGCAACAGCTAAACAGAGAACGGAAAATGATATGCAAGGACAGCAAACTATTTTTGCGAAAATTTCTATGGGGTCAATTTCATCATCTGTGTTTTGTGTTACTGCAGGTTTTGCAGCTTGAGCTTGAGCTAAGAGCGTGTCTACTTTTTTCTTGAGTTCTTCGTTTGACAGAACGGTAGGAGCTGACTTAGCTTCATCAATTTCTATTTCATTTTCTGCAACGGCAGCACTCATAATGGAATCCAACCTCCCAATGTGGTAATGTGGTACTTGGTACTTACTACACAGGCCCAGTGAGTAGAAAAGAAACGCAACTCTAAAAATTGTAATCAAAATGCACCACTTTTTGCATATTGTGTGCACTCTACAAGAATTTAAAGCATGTATACAGTATTACAAAATATATTTCCGCCGTGAGCGTTTTTGAGCTCAGAATACCTCGTAGTATGTCCAATTGGTGCCAGGATTGGTTACATCACTATATCCTACCTATAACTCTTCTATAGATGATAAACATATGTCCTAAGCCAAATCTTTTGTGATTTATCTCTCCCAGCTGCATCAATTATTAAACATGTGCAGTACCGTGCGGTCATGTCATTAACCCGGAAACTCTAGCGTAATTGCATTTGCATTTTAAAATAAGTTTTTGGTAGATAGTGCTCGCGCTCGTGTGGGTAATGGAGACTAGCACTGTGCGAGGACGCCCCGCTCCGCTTGTTAGCCAGGACTCGGTCAAGTCGACTGGCACCGCGACCACGTCCACGTCGCAGTCGAGGGCGCCGAGTCCTTGTCCTCCCATACAGGATAATGCACCGGTTAAATCAGTATCTTCACCGATGAAGGTGTATATTTACTATAAAATCAACTATATTGCAGATATAAATGTGTTGACGTCGTCTTTTATGTGCGATATTAAGGTATTCTATAAGTGGTATGATCCTTTTCTAATCGGTCGCAAGAAGGACAGTTCCATTGATTTTAAAGAAAAAGGTGTGTTTAATCCAGACATAGCGATACAAAACGCATTTGATATCACGGAAACATCTTCCTCTGCCAAGATAGTCGATGGCAAAACTGGGGAGGTAAAATTAACTGTTAGTTACAAGGGAACATTCTTTATCACAGCTATGTCACTACAATTATTTCCATTTGATTGTCAAAATTTGCAATTAACATTCAGACCTCATAAATTAAGTTCCACTGATTTACAAGTTATTGCATTGCCAGCAGTAGAAAGTGCAATGGAAAGAAGCATTACACATGAATGGAGTGTATTAAATCATTGCTGCATCATTTCCCTCACTGATCCTGCCGCATCATCAACCAACAAAGCATACTCTTCTGCCAATATTATTGTACTAGTGAAAAGAAAAAGCGGTTGGTTTGTTAGTAATATTTTTATTCCAACATTTTTATTATTAATGATATCATGGTTAACATTTCTATACTCGGTTGATAGTAGAAGTGATCGCAACGATATTTCAATGGCGACTCTGTTGGCATCCATCGGTAACAAATACGTGGTGAGTGACCAGTTGCCCAAGGTTGACTATAGAACACTAGTTGATGTGTACGTTGAATGTTGTTTCATATTGCAAGCAATGACGGTGTTTGCTACAGCAGCCGTTACTTTCTTGAGTGATTTTAATATCAGCTACTGTGATGGTTATGTCACACTAAATAGTATCCTATTTACAATAGAATTTTTAATATTTTTATTTCTCCACGACTGGATATACATCCGCCTTCACAACCACGAGATTGATGTACAGAAATGGTTGAATGAATCACGTCGAGCGAACAAAGGAACCGAACACATGGATGATGACAACGGTACCGAGCTATCCAAGAAGTCCAGTGCATTGGGCATACTGACGTCGGTATACCTCAAGTTAATGACCGATAAATTCACTTTCTTGTCGTCAAAAGCAGCAACAAATTATAGTCAAAAAGACCACGCAGAGAAAAATGTGGACAGCTTTGGTACCAATGGAGCCGACTCTTTCCTCAATTTTGGGGTGAAATCAGACGCGATAAAGACGTTAATTAACTCAGAAAAGAGGCGAATGAGTATCGCTTCCGCAAAAATGGAAACGAATATGATCCTTCAAGCTACCGCCGCTGTTGTCGTGGATGAGATAAAATTGGAGGTTGCACGGCATAATTACCGCGGCGATAATCCAGATGCGGCTGCAACGCTGATAGTGCGTGCGTGGAGCAGATACAAAACATTAAAAATGAAAAATGAACTGGTTAAAATCAGTAAAGAAAGAAAAGAAATGGAAAAAGTGAGAGCTAGGGATCAGGCGGCAAGAGTCATCACGATATTCTTCAGGAAAGTGTACATCGCGTCGAATAAACTACAAAAATATGTAAAGAAATAGTAAAAGATTGTAGTATTGTACTATATAACAATGGAGACAACTAACTATCTTCTAGCAGTGTAAGTCGTACGTACCACCACCACTCAAAGGGACTGTACTAACGGAAGGACTGTATTGGTACACACAGTAATACCAGTCTACTTCAAACCGTGCAACGTATGCCTTACTAATCTCACCAATCCGGTATGATGCCAGATCGGTGGTGGCTGGATCATGCGAGCTGTACGTTGCATTGAGCAAGTCAAACGGAACTTCCCATCCATCAACAGCGAAAGAGTCGCATGTTGGATCATACACTTGCTGTAAAAATTGTACTTCTGCTCTGGAATACATCGCTGCCGCAGAGCCAATGAAGTTGCCGGCTACAATCGCACCCATTAGATTAGGTGCGTTGTTTGGAATAGCTATGTAGTTAGTATTAGCAATTGTGCTGTCGGTAAACACGGTGCCATATGCCCAGTTATCCCACTCACCCGCAATTATTTGCGATGAAGTGTGAAGCGAATTGTATGAGTGAGTTAAATGTACAACTTGGGAGGCAAATAACTGGTCGGTTACTGTTTGATTTATTGGGTAAATATCTTTGAACAATAGTGGGTTAGTAGTATCTGTGTATAAAAAACTCTCCAAGTCTCTTAACTTCTTAAATAATTTCGGGGCCCATTTACTATACAGAGTCTCGTCGACAGTTTGATCATCGAAATCACTGTATGCATCACCGACGATGGAATGCAACACTTGACGAATGAACACAGAGCCAGTGTAATCGCCAGAGTCACATGTTATATCACTATCTCCTACACTAACAGTGTTGCACGGGGCTGCATATGTGAAATTGCCCGAGCCCGAGCCCGTTATCCAGCTGAATAGCTCGGCCATATTCGTGACATTGTACCGGGATACGTAATCTTCATTGGTGATAAACACAACCTGCGCGCCAGTGTATGGCATTTCAAAGCCGTTTACTAGGTATCCGAAATCGTATTTTATCGAAGTATCTTCCCAATTGTACAAATCTGCGGAGGGGACTTTAGTCGACCATGGGCCATATGCATATCCTCCAGATTTCAGATTGTAGAAGTTAACTCCGTTTATCCAAATCATATCAATTGTGCCTGATCCATTCGTCCATGTATTCATTTCATTCATCACAATGTCCACCGCATCTGAGGTAGCAGCTAAGTGGCGATAATGCAACGTGATCTTATATTTATCTAGTAACTGTGGTGCCAACCAATTTTCAATCCATTCATCATGAACCGGTATACCGTAATATGCAGCGAAAGTAACCTCAGAATTCTCTGCTGCTTTCAAAACATCGTCCCAGTTGTAACCCTCGTATTGTGGTAATCCCAACGACCCATAGTTGTCGTAAGACTTTGAATAAGCAATGTCATTAACTGTGTCAAATGTCGCCGATGCAACCGAGATAATAATGATAACAATTGCGAAGAATAAGAAAACTAAGAAAAGCGTGACGCGCTGCACCATGTTGACTTTCTGCACCTCGTCGTAACGACGGTTCTCCATGGCTGCCAGTCCCCCGCTCTCCATTCCTTATTCTTTGTTATTTTTACTCTGCACCAATCCTGGGACAGGACTTATCAAGGGCCTGCTTGCGGACTGCAATGGAGAAGGAAGCATTTTTCGAGGGTAAGAAAACTGCGACTCAATGGAGTATCCCAACTAAATTTCGAAATACTTTGTTGCGTTTGTTTGAACGAAACGAGGTAGTCAGTGACTGCGTTTGGTTGATCGAACACTTTCTTTGGCGGTCTGAGGCCAGTTCACCAGTAGAAGAGAGATTGGAGCAGAAGCAACAATCAGTAAACAAGTTGCTTTAACTAAAAATATACGTTTTTCTCTCTTGTAAATTATTTGAAACTAATATTAAAATAATTTCGCGGATACATGTGACTAATCCCTAGGTCGACTCGAATCACAGGTTGGTAGAAGATAAGTAGAAGAGAGGATGGAGAAGCCGAGCAGCTTCGAGGTGGAGTCGGGAGATGCCTCCGCGGTTTCTTTCACCACAAACAAGCCAGAAACCCGCTCTTATGAATCAACTAAATCAAATTCAGTTCAAAAAACTACATTATTTTTGGTTTTGTTGTTTTTTGCTGGTCTCATTATTATAATGTCGGTTGCATCTGCGACTTACGATGAAGTGGTGGAACTAGCAAATATGAAGCCAGCTTCATCGTATGGGTCGCTGGGATTGCCAGGGTATGAAGGATATAATTGGGACGATGTCGTGAGTGGCGCAGCAGGTGGTGAAGTTAGATTTAATACGTGGAATGGTTCAGAGAGCATAAACAGTTGGATTAATGACTGGTTGGCGCCACAATTAGCTGAATATGACATTACATTGACTCTGGTTCCAGCAGAGCATACATACGAGGTAGTTGATACAGTAAAGGATGAAGTGAAAGCGGGTTATTTAAATAATGGTACAGTTGATTTAATTTGGATCAATGGGTACAATTTTTACAATCTAAAATCTGGTGGCTACGCATATGGGCCTTGGTCTAATGTTGTCCCATCGTCAGAGTTGTATGACTGGAATGACAAAACTATCGCCAATGATTTTGGATATCCCGTCGATGGATACGAGATGCCGTATACTGGTGCGCAAGTTGTGTTCGTGCGATGCTCCACGCACGTAGCCGAAGCAAATGTTAAAACGTATGACTTATTTATAAGCTGGCTAGAAAGTTCAGGCAAAAATAAATTTACATATCCTGCTCCATGTTACAGCTTGGATCCCGATGGCACGTGTGAGTTCGGTGATCACACGGGTGCAGCATTCATCAGACATGTATTATATCATGTTTTGTATGATGAAAATGTGGATTATTCCATTTTCAACAGTGTTTCTGTTGACGAAAGTGTTTACGCAAAATGGGCGCCTAAACTATTCAAAAAATTGAGAGATATGGAGTCGTCCCTTTACAAAGATACAACCAACACCAACTTGATTAATGGCATCTATCCTACAATAATCAACGAACAAGATGCTTTATTTGATAATATGGATGTGTACATGACGCTAAGTTACAACCCCACTGCTGCTAGTGACAATATAGGTACTACTTACCCCTCATCAGCAGTAGGTTTTGTATTTGAAGATGACATCGGCACGATTGCCAACACGAATTACGTGTTGATACCAGTCAACTCCCCCAACAAGTTAGCGGCGCTCGTGGCTGGAAACATCATCGGGTCCGTTCCAGCAATGTTCTCGAGAGCCAAAGTCAAGTTCTTGTCGCAAGTGTACAATCCCGATTCTGAAGCTTTTGTCTCGGGTGGCTGGGATGTGCCGTTCGCATTGCTACCAACAAGCAGCGCTGATCCATCCCGTGACTTGCTGCTTAAGTATCGTGCGTCTGAAATTGGAACCAAGTATTCTGAGCGTTTTACTGTTGATTGGTACTGGTGCGTGCAGAATTATGTACAGGGGCAAACGATTGTTACATTGGGTGATGGTAAGACTAAATATACAATATACTGTGATTAAATATCAAATGCTATCAAACACTACCTTTTCGTCTTCTACTCAATGCTTCTATGTAATCTCGAAACAACTCCTTGACATTTATGTTACTTGTCGATTGCACTACGGAGAACAGACAATTACTGGATAAAGCAGCACTTGCATCGAACGGCAGATCCGACGACTCCCATACACAATTGCAATAGAGAGGCAATGAGTCATCGCGGATATGAAATCGATGGAACAAATCATACTTATCCAACACTAATCGGTACAGGGTGTACTCACTCCACACGCAGTCCTTACCAAAGCATGTCAACCAATGCGTCTCGGCTTCGGTGCTATTGTTTATGTTGTTTATGTCGCTAAGAACGAGCGATGCGCCAAATGTATGTAACAACGCAGGTGTGACACCAAATCCTTGCTGTTCCTTGACGCGACGAGAATTATAATCAACATTCTCAGTTAAATGAAGGAAATTTTCTGATTGGGTCCACCAATCTGTGTGTACACTCCTATTTTCATGGCGATAAATCGCGTGGCTACCATGCACCACGAGGTCTGATACTATTAATGGTCTGAGTAATATTAAATCAGAATCCAGTACCAGGTAATACTTGGTTTGAACAATTTTCGCTGCTAATAGCTTAACAGCCATTTGAATAGCATACGAAAATGCATTGCCAAGTCTGACTTGATAGTACGAATCATGGTGAAACAATAGCGACTCCTTTACAACGATAACATTGTAAGACAGCTCGCGTAATAATGAAGTATACAATAGAGGGAGTAAGCTATAAGCTATATCATCATACTCCTTATCAGGAACAACGATGATAAATTCTTCAATTTGACTATTTTCATAATCATTCGCGTATAAGGATGTAAATAATACTGCGCTGCGACTTAAATCGTCCATTGCTAACGTTAGCAGTATCGTCAAACC
>JACCDO010764885.1_pt1 | contig 10862 bp, 7 predicted proteins | sample 7446101 | NCBI WGS metagenome assembly JACCDO01 (sample SAMN15323440, study PRJNA562643) | freshwater metagenome | isolation source: river surface water | place: USA:Blue River Watershed | collected 2017-08-16
ACCACAAGGTGTTGCAGTAGATACCTCAGGTAATATCAATATTTAACTTTATTTTCACGCTTTATTATTTTCATGTTTATAATTCAGGTAATATATATATCAGTGATTATGACAATCACCGTATTCGTAAGGTCACATCTGGCATAATCACCACAATTGCTGGTACAGGTGTCTCTGGTAATAGCGGTGATAATGGACCGGCAACAACTGCTTTATTGACAAAGCCAACCGGGATCAACTTAGATAGTAGTGGCAATGTCTATTTCGGTGAGTATTATAACATTGTCCGTAAGATTACTGTTACTACTTCTATAATAACCACTGTCGCTGGCACTGCTTCGACTACTGGTTCTTATACTGGTGATGGAAGTGCAGCTACTAGTGCGACACTTAATGCACCATGTGACGTAGCACTAGATTCATCGGGCAATTTATTCATTTCTGATTACAAAAATAACTGTATTCGTAAGGTCACAGTATCAACTGGTATTATTTCAACTTTTGCAGGTATATTTTCATTTATTTATCTATTGATCAATGCACTTACTCTCGCTAACTCAGGTACAGCAAGAAAGGAATCGAATGGTGATGGAGGTGCTGCTACATCAGCTGGTATTGATGGACCTATGTTCAGTCGTATAAATGGAAATAACTTCTACATATCTGAGTCGGGAGGGAATAAAGTCAGATTAGTAACAAGTAATAGTCCTACTTCTACCCCCACCATAACTCCTACGGCCATCCCTACTGATACACCATCAATAATACCCACGGCAATTCCAACAATAGTTCCTACTTTCACACCAACATCAATCCCAACTGTAGTTCCTACCAATACACCAACATACACCCCAACTAGAATACCAAGTTACGTGCCTACAGTAATCCCAACTTCAATCCCAACTGTAATACCAACATCAGTACCATCATACATACCAACATACATACCAAGTGATGTTCCAACGTCTATCCCAACTTCAATTCCAACTGTAGTACCATCAAATGCACCTACATACACGCCAACTGAAGTGCCAACATCTGCACCAACTTACAAACCAACTGAAGCACCAACTAATGCTCCTACATTCTCACCATCAAATATACCATCATCAACCCCTACTTTAATCCCAACTGATGTGCCAACCTCTGCACCAACTTACAAACCAACCTCACTCCCAACTGTAGTACCAACTTCAATCCCAACAGTGGTACCAACTGAAGTACCAACATCAGTACCATCAGTCAAACCAACTGAAATACCAACAGCTGAACCAACATTCAACCCCACTGAAGTACCAACTTCTGTACCATCGTGTAAGCCAACTGATGTTCCAACTGAGGTGCCCACTAAAGAGCCAACTTCTGCGCCATCATACAAGCCTACGGAGAAACCGACATTAATCCCAACCGAGATACCAACTGAAGAACCTACTTATAAGCCAACTGATGTTCCAACTGAACTACCAACGTTAATCCCAACTGTAATACCAACTGTAGTACCAACTGTAGTACCAACTGTAGTACCAACTTCAATCCCAACTTCAATCCCAACTGAAGCACCAACGTCAGTCCCGACTGAGGTACCAACATCAGTCCCAACTAAAGTACCAACGTCAGTCCCAACTGAAGTGCCAACTTCTGAACCAACGGTAGTGCCAACTTCTGAACCAACTGAGGTGCCAACGTCAGTCCCGACTGAGGTACCAACTTCAATCCCGACTGAGGTACCAACTACTGAACCAACGGTAGTTCCAACTTCTGAACCAACTGTAGTGCCAACGTCAGTCCCGACTGAGGTACCAACTTCAATCCCGACTGTAGTGCCAACTTCAATCCCGACTGAGGTACCAACTTCTGAACCAACGGTAGTTCCAACTTCAATTCCAAGTGAAGTGCCAACGTCAGTCCCGACTGAGGTACCAACTTCAGTCCCAAGTGAAGTGCCAACTTTTGAACCAACGGTAGTTCCAACTTCAATCCCGACTGAGGTACCAACTACTAAACCATCATACGAGCCGACGGCAATACCAACTTCAATCCCAACTTCAGTTCCAAGTGAAGTACCAACTACTGCACCATCATACAAAGCAACTGACATCCCTAGTGAATCGCCAACTACCACACCAACTAAAGCACCAACTGTAGTCCCAACATACAAGCCAAGTGTTGTTCCAACTGATGTCCCAAGTAATGTTCCGTCTACTGCACCGTCATACAAACCAACTGAAGTGCCAACAACTGCTTCACCATCATTCAAGCCAACTGAAGCACCATCAACTTCAACGCCATCAAAATTTCCAACCTCTGCTCCAACACCAAAAGCAGGCGACCCTACTACAGCGCCTATAATCAGTCCAACGCCTATACCTACAAGAGCTCCAACATTCAAACCAACATTCAAACCAACAGTGGCACCAACATTCAAACCAACTTTTACACCCACAGTGATGCCAACGTTCAATCCATCTTCACAACCTACATCATTACCATCGTCACATCCAACATCTTTACCAAGTTCACGTCCAACCTCACAGCCAACATATGGCGCTCCTCCGCAATTCAATGAGATGAATGTTTCAGCTTCAATCACCCAGTTAGATGTTACCGTTATATTAACAGAGGATGAAGAAGCATTTGTATATTGTAATGCCTATGAAAGTTCGAAGGCGTATGAGCCATCTATAGTCGACCTTTACCTTGACGGTGCGTCTACTTTATACAGTACAACCGCAGTAGCAAACACTGTTTCAATTAAGAGCTTATCGCCTTCCACTGCGTATGACGTGTATTGCATGACAAAATCCAAGAAAAATAGATACATGTCACAAGACACAATGTTGCTAACCATACAAAAAGTCAGCACTGATTGCTGCAAGTCTGTTGTTGCTGATGTGGTTGTGTCATCATTCTTTGAATCATCTTATTCATTAGATTCCATGTACATCACATTAGACACATTGCCATCGGACTCTATTACAGTTGCAATCAGTGCGTATGTTAACGGCACAACGACTGCCACCAACAATATCATGTTTTACCCTTCAACGGTCACATTTTCGGATGTTATTTCCACGAAAAAGGTTACTTTTGTGTCCAAAAATGCGGGATATTATCGTGTTGTTCTGACCATTTCAGGCTCTTCATCCAGCGAATTCAGTTCGAAATTTGTGAACAATAATAACGTGGTAACAGTGTTAGCTATCGGCGCCGAGCCACCAACTCCCGTACTATTATCTGCCAAATTCAGTGATGATGGCTCGTATGTAACGGTTACTTTTGATTCTGCGACAGACAAAGCTGGCTACAGCAGTAAGTTCACGTGTAGTGAAATACTAACATTTTCTGATAGTAGCAAGGCTTCATGTTATTGGTCCACTGATGGGCGAGAGATAACCGTATACCAACCCTCTTCATCGACTCTGCTTGTCCCTGGTGACAGTGTTACGGTTGTATCGGGTACTATAAAAGCTAAGTGCACTAAAGATGATTGCTCTGATTGGACCTACATCAGTTCATCGAGCGTTACAATAGCGACTGCATCGTCACCTGTGGTACCTAGAGTACTATTCAATGCACCAGCGGTGATTGGGGGATGTGATTCCTTCACCTTGGATATTTCATCATCGACTGGCAATGGTGGTAGGGAGTGGGATTACGTCAATATTACTGTCTCATCAAGCGATGATAATCAAGTTAGTACTTTACAACGATTGATATCAAACTCAACAGTGTATTCTTACTCGCCCGCAAGCACCATCACATCTAGTTATTTCAAGGCTGGCGCTACGTACTTATTCGCAGTGAAAGTATGTAACTTCCTTGATTCATGCAGTGAAAGTATTCATGTATTAAAAGTTTCAAGTTCAAGTGCATTGCGCCCACAGGTGCGTATACTAGGTAGTAGCACCCAGTACTCGTACGTGTACTCTGCCATTACATTGCAAGCATCTGCATCAGTAACGGATTGTGATGGTAATCTAATATATAGTGGTATCAAATACTCTTGGAGCGTGTATGATGTCAACAATAATGATTTGGACATAACGAATCAAGCAAAATCCGACTCCAAATTCGTTCGTGAAGCTTACAGTTTCGATGCAAACACGAAGTATTACATCAAAGTAACTGCGACGTATACTAGCGAAGGTACTTCTGCAACCTACAAGATATTACTCTCCACTTTAACGGGTGACATAGTGCCGGTTATATCCGGTGGCAGTTATCAAACTGTTCGTCTGGGACACGAGCTTACCGTTGATGGATCGGGTAGTTATGATATAGACTTAGCGGATAAATCGCTATCTAACTTGAATTATACTTGGTCTTGTGTCACTATTTCACCTGCTTACAGTGAAAATTGTTCTATTTCCATGATAGAATCAGAGCAAAATGGATACCTAACAGTTGCTGCACTCGATGCTGCGTATGAAAATTATACTTCGCGCATAACAATGACCACCAGTGACGCTACTCGTGAAGCAGCGGCATACGTAGACATCAAGATAATTGCGTCGTCATCACCAGTTGTAACCATGGTAACATCGGATATTAGTGCGTTTGATACAGGCAAAATGTTGAGTCTTACCGGATCTATTAGTACCACGTATGCATGTACCGCAAAATGGACTGTTGATGATACTAATATCGATTTATCTAAGGTGGCATTATCGCTTACGTCATCAACGGTTAAGACGTCCAAAGAATTGACCTTGAAACTAGACTATAATGCGTTATCCGAACGGTCAACGTACGTGTTTACATTAGGATGTTCGAAGGCAGAAGCAGTGGTCAAAGTGGTCACTAATGGTCCGCCAGTATCTGGTTCATTCTCTGTGTCACCTAGTTCAGGAACAGAATTATCCACTTCATTTCAATTTTATGCAGCGTATTGGATTGATTCGGACTTGCCAATATCGTATCAATATTCCTTTTTATCGCCCACTGATGGCACAACCAACGTGGTGCTGGTCAAAAGTCTAAGTAGTTCTGGCAAGTCACTGTTACCTGCTGGATCGTCAAGTGACAATTATGCAGTGACGTTAGTGGCACGTATATTCGATTCGTATGATGCTTATACTGAGTCATATAGTAGCGCGGAGGTCTTAGAATACGTCGCACCTGCTAGTAATATGACAGCATTGCTTACCAGTACATTATCATCTGCAAGTGGCAGTGACAGTGCGATTCAATCATCAATATCGGTTATTAGCTCTGTATTAAACCGTGTTAATTGCACATTAGCTCCTAATTGTACCTCCTTAAGACGTTCTGGATGCAGTGTGGTTGATCATACGTGTGGTGAATGTTTCGATAACTACCTAGGGGATACAGGTTATGCCAATACGAAATGCTACACCGAGACGGAGTTGGATGCTAAGCTTTCAGACTCGAGTGTTTCATTAAAATCTTGTGTCAGTCCATCTTGTAACGATGCTGGTAACTGTACTTATTTCAGTACAGATAGTGGGTCACAGGTATCAGAGTGTTATGATAACGATGCTCTTTGTGAGGCTGTTTGTGTATGTGCTAACGGATATGGTGGAGCGGTATGTCAATTTACATCAGCTGAATTAAGTGCGAAACAAAGCATTCGTGACGATTTACTTTCAGCGTTATCATCGTTAACTACATCTGATGACGCAACGGAAACGACACTAGCTACATGGTCATCGTCACTTGTGTCACTAGCCGCGAATTCGCATGAATTGTCCGCAAATGCCTCCCAGAATGTATTAGATTTAGCATCGAGTCTGTTTTCATCGTCTTCCGATATAAGCATTGACTACAGCGATACTATTTACACCAATATACTTTCCTCAGTTGACAAATCGTCCACGTCAGTCAAATATTCTACTTCATCGAGTGACTCGAGTATTGTGCGACGTAAGCTTACATCGACCGATACGGAGTCCATAATTACAGTTGTTTCTGGTTACAATGACGTAGTAAGCAGTCAGTTAGTAGAAGGTCAAAGTAGTGTGGATTTGATTTATTCAAACTTCAGATCATCCGTGGCGTCTCTGTCTATTGGTGACGAAGCGAGTAATCTGACCTTGTCGACGCCACTAACCGACTATGAAAAGAAGATTGGCGTTATCCCGGTGAATATTTCGATCCCTGTTTCCAGCTCATCCGATGATCAGTCTTTACCTATCAGTGTTCTTGTGATGAGCGAAGCGTTGTTTGATTCATCTGCAATGCAGTCCAATCCATTACGAATATCGATATCAGACACGAGTAATATCGCAGATGACATCGTCTTCACACTGCAGAATATTGTTGATCTCACCTATCCCGTGAACGAGACCGTCATTTTATTCAATACCTCGTGTGCTATTGATGAAGAAAGTGTCAACACCTTTACATGTCCTAGAACTGGATACACGCTTACCCACACTTGTAAAGCATTCCCTAGAGTTGTACGATTTGAATCGGTTTGTCCGTATACGTTTTTTCAAGCATCATGTAACGTTTATGATGCAACAACTGGTGTAACGGGACAGTCAAGTGATTGCCGTGTATTAAGTTACACGGAAAGTAATACGACGTGCGCTTGCTCCGCAACCAGTAATAGTCGCAGACTCGGTAGTGATACCGCTGTACTCGATGTAGTTGGTGTGGTTGAGGAGACTACCGATGAATTCACGGGCACATTCGGATATGCCGCACCATTATTCACCACAAATTCTATTGCCAAAGTCTATGTTGTATTATCATTATTCGTTGCGGTGTGGGTGTTAGGTATCGCCATATCTCTTGCATTAATTCGTCATAATCGTGCCAGTATAAAAGATATTAAATCAATGCATGAAGTACAAGGTCGCAAGGTAAAGAGTGCTGATAGCTCTCGATCACCTGCTGCAGTTCGCCAATACCTACTTGATTATATCAATGAGACATTCCCTGCCGTATTCGGTAGCAGTAAAGGTATCGGTAGGTTCGTCACGGAGCTAAGTCGTCATCATTCTTATATCAAGTTAATGGTTGGTGCCAAAGAGTCCACCGACTCTGAAAAGGCAATTAAAATGACAGAAATGTTAACGGTACAAACATTTCTCATATTTTCATTAGCACTTTTTTATAATTTACAAGCACCTGCCGATGATGGATCGTGTGTCAATCACGTCACCCAGGAACAATGTCTGGCTAAGAAATCTGTTTTTGATTCAACTGTTTCATACTGTAGTTGGAGTGTCATTCCGACCGATGATACCGTTTATAACTATGGTATTACTACTCATTTTATGTCATCTATTCCCTGTACTTACTCACTTGCTTTAGATACCTCTGTGACATTTCCCGCGCAGCAAGTAGAATACCAATGTGAGTATTCCGAGATAGAGATCAGCTGGACGATGATGTTGTTCATTTCCATCATTATTTCCGCCTTTAACTCCATTATTGGTTGGTTTTTTGATGCTTTATTCCAAACTCTGTTGGCTCCGCTGCCAGATAGTCACATGAAAAAGGCTGTGGTTCCAGCGGCAGAGAATGCAGCACCACGAGCTAGACGTCAAATGGGCACAGTGTTGAAGTCCAATGCAAAGAAGTTGATGTTGATAAATAAACTCAATAAGAACAAGGTTTGCGTGCTAATCCCTGTCCTATCACTCCTATCACTCACTCATTTTGTTTATTAGGATGAAAAGGAGGAACATAAAGAGGACGAGGTTCCAGAAGGTATTGAAGTTGCTGTTTATTCATCCAAAGTCAAGTTTGCGCATGAGCTAGTACAAGCGTCTTACTCGATGCTGAAGCAATCGGCAGACAAGGTCAATGAACACAAGAATAAACAAAAAATAGGACAATTAACAACGATTGTCGATGAACAATATGATGATGAAGAAGAGAAGGTTGGTACTGATGCAGTTGCAGGAACCAAGCAGGATAACTTGCTGTTACCAACTACAACGAATACATCCTCAACCGGTTTATCACTGCAAGCAATCGCAGAATTGAAGTCAAAAGAATCCCAACAGGCTGCACTTACCACAGTAAGCAAAGCATTTGGTGTCAATAAATCGCCTGCAAAACCATCCAATCGTCTTTCTGTTCTTGGAAGAAAAGTAACTGCAATGCAAAAAGTATCATCGCAAGTTGCACCACTCAATCAGTCGGAGGATGACGCGGCATTAGCAGATCTGAAATCACACATTCTGGTACAACGTAAGCTTCTTGATCCCGCTCTCACTGATGATTTTGATGAAGCATGGGGTCTTGATAGATTCGGTGAGTTCGATAGATCCGTTGTCGTGGCCAATAAATTATCACGGCTTCTTTGTATGAAGAATGAGAATAAATCCGTACAGGATGAAATTGTCACGGCTATCAAGTATGCACGTGTAACTAGTGCATCTAGTATCGAGCATATGAAATACGCATCGCCTACAGCACGTGGTCTTGAAGTGTTGCATACATTTATACTTGATTTACTAGGACATCATACACCTGCAGCGTATATATTCCGCAAGAAATTAGATGAAGATTTCACGAAGCTACCAGTAACTAGCCGCACGAAGAAATGGATATCACTGGGCTTGGTCGTTGCCATCAACCTCTTCATGATCTTGTACACCCTCATGTACGGCTTAAAGCGCGGTCTTCAATGGCAAATTGCTCTGTTATACGGTTGTATTTTCCAATTAATCGTGGAAGTTATATTCAATGAAACGTTAGAATGTGTGTGGATTAACTACATCGTACCGACCGTTGTGATCCCTGATATACGCAAGGCGTATGATATTATATGCGAATGCATCGATCAAATATGCTATCAAAAAGGCGTAACGGAAGCTCATTATCTGGATACAACCAAGTATTTCTTTGTATCGCGGAAAGTAGCCGATGCATATCCAAACCTTCCAGAATCAATAATAATACAGAATTATCATTCCTATTTACCTGGTTTAATAGCTAAAAAATGGCAGAAATCGTACCACCAACACCACCATCACCATCAGTTGACGCAGTACGAGCGCTGGAAGCAGTTCCAGTTGAACATGGTCGAGAAAGGAGCGAAGCTGCTTGTAACACTTGGTTCTTGTCCATTCATTGTGCAACGGATCATTGTTCGGGTCTTGCAACCGTTATTATTCCAAGCTATAGTGGTATATTTTGATTATATTCAGCGTAGCACAGCGTTGTATGTGGTGTCGTTATTCTTGTTTTCGTTACTCATAGGTCGCGTATTATACAGCTACCTAGTGTACTACATGCAATCTAAGAAAATTAATCCATTACAATCCTTGTCATTATTCCGTCGGACTAAAGTGAAACGAGCCATTGATAACTTTGATATTGAATCACCAAAGCGTTCAAGTCATGCATCCAAGAGTGCTCGATTTAACGATGGTGGTAGTTGCAGCTCTAGCGATAGTCAAGATAGTGTCTCGTCAACTGAGTCGGTGGATAAGTATCCGTTAAATGAAATTGTCATTACCCGTAACGTTCCTCAGAATCATAAAGGTGTGGTTGGGTTCAAGCCTAGCTTGAAGGATGCACTTGTTGCAAGTATGACAAACAGCAAAGGCAGTGCTACTAATAAAAGTAGTAGTAGTGACTCCAGTGTGTCGCGCAGCCGAAGTCAAAGTATATCCGATAAAGAGTCAGTTGTATCACGTAGTCGTAGTGCGTCTGATGATGAACGAGGATCATTTGTATCACGGAGTCGCAGTGCGTCTGATGATGAACGAGGATCATTTGTATCACGGAGTCGCAGTGCTTCTGATGACGGAAAAGGATCATTTGTATCACGCAGTCGTAGTGCGTCTGATGATGAACGAGGATCATTTGTATCACGGAGTCGCAGTGCTTCTGATGATGAACGAGGATCATTTGTATCACGCAGTCGCAGTGCGTCTGATGATGAACGAGGATCATTTGTATCACGTAGTCGTAGTGCGTCTGACGACAATAATTAAGAAATTTAAAATTACAAGAATATGTTTAATTTGTACACTTAGAACATAACTATAATAACATAACTATACACTTATCAATTCTCTTTTAAGCACGATTTGCTCATCTACCTAAAGACTGAGATGTCCATCAAAGTTGGGATGGGGATCACCGTGTAAGTCACAGTTATCCCCAGTACAGTATCCATGCGACAGAGTGTCCCTGGGCTCGATAAAGGAACAACTTCCACCAGCACAAGTCGCACCAAATGATTCTTTGAAGACGCAAGCACCCCCGCTACATGTAGGATAGTTACAATTAATGAATAAACAAAGTCCTCCGGGGCAGTAAATAGATCTTTCATCATCACAATCGCGGTACTCACATGCACCGCGATAGCAAGGCACGTCACAAGGAGTAACAATCCGCACAAGATCTGGAGGATCATGACGGAATGAATGCGATTGTTGAAAGAGAAAACTAATCAGAAATAATATTACAATATACATTATGAATCCTTCCTTATATTTGAACGTAATCCAATAACAAATATCTATGGCCCTTTTCTTCCTGTTCCACCAGACTACTCAAGAAACGACTCAATCACTCACTCTCTATAGCACTTGATTTTTTTTTACATTTTTTTATTTTTTCAAAATGCCGGTACTGTTACGATTCTCCATTTTCTAATAACTTCCTCGGAGAGTACGTCGAACCCTAAGCGGCGGCAAGGAAGGAGTGCGGCGATACACGGAATACAATTGCAATTACAACGGCTACAAATAATATATTAATTTTTTAATGCGGCATCAAAAGCGGAGAGAACCTTGATTTCTAGCTCACCCATGAGCTCTGCGATGGAGTTGTTGATCTCGTTGTTGATGATGTCATTAGTGTACAAGTGTCCCAGGTACTGCCCGTACGCCTCGAAGACATTACTTAGTTCTACCGAGCGAGTGAGTGAG
>JACCDO011370214.1_pt1 | contig 10862 bp, 9 predicted proteins | sample 7446101 | NCBI WGS metagenome assembly JACCDO01 (sample SAMN15323440, study PRJNA562643) | freshwater metagenome | isolation source: river surface water | place: USA:Blue River Watershed | collected 2017-08-16
AAGCTAGAAGAAATGACCTACACAATTGATAATCTGGATTTCAAGCCTTGCGAGGCTTTGGCGAAAAAGAGTTTCTTTGCTGGTCTCTTTAAGCGGTCGTAGTCGCAGCGCCGCCTGCGTCTTTGCCAAACATGTTTTGGAACATGTTGAGTAGGGATCCGCTCTTCTTCATCATTGGTGCGAGCGAGTCTAACATGCCCATCAATGACTTCTGAGTCTCGAGCAGTTGTTTTGTATCGGCTGTCATTGCCTTAATCTGCTCGGGCTTGAGGCCATTTAGAGCATTCATCAAGGTGGTTCCTTGGTCAATGAAAAATCCACCTTTTTCTTCTTTGGGGATTTCACCAAGCTTGAACTGACCTGTAGGAGATGCCTCAGATCCAGATGTAAGCGCACTTGGTGCTGCTGGGGCTGGTCCATCCGTGAATTTAGCCTTTTCTTGAGGCTTGGCTGGTTCTTCCTTTTTGGCAGAGTCATGCTGTTCCTTTTTGGCAGTTGTAGTCTCCTCTTTTTTATCTGCTGGCGCGTCTGTAAATCCTTCTGTATGTCTGCGCTTCAGGCGCGTAAAAGATAGCAAAATACCAACCAGAATTGTTATTGCCGTAGCAACCTCTAGGCTATCGTGCATACTATACGTAATCATGCCAAGAGCAAAACTGACAAGTAATATAGGCATACCAAGTGTGAAAACAGCATAGAAAACGTACAAAACTAGCAAAACACCTGATACACCGCGACTTACAGGAGTTGAATGAATTGATAGCTTCATCTTACTTCTGTATGATAAAAATGTATTTTACCCCACCAAAGGCGCAAGTACTCTGTGAAGAAGCCAAAATCCAACACCTGCGAGTGCGGCTTTCGTCAGCTGACCAAGGATCGTCATATTCCCAGTTGCGGTTACCATTGATGGGAAGATATGAGCAAACGCCACATTTGCCGTCGGGAGACTAAATATGAAGAATACAATTGCGACAAATAAAGGAATACGCAGTTCATTAAAGATATAGTTCATCCACTTACCTGCGGTACTAGACTCTTGTGGTACTTGATACGCTTGATTTGCTGGCGGCAGCGCACCACCATTTGCCATCATTGCCGGCATGTAACCTTGACCCATTAATGTCGCAAAATCCGCCGGAGTTGGGCGAGCGCCACCTATCATATGCGCACCCTGACCAGATTGCTGATCCATAGAGTGTTGAATATATGAGTTTGGATTGGGAGAGGCCATACTACGTTGAATGGGAATATGTCCTGGCTGTGGTGGTGGTGGTGCGCCTGCGCCACCGGAAAGAGGATTCTGCTGCGATGGACCATTAATGTCTCTCATAATACTCTGGACGAGATCCTGATCGGATGCGCCGCCATCGTTGCCAAGATCAGAAAGAAGCGTACCTTGTTCCATATCTGGGTCGGAATAACAAAAAAGCTCATTTGTAGGCAACGCGGCTAGCAAAATCGCCATCGCGGAATGATTCAATTACACCCGAACTCGGGCATTCAACAACTTTTGGCTTAAATTCATAACATTTAGCACCAATACGGAATACTGCATCTTTTATCTCTTCAACAGGTGGTGCTTTGAAAACTTCTCCACACGCTTTTCCATTACACACCGGACGTGCGATAAATACAAGTGCCATTCCAATCACAAAACTAAATATGTAATTAAAATATGGATTTTTGAGTGCATTCTCCAACATCTCCTTCTGGTTTTATTGAAAAAAAAAGGGCTGACACGTAGAGAGATGATATTTGAACATATTAATATCCTTGGTATAGTGGCTGGTATTATTGCTGCAATTATATTTGAATTTGTTGTAAAACCTGAAAAGAAAGTCATCTTCAAATATCCAAATCCAACAATTGCAGGTGAAACAATCTATAAAGATAAAAATGGAGTGTGCTTCAAATATGACACCAACGAGGTTGATTGCGATAAGAATGAGAAGCGGCTCAAGGACTTTCCTATTCAGTAGGCCTAGGGGCCACCTGGCTTCTTCTTCAGAACAAGCTTCTTACCTGCAATGATGCCACCAACAGTCTTTGCCTTAGCGGCCTGGACCGCTGCGGCAACTTCTTCAGGTGTCTCTTCTGCGATAGCCTCCAACTGTTGTTGCTTCTGTTGAAGAAGCTCTGTGCGTACATTCTCCAATGCTTTGCCATATAAGTTCTGTCCCTGCCATTGAGGCCTTTGCGCATGTTGTGGATCCCGGCCAATACCAAGCGTTTTATCAGTCTGATCCGCATATACCAATGTCGTCGCACCTGTATTCTGTAGAAGTTTAGATCTATCAGGATTTTCAGCAAAAGAGGCTCTTACAATGCTTGTGAGCTCCTCTTCTGAGATTTTCATTTGTTCAGTCTTCTGCTTAGTCGCAGCACGCACAGCAATGCTACGTACAGATGCTGAAGTCGGCGCATTCAAAATAGTCTGTACAAGCCCAGCGTTGCCCATAGCACGTGCTCGCTCAGCTTCAATTGCTTGACGAAGTGAAATATATTCAGTTCCATTCCAAGTAAAGCGCGCAGGCGCCTCAGGGGAGAAGACACCATTGGTTTCACTTGGGTCACTAAAAATTGTATAACGCTCCCCTGGCACTTGTTTGGCTGCCTCTGCACGCACTTCCTCAGAAATCTCTTCCTCGGGTTCTGGCGGCGCAGCGCGAACAAGACTTTCTGCTAAAGGCAAACGGCGTGTTCGGATCCGCCAAACATTTCCCGCGGCCTTTTCATTTTTAGGATCATTAAGATGAATATTTCGCACTTGAAGTCTCTCTTCAACATGAATGTTCCTCTCAGCATAGATTCCGCTTGTATATTCTTTATAAGCGTCATCAAGCTGTTGATTCAATAGAAGAACTTCAGAAAGAGCAATTGGTTCCTGCATTAGCAGAGCAGCATCTTGACCTTCTGCCGAATTAAATGCTTTATATTTTGTAATTAACTCACGCAATTCAGGAAGTAGTTTTTCAATCTTCGCCTCTGCCTCTTCAATACGACCAGTACGGGCTTGTTCCATCTCCAATAACTCCTCTTCGGTAATTGGCCGATATGTAGGCATAACCACGTGATCCAAATACTTGCCAGCTTTAGTGCGGATATCTAAGTTTCCTTTTTTGTCATAGAATACACGCATATCGCCTTTATTATGGAGACCTTGTGATCTAATCTGTAAAGCATCCCGGGGCTGACGAGGGCCTTCAGCTGCGGCCGCTGGAGCAGTGGCAGGTGTTTGCTTCTTAATTGTCACTTTCCTAGGCTTCACAATACCTGCCTCCGCTGCTGCATCATCATCAGCAACTAATACTTCGACTGGTGCTGGTGTCGCAGATTTTGTCTTCAACCGAATGGTTGGCTTCTTGGGTACTGCTTCCTCCATTCTTCTGTCTGTCAGAGTATTTTTTGTTTCTTATCGCCGGACAGATGGCCGATGGTTCTGTAAGACTTATTACTAGCGTAGTCGTTGCGCTGATCACTGCTCTAAGCACAATTCCAATGGCATACTTTATACCGTTTCAAAGCTCTTACATGTATGCTCTTACATCACTACTTGTTGTAGCGGCTGCTTCAGCAATTATTAGTTTCACATGTAATATTGTTTATCAAAAAGCAACGTGTGGTGAAATCAATCTAAAACGAGCAGGTATTGGTGCAGGAATTGCGCCAATAGGTGCCGTTGCTGGAACAGCACTTGGCGCTGGTATTCCAGTGGCTCTTGGTTGTGTGCCTCCTCGCTTCCGCGCCAAGGCCTCTGATGCTAATGCCGGCATGTTGTGCTTCTTGCGAAACATACCCGAATCTGTATTATCAAATATTTCTGAAGATGCTATCTTGCCAGTTGCCGAAATGTTTTGGGCCTTCTGGGGAGCGCTCTATGGTCAGACCTATGCGTTTGGAATTGTAGGTGCCTGTTAGGCTGACCATTGATTTATAATTCATTTCCTGTTTCAGCCAAATTAGTAGCAGGTGCTTCTAAATTACCAGCTTCAGGTGTGGGTCCAATATATACATAATGAGGTGTGCCTGTTCCATTAAATGCCTCCTTGTCTAACATATAGTAGCCTGGTGGTAATGGCACGGAAGCACCACGTCTCTTTGGCACTTTGACAGTTGCTGGAGGCGAAGTCATTGACGTTTCAGAAAAAGATGGTGGCACATTATAAGCATTTACATTCGCAACAGGTGAAGACACGGACCGCGAAATTAAATGGACAAGTACAAAACTAATAATCGCCCAAAGAATAGCAAATAGCCAAAAGGGCATCCATGTGTAACGTCGCCGATCACCGCCAATTCGGAACTCTTTCCAAACACCATCATCATCAAACATTAATTCAGGACGAAGAACAAGTACAATAGAAATACCCACTAAATAAACTATACCACTTCCCAGCAGAACCCACATCTCTACTTGTTAATTTAATAATCATCTGCCGCAACCTGCGCATTATCATAACCGCCTTCTGTTTGCTCACCACCACCCATCATGTCAAATGGATTATATTGTACCTGGAGTGTTTCTCTCACATCAGTCATGCCAGCAAAATCATTTTTTCCAGCACGGATTCGTTCGCGTCGTTCAAACTCATACTGTTCATCATCATATTTACGAATACCAGGAGAGTTACCACGAGCCCAACGACCAATACCAAGCTTCTTTTGTAGCAACTCGACTTCTTTTTTGGCAGGATCCATTTCATTAAAATCTTTAAGAATTTGATCGTTTTCCTGCTGGTTATCTTCAGCAATGATAAGCTTGATCTGCTCCGGAGTATAAGATTTCATTTCAATACTGAATTTCAGTAACTGATTACGTATAAAATCAACAAGCACAAGTGAAGAATTATTTCGTAATGCCTGGCTCACTGTCACTGCAGATGATCCAGGCACAGTCTCGCGTTCATCAAGTAGGAATGCCAATGGTCCAATAAGTCCAGTCCATAGAATGTATTGCTGTGCCATTGCGGTTCCTGGCAAAAGTAATGCTTTATAATATTCTCTAAATGTCATAAATGCCGATAGCTGATCTACGAAAAATGTCATTTTCTCGCGAGCCATCTCCATGCCATCACGTGTCAAGATATTTGTAAAAGCAGAAATATTTGTATAATGTTTATTCATAATTTGAGCAACATCTGGTTCCACAGAGCGTCCATCCAGATCCAACATGTAATTTGGCCGTTCATACATTTCACAGCTTTTCGCCACAAGAGCTCGCTTTGCTGCCGTCAAAAAATAAAACTCAATAACTTCTAAAAGTTCTTCTGCTGGTAGTTGCTTTAAATCTTGTAATATACCATAATAATCACCAGTTATAAGTTTATCACCTTCATACATATCAGCAAGTCCAGATCGTGATTCTTGCATCAATAAACGGCCTACGATTTTATCTTTCTGATCTTCAATTACTGAAAGAGGTCCAAGTATCTTAGAAATATCTATATCTGTACTTGTTGGTGGGAGTGCCACAAGTTGTGCTAGTGCTGTTTCAAGTAACTCTTTCCATCCATTAATTGGGGGCGGCTGAATTGCAGCAATGGCCTCCATGCGATTCTCAGGACTGGGAATTGTGGGAACAGTGTATGGTGTTACTTGATAATTCTTATGGCAGATGTCTAGTAACTCTTCAAATGCGGAGGATGAAATATCAACACCTTGTCCTTGAAGAGCTTGAAGACCTTCTTCATCAGGGTTGGTTAGTTTTGGATCACCTGGGAACTGGAAGCCACACCAAGAACACTTATTATTGAAACCAGTTTCATGGAGATAACCTTTGCGAGGACCTTGGAAGCAGACATTTAGGAAAAGACGATGATAAATGCTCTGCGGAGGATCTGCGAGAATTTCCTGGAGAGGACGAGCTTCATCTTGAATTCTGTAAGCTCCAAGGCTCGTGTATGGACTCAATCGGCGTATTGGGAGCTCAGGTAACTTAGCTTCTGACCAGTAGAGGTTTGGTGCTCTCAGATCATGAAGACAACAATATGTTTCCGCAAATGGACTTCCCGCAAAACGCAGAGAGCTGTCGCGGGCAAGTGCATGACCTTTCAGAATCCACGCATCCACGCGAGCACGAATTGGGCCTTCATTCAAAGGTGCCTCAGCCGCCTTCTGATCCTCTTCTTTAGTTGCGTGAATCTGTGCTGGCAAGAATGATGAGCGAATTATATCATGAGGACGACCCTCTTCCATGCCAAGATGTTTTTTATTATAGGCTCGCTTATCATCCATGCGCAACAGAGCAGTTGCGTTTGTCATCATTTTGTCACACTGAGAGAGAACATACCTCGCAATACCATTTGTGCGTCTGTTAAAATCAGCTTCTGTGAAGAATTTACTCTTTTCGTATAAACCACCTTTTTCTGTAATTGTCGCAATGGCACAACTTATGTACTTAATACCGGTTTGATCATCTTTGGCCTCTAACGGGTAACCACCAAAACCAACTGGCGCACAACCCGCCAGAGGAAATCTGGGATAATATCCAGGTATCTTGGTTTGAATCTCAAGAAGAATATGCGCACCAACAGAGCCAATAGTTTGACGCGCAATATATGTTTCATAAGACATATTCTGCATGGGCTGACCAGTAGCTTTGGCACGGGCAGCAAGTTGCTCTTTGTACTTTTCAGCTGTACGTGGCTCAGTTTGAAGAACCGCAAATGCTGGCTCAATAATGCGTTTATAGCCGTCAATGTTTGGATAAATGCCAACTTTTTCACAGATGGTCTTAGAGATCTTATAAAGAAGATCATACTCCGCATTACCAAATTTAATTTCTTTATCTTCTGAGGCAGGGTCACCAAGGATTAAATCAATTTCTTCCTTGCGGATAGCATCTTCATCAACGAGTACTTCACGCCCCATCATTGGTCGCCCCTCATCGTCAAACTCGAGGTTTGTATCATACCCGATGTCAGAAAACGGCTGACCACATACACGGCAAACATAGTGCGCACCAAAAATACCACCAGCAAAATTGAGATGGAGCTTCTTTGCCAATACATCCTTTTCGCGTGGATGTGTTGCCATCTGAAGCTGGATAATTTCATGCTCACACATCAAGTGTTTCTTACAAACCGTACAATGAACCCAGTTATCTTTGCGTTTGCCATTATACTTATTTAGAAGCTGGAGCAGAAGCAGTGCCTCTTCCTGCTTGTCTTTTACGCGGCGGATACCACGAAGTGTTGTTACGTGCTTACATTTATTTTCCTTGGGTGCTTCTCCAACATCTCGGATGGCCATTGCGAGTTTTTTGGCATTGTGAAGAGCCTGTAGGAAAGAGCGACGCACAGCACGATCACGTTCGCGACGAATAATAGCAGGATTTCCACCAACAATCGCCATAAAAAGATCTTTCTGCTTGCGCAACAGTGAATTAGCCTGTCCAAGATCTGATTTAGACCATGTAGCCGTCTGCTTGTCAAGTTCCTCCAAGAGGTTCTTCAAGATAGGCTCATCACGTGGAATTTCATTTGTTACTTGTGTCTCAAGTAATTTCTCAACTGCTGTCTGTGTAGCCTGAGCAGCAAGCGCAGCACGTTTTTCTGATAAGAAATTTACAATCTGTGCTTGAATATATTGAAATTTCTTCATGAAAACAGCTAGTTGAATAACATTCATTTCCTTCTCGCGCAGACCAAGATCCACAAGTGCGTTGTGGAAATCACCTGGACCAAAGCCAATCAAAGGCTGGTTGGCCAGAAAATCTGCCAACGGTGCATTCGCAAGAACAGGTTGCGAACCAGCACCTTCTTCTCTATATGTACTTCCAATATGAAGAATACCCTTACCTGTCGGTGTGAGCTCTAATTCATACTTATCAATAATCTGCTGCATAAATGTACGAGGTAACATTGAGCGTACAACATCTTCATACAAGCTGCGTGTGCGTGTTGTTCCTATGTAAGAAGCAGAAGAGGTTGGGAAGAGAACAGCAGAAAGTAGTTTTGCCTGTTCAGTTCCAGTCATAATTTGAGGTATATCAGAACCTTTTGCGGCGGGTCTCTTTATAGAGGATAACATTCTTGACAAGTAGAATGGAGAAGTTGTTATATTAGGAATACATCTTTTCTTGGGACCTTGTCCTTTACAACTTATTGATATAACTTTAACATCTTCTTCATCTTTGGATTTAACTGGAGCAGAAAGACGGAAAACTTCAGAGTCCGCAAAAGCCGCAAAAGAATTTTCTTTTGTTGTTGTGGCAGCTGTAAAAGGTTTTTGGTATTCATTCAAGTATGATGCTAGACTAGAATAAAGCTCACCTGCGCCAGGTGGATTTCTTTGAAAGTAGGCGATTTCCTCTTGGAGTTTAGCTTCTTCATCATTTAGTACGAGTTGGTCATCTTGAAAGTCTTCATCTTCCATAAAGGCATTATTAATATAAACTTTTTGCTTGATATCAACTACAGGTCTTAGAAGAGGTACTGAAATATTTTTATCTTTAATCAAATCCAATAAGAACATGTAGGATGTTGGGTTAATTTCAATATCTCCTTGTTTTGTGTCCTGTTTAATAAGTGATTGTTTGATTAAAGAAATCTGCTCAACAAAAGAACGAATTTGCTGGAGTTTCTTATTTTCTTTCTGGTCAGTGACACTTAGGAATGAAATGAGATCAGATAAGAGATCAGATTTTTGGAGACTCTCAGGATAGCGTCGTGCCATTTCGCCAACTTCCACAGCCTCTTGAATGATAGGAACATATACATATCCGACCATCTTGATTTCAACTTTGGCAAAACCATCTTCATCAATATCAAGGTCTTCAAAGAGTTCTTCATCTGTTACGGGCGCAGCGGCGGCTTCCACTTGTTCATCGTTTGCTGCGGCTGCACCACCATCCCCTAGGGATGCTTGGTCATCCGCAGGCTTTTCGCGTGTGCGTAAAACAACAAAAGGTTGCTCGCGAGGAATACCACGACGGCCAAACTTAATAGGTACATCGCCCCCTCCTTCATCAACAAGAACAACACTGTCTTCTTCGGGATTTACAGCGCGCACAATGAAGCGGGGACCACGTTGGCGATCTGCTGTGAAAGTCTCCACAAGTTGTCCTAGGCGAATATTGTGCTGTTCAACAAATGTCTTCAGCTGTGCCTTCTGAACTTTCACATCAGTGACGCCAAGATCTTCTTCTACTTGTCCATCTTCAATAGGAAAGTCATAAACCATATCAGCAACACCTTGGGGCATGACACGTAGAAGTGATTCGTCGCGGTAATAGACCTGGCCTTTTGTTTCGCCATAACGCTCGGATGTTATTTCAACCTGATCGCCAAGTTCAACCTGAGATATATCATTTTTCGGTGGTTCTTGTGCGGCAGCGATATCAACACCGGGAGTGAGGCTCTCTTCTACTTGTTCTGCTTGCTCTTGGCCTTCGGGACGAATTGCTGATTCTATTTCTTCTTCGTCTGACATCTCCCCTTCTGAGATGTAGTTAGAGTTCTTAGGCGGCACAGTGCGCCGCAGCCTAAGGCTTTACTACAACTGACATGTAGAAGTTGCTTTGTTGAAAAATGGCCCTAGCCAAGTTTAGCTACACTATTACTGCTTTTGCGGATCTGCTGCGGGCGCATCCGACTTATGAGGCACTGCGTACGTTCCTTCAATCTGCTGAAGGCGGTAGCCTGCGTGTGATTCCTTGTGAGGGATCAGAGAATGTTATTTTTACTTTTCAGCAGGTCACTGAGGGTGAAAGGGTAAAGTCAATCCCTACTGCGGAGCTCTTTGAGAAGCTACCATGGCTAGGCTGGTTTCAATGGACGACGTGGGATACTGCTGCAAATCTACCTCTGGCGGTTGCGCCACAGCGCTCGCGACCTTTTCAGGAGAAAGATGCGAAAATGTCGGATATTCTGACGCGTTATTTTGTGTCACCATTTCGCGAGGGACGTGTAGAGACGACTTTCAAGATTTGTGAGAGCGAGCAGCCCGTGGGGGATCCTCGTCGTGATCATTCTGTATATACTCATACTCTGGTGACTGGTGGTGATCATGCTATTGTTTCACGCGCTTCCTCCGAAGAACGTCTAATTGCGCAGGGTACAGTTCATATTGATGGGACAATTACCGTAAGCGCTGAGGTAGAGACTGTGAGTTTTGACACGCAGGATGAAGTGGATGCCGAGGCTATGCCTATGACAGATTCTTTCATTAAGTTCAACTCCAAGTTCCTTGCGCAGCAGGATCTGATGTATCCTGGATGGATTCTTCATGATGGGCGTGGCGCGCAGCATGTAGTGATGGCCGGATTCTATCAGCAGGCGCGGGCGATGAAGCAGATCAGCAAGTATGTGCCTTATCGTCTGCTGGAGCTACGTCGTCGTGGTGACCTTGCGGACTATCTGCGTATTTTCCCTGAGGATCAGCCAGCGTATGACGAGCTGAAGGAGAAGATTCACCAGGTGACGGATGATCTGTTGGAGAACTATCTTGCGCGCTGGCAGAAGAAGAGTAAGGGCTGGGCTGATATTCCCAAGCAGTATCACAAGCACATTGCGGCCATTAATAATATTTATCACACTGAGCTGAAGCCAAAGCGCTGGGTTGTGCGTCAGAAGACGGTGATTGAGTATATTAATCAGCTACCGGCGGCGCAGCTTCTCTTCCTGGTGAATCGTAATGGTGCTTCTGTGTAGAGCTTGCCAAAACAAATCCATGTAGGGAGCAGATGGGAAAGACACGGCGTAAGAGACCAGCAAAAGCAATTGCTGTGATTAATGATCCAAAAGTAAAGGGACAAGTAGAGTTTATAGAGAGGGCAGGTGGTATCGTGGTGCGTGCTAAGTTTGGAGAGATGCCGGCAGGCGAACATGGATTCCATATTCATGAATTTGGCGATATGT
>JACCDO011424276.1_pt1 | contig 10862 bp, 14 predicted proteins | sample 7446101 | NCBI WGS metagenome assembly JACCDO01 (sample SAMN15323440, study PRJNA562643) | freshwater metagenome | isolation source: river surface water | place: USA:Blue River Watershed | collected 2017-08-16
ACGCGTGCCATCAATATATCTATTTGACATTCCTCTATAAATATCAAACTAATTTTTGATAATGTATTTTAAGCGCGCTTAACACAAATTATCATTTCTGTTTGAAAACTGGGACTCGTAATGTAACTTCAATAGGTTTGGATGCCTTTTGTGGCAGATTTACATCTGCTATGCGTCCATACGATAAAAAACTGATGTGTCCTGACCAACAAGTGCCATTTTTTATATAATCATCTAATCGTGATTTGAGTTCCTGAACTTCGGGTGACTCCATTGGCATTCCAAGGTCTTGTGTGAGTTTTTTCAATAAGGTGACTGATTCACGAACACGGTCGGCAACTGGTTTTTCTGTAACTGCATTCATTTTGTATACGCCGTGGATTTAAAACGGGTCATTATCCTCAGAAACAGCTGCGCCTGCGCTATACGTTGCTGTAAGTCCACCTGAAATCTGTCGCATATGTGGACTGCTGAAGGTATTGTCTACTTCACTTGCAGTGGACACAACGCCGCGCTGTAGTCCCAGTGATACAGTGTTAGATACAAGGCGTGAGTAGGTTGGTCCAAGAGGCGGTAGGCCGTGTGCACCTCCAAAGGGCGAGCGTGCAAGACCAGGGCCATGGTGGTCGTATACCGGGGTATGTGCAAGAGACTCAATCATCTCGTCAATCTGTGCACGAAGACGGATAACAAGTGGACTATCTTTTGCTACGGAACCATCAAGTTCAGTCGCAAGATTTGTAAGAAGTGTACGGGCTTCAGCGATGGCATATTTTTCAATATGTTCCGTGACTGCGGTAAATACATTTGCAACACGAACACGTGCATGCTGTTCGGCGATTTCAGACGCCCTGAGTGTAGAGCCTGCATTGATGCTAACGGTCACTGCACCACTGTTATGATGGACAGTAACATCAGTGGGGTCCACAGCATCGGTGCCCACACGTTCAAAGATGACCCACTGTGGTTTCTGGTCAATCAGTGTACCAATATGAAAGCGGGTTGCCGACTCGTCGGCACAAAGTTCCAGACACTTCCAACCTGCAGGCACATCAATGTATGCACCGCGAGCAATTTCACTTGCCAGTCCGGCCGTAATATCACCAATAATGGCCGGTAGAATTTCGGCAACATCGGCATATGTGTACGTGCCGCGACTGCGCACGGCAATGTCGCGAAGCAGACGTACATTGTGGTCGGCACCGTATCCCAGCGTATTGATTGGCGTACCGTTTGGCACAACGGAATTCACAATGCGTGAAAGTCCGGCAGTACTGTTAATTCCTGCATTGATTTGGCCATCGGTAAGTACAAAGACGGCATCCGGTACACTGGTAAGGTTACGTAGACTCATAAGGCCGGCCTCCATATTTGTACCACCAAAGGCTGTCAGTGCATCCAGTTTGGATTGCAGGGCCGCACGGTCATAGCCAATCCGTACAGAATTGGCGTGCACTACGCTTTCGTGATTGTATGAAATCAGGGAAACTGTATCGTCATCCGAAAGACGCTCAATCAGAAGAGTTAATGTGCGGCGCAGGGAATGTAGACGGTCGCCGTCCATTGACCCACTGACATCCAGCACCATTGCCAGATGAAAGGCACGACGCGCTGCAACCGTTGGCGCAGATGGAAGGATTTGCACGGCAAGAATGTTACCGGAAATGGCGGAAAGGACTTGAATGTTGGACATTTGGAATGTTGAAAGGAATTGATGCCGTACTCCAGGCCATAAAAACAATGTTCAATTTTTCCCAACGTCATTTATTCAATTTTCAAAAAAAATTGAATAAATATATTTTTGTATTTGTGATTTGTGTCCCGCCCCTTCCTTCCAGTCTTTCCTTCCCTCCTTCTTTCCCAGCGGTCTTCCTTCCAAATGTCCTTCCTTGATATTCTTTGGTATATCTTCGCAACCATCGGTTGCCTTCTGTTTCTTGCATTCGTGCTTGCCGCTCCTTCAGTGTGCGCGGGCGGAACCCTGCTTGGCGTGGCTTTCCTTCTCTTCGCCTTTGTTCACCGTGTCAGGACTGCTCCTACGCCCACACATGCGATTATATACAAGCCTACCTTCTTTATGTGGAATCGCAGCACGCGCGATACAAGTAAAGCAGGCTGGCAAATAACGGACTACCGCAAGCCTGACCTCCATCTTTCTCCCACCGAGTATATGATGGGCGTTGAACTGGCGCGCAACAATGCCTGCCATTACTTTGACTTCAGCAAGGATGCCGACATTGATCGCTTTAACCGCTGTGCCCACTTCTTCCCTGAATTTAAGCCGCACTATCAGCAGCATTTTGAGGAGCGCGTGGGAATTTGCATCTAAAGCGCTTCATCGCTGCACGAATACAAAAAAAGCAAAAAGTTTTTGCTTTTTTATCCATTATATAGCATTTACCAATCTATAATCCCAAGGATTCTGCAATGCGTTGGGTGAGATTCGCAACAACTGTTTGTAATTCAGAGTCTGGAATGGGTGTTGTATCATCTCCAAGTGGTTTACTGAGCACTGTATGAATTGCAAGAATATTTTCTGAACCGCTACCTGCATAGTAATAAAATCCATTTGAATTTGTTGTGGATTCATCTGAATAAATGCCGACTGTTCCAAATACAGAACTCCAACTTGGATGTCCTAGTAATAAAACTAAGTTGCAGATTGTTGGGTCATTTGCATCATAAATTTGACGATAACCGGTATATACAGTAAAACCATTAATTGTTTGTCCCGTATACAATTCTGCACTTAGTATGATTCCATCTTCACCATCAGCTCCTGTATTACCACCAATTTGCCAACCAACTGGTCCAGAACAACGGAACCCCATAACTGTTAGTGGGTGCCGTGATGTATCCGGCTGTGGGTTATCTTCATTGTCAGGATCTGTATTGGTGGTTTGAACATACCCAAGACTTACATAATTAAAGTCGCTGTCAACAATTGTTTGTGTTACATTTTCATAGGAAATTGCATATGGATAGTTTTCAAGAATATTTGGATCGCCTTCATCCGCATCCGTAACAAATGTTTCACCGGACAAAAGCCATGGTGTTGTAAAATTTGCACCATCATACATATCCTCGCCTCCGTCGTAAATATAATAACCATCGCCGTCACAATTGTATGCCCAAAAATTAGAGTTGCGGAACTCTGTCATATAATTGCGCAAATATGTTGCAATCGTATCTAATGATGGCGGATTGCATGCAGGCACTTCGGGCACTTGAACGCACTCGGTGCAATTTATGACAGTGCCCACATTTTGCAGCAGCAGGGTTTCGCCAGATTGCGCTTTTCCGCCAAACGCATTTACAGTAGGATTCAATGAATGGTATGATGCAAGTGTGCGTGCTTTTAGGCGACGGATGCGTCCAGACGCACTTCTATCCACGTTGTACATTCTACATTTCAAACAGAAATTAATCTGTTTTTACTTTTTGTCGTGCGAATTCGGCAGCATACGGGTCTTCCATTTCGGCAAGCGGAACTTCCAAGTAATCGCGTATATAATACGTGCGCCCCTTCGCATCACGCAATTCAATGGCACCACAATTAGATGTTGTAAGACTGTACAGAATGCAGGGATCTTCCACAGGTTCGTGTAATGCAGCAGCGCGTGCCCATAGCCCGTTTTCGTGCATAAGTTGTGATTCGGCAAACTTCATACCATTATGAATTACAATTAATTCACAGTGTTCTTTTACAAGACCGGTTACGCGTCCCGCATTCCATACACGGTCTCCAATTTGCATTTCATCCATACGTTTCCAAGACTTATCTTCCATACGGACTAAGAATGCACCATCCACTCCCAAATCGTAATCGGATTCCATTGGTGATTCGGCGGAGATTTTGCGACCGTTGAGTGCAACTTCTGCAATACGTTGTGCTTGTTGGATGACTGCGGGGCTGCTATGTTCATCATAATCTGCAACGTGCAGTTCCGATTTGCCGATGGAAAATCTATGTCCACTAACATTCAGACATACAAGACGTGGAATGGATTCACATGGCTTTGCATTTGGATGATCGGCTGCGGAAATCCAGAGGCCATTATGTATGACATAATGGTTTTTACTGATTTGTACATCACCAATACGGACCATTTCCGTTTGTGAACCGTCAAAAACAAACGTGGATGTCACAATGGGTCTGTTATTACCTGGCACTGGTGCCAATTCATCACCAATAACAACATCGGCAATTGCTTTGTGAGAGCCGTCTGCCATACGTAATGGTGTCTCGGGTGCAAAACAGAAAAAGCCAATGAATTTGAATAAGGTGGTATCGGCTAAATTCAAACCGGCCGTCATACCGGATAGACCCATCCATACAACACTGTACATTGTACCAAATACTTTTCCCATGAGGTTATTCATTCGCACAAATGAAATACGAATTGTAAAAAGGATATTTTGTATGCGGTCTCGTACGTTTCGTATAAAACGATTCATTCCAAGAAAGAAGTTACTAAAGAGTTTTCGCAATCCCTGTGTTGCATCCACAACCAATTTGAGGATGTTTGTAAATCCGCCCAGCAATCCGTAAATCGGTGCAAAGATTTCGGCGGCGCGGGCATTGAACATATTGGTCATACAAAAATCAAAGTTCTCGCGCACATTTATACCAAATGCTCCTGAAAATGGCATAATCATTGGGTTACAACGATACCGGGGAAAATTTTCTGCTATTTCTTTTATATTACCAAATCCAAAAAGCAGTGCTGTTGTTATTATGAATACGATGGTAAGTATGGCAAATTTTATCAGATTGGTGGTCCATTTGGATTCCCAGGTGCTCATTGCGAGCGAAAGTTGTTCGGGTGATGTTGTGGCCATAATGCCTCCTCTGAAGGCTCGTGTGAATTTATCATTAGCGATTTGCCGATTTTATGTCAAAAATCTACAAAGTTACTTGCGATTGTTTGCACGCTTTTTGCGTGTAGTGCGACGCTTCTTTTTACCGCCGACCATGTTTTTTTCCACCTTTGCGTTTGCGATTGTGTTGTTTTTTTTTTGATTTCCATTGTTTGTGGTGGGCACAACTTCTTCTTCGGTATCAATTTCGGCGGCGGCAGCAGCAGCGTTGTTCTTGGGTGTATTGTTACGGCTGTTGTTGGCACTGTTGTTCTTGGGTGTATTGTTACGGCTGTTGTTGACACTGTTATTTTTGGGTGTATTGGCACTGTTGTTCTTGGGTGTGTTCTTGGGTGTATTGTCGCGGCTATTGTTTGCACTGTTGTTTTTGGGTGTATTGGCACTGTTATTCTTTGGTGTGTTGTTACGACTGTTGTTAGCACTGTTATTCTTGGGTGTATTTACACGATTGAAAGATACTTCAGGTTCTATTTTTTCACCGGCTTCGTTGTTTGATTCATTGCTCGGTTCATTGCCCGTTTCATTTGCAACAGTTTCGTTTGTTGTAGTTTCATTTTCAACAGCAGTTGGTTCGCCATTTACTGGCTGTTCAGCATTGGCAGGTTGTTCACCGTTTGCGGGCTTTCCGTTACCTTCGCCCCAGGAACCTGTGGAAATAAAGTTACCCATTTCTATCGGGGCGTGCTAAATTTAAAACGCCTTGATGCCGAATTTAGTACGAATCCAATTCATATCTGCTTTAAACACAGCACTTGCACCGGGACTGGTGCGGCGCGTATAAACAGCGACAGCGTTTAGTTTGCGCCAAACACTTAGGGAACCATATGCTATTATGGCTTTTGTAAGAGCAGCGTGGCGAGCACCAACAGCCATACTGGTTACATTTTTATAACCAAATTTGGCGAGTTCACCTTTGCGAAGAGAACCTATGCCGGGACCACCATTAGGCAATCCTTTTCCAGGAGCACCAACATTACGTATGCATTGTTCAGGCACTAATGTATGCTTTCCTTTCTTTGTATATCGCACAAATGATGCACGCTTGATATATCCAGCGGGACACGATTTGAGAGTACGCTTTGACTTACGGAATCCACGGAAACGTGTGCGGTTTTGGGCACCAAGTGGTGCCGACCGTGTTTGTGAACGGATACAACGTCCAGCGACACGTGTCCCACTGCGTGTATAGGATTTGCGATAGATTTCTCCGGGTGGACACGTTTTCATTCTATTTGGTAGCGGTTTATTTACTGAAATAGATTTCATATGCCCAAAGCAAGGATGTGGGTTCCCATACTCATAACAGTGGCACTTTTTGCCGGCCTAAGTTTGACATTTGGGCTTATGAGGCGCGAAGAAGTAAAAGCAAATTGGTCAAAATATCGCGGTGATTTGTTGTATATGTTTGCTGCACCACTTTTCAAACCGGATGACGATAGGCGTTCCCGGTTTGAATTTGCAACGGACAATTTTCGTGAAGTTGTGAAGTCAAATATGACAAAAATGTTTGGTGTGCTCTTGGCACCTTTGTTTCAAATATTAAAACTCCTAATGAATGCAACGGGTCAATCGCTTCAGGGCATTTTTAATACACGGTCTATTCTTGCCAAAATGTGGAACAAGTTCAATGAAATGATTGATATTTTCATGCGCCGGTTTTATGAAATGTTTCATCGTCTTCGCGTGACCTTTGTGGGCTTGAATCACGCAATGTCCAAGGCAATGGGTGCTGCAGTCGGTGCAATCTATTCAGGATTATCGCTTATTCAAGCAATTTTTAGCACAATGGATTTGGTCATTACTGTATGTATTGGCATTGCACTATCGCTGGTGCCACTTATGTTTTTTACACCTTGGGCTATTTTACCGTTTCTTGGACTAATTATACCGACAATTATATTTGCGGACCAAGCTGGATATCAAGGTGATTTGGATTTCCTAATTGATGTGTTCTGTTTTGACGCAGATACGCAAGTTTTGACATTGGATGGAGTGCAGGCAATCAAAGACATAAAGATTGGCACAAAACTTGCAAATGGACAAGGAGTCGTAACAGGGTGTATGGAATTTAATGTATATACTGCGGATTTGTACGAACTTCATGGAGTCAAAGTAACCGGCAGTCATATTGTGTACAGTGATGCAGGCAAACCAATGTTTGTGTATGAACATCCAGACGCCCGTAAATTGCCAACAACTCCTACAACGTTATATTCATTGACTACATCGTCGCGACGTATTCCGGTGCAATCAACCTACGGCACAATGCTGTTTGCCGATTGGGAAGAATTGGCCGACGACGATGAACAATTGAAACAATGGAATACACACGTATTCCAGGCATTGAACGGTCGTAAGCCGGTGACACAAACACCGTCTTCATACAATTCGGAAGCCGTGTTTCATCCAAATACACATGTCAAAATGGCGGATCATTCCTATCAACAAATCCAAAGCATACGCCCCGGTGACCGTGTATGTGATGCAACGGGCCAACCAACACGTGTGCGCGGGATCGTGTCAATGTCCACGTCTGAAGTGGAAGCAACAGTGGATGGCAAGTATTCGGCAGGTGTATGGATTCGTGGGCACGACGGCATTTGGTCACAACCTGTGGCACATACACCGTCCCCGTCAAATCAACAATGGCTATCGCTTATCACAGATGCTGGAACATTTATAGTGGACGGCGTTGGCCTTGTGCGGGATTTTACGGATGTTGGAAGTGAACATATTCATCAAACGTATGACTGGGTCCTTGGAAAATTAATGCCCACAAAGGAATAGAAAGATGTCCCCGCGCACAATATTTATCATGGTCATGCTTGGCTTGCTTTTGATAGCCAATATTTTGATGCTTTCGGGTTTCACAAATTACCCATCTACGGAAGGTTTTGTGGATTATATGGAAAATACCCCGATGAACGAGTCGTTTGAAGATTACCCGATGGCGGAGGAAAAAGAAGAGTTTGAAAATCCTATGGATGATGAAATTGAGGAAGGTTTTTTGGGTTCAGCACCGGCCGGCGATAAATATGAAGCCATTGGTGCTTATGATAACGTTGTGAAAAAGCCTGCGCATGGTCTTAGTAACTGGCGCGGACCTGCCCCCAATGAGCCCTTGCTTGGCCCCGATGTGGAAGTTGGCCCCGATAACTTGTTTATCTTCAAAAACAATCAGTGCAAGCCCGAGTGCTGCGGCGCCAGTTTCAGTTGCGGCAGTGGCTGTGTGTGCACAACACCTGCACAGCGGGATTTGATTAACAGCCGCGGTGGCAACCGCACAGGCCCTGTGGATTTGTAAACAGTTGAAAATAAGAAAATGAAAAACCATTTTTATATTTCAAATTCAAATAATAGACCTTATGAAGTTTTCTGTTTGTAAACACGGTCACGCAAATACATATGATGCGATGAAACAATGCCGTGCACTTTTATGATATGATCCAATAGTGCATTGTATTTGTCTGCATCGTCAATGGGACACCAATCCCACGGATTGTATGCAACGTGCCTTTGCATCCAATCATAATGCCGCTTTTCTTCATGGTCCATATCATCTTCAGAATCTGTGTCGTCTGTTGTAGGATTGCGACGAATGCAGATTTCTTGTAGCAAATGTTCAAGCTCACGGCGGAAATGCTTCATAGCGACCATCCACTCAAATTGTTTTGTATGTTCAGACAAAGTTTCATCTGCTAGGAGCCGATGAAGCTTTGGAATGGATAGGTGTTTGTATCCAAGCAGTTCTTCTACTTTCGCACGAATTGCAGGGTCAGAAACGTTGAAGACAGTGTCTTCGGTAATAGGAGTAAGAGACATTGTAAGAAATGAAGGGGCGCGTCACACTATGCAATCAAGGCCATGGTTATATTCAATTTTTCTCAAGCCGCCAATGGTGCAGCAAACGCCGCATCTAATTCAGCACCACGTTCCGCCTTCTTTTGTTCATCAGGTGCACCTGATTCCATCATCAGCGATTCCTTGGCAGTAAACATTGCGGTTTTGTTGATTTCTTGTACCGCTTCGGTAGGTTCTACATAGGTAAATGCTGGAGGATTGGGGTAAGGTGCTGCATCTTCCTGATTAGCAACATAGTTGGCAAAATCTTCTTCTACATCATCGTTTTCTTCGCCACCTTCATCGCCTGCACTATCAATGCGCTCTCCCACTGTTGCAAATCCTTCCTGCAAATTCTCAAAATACTCTTTGCCGTCTAATGTTACAGTGTGAACTGGACCGACAAATCCATTGTTCATACACACGCGGTAATGAACGTGGGGAGTAAGTTGGCCCTTCATAGGGACAGTGTATGGCTGTGGCTTGCGAACACGCATAACGACATAGCCGTTGTCATCTGCTTCGGCAACCCCTGCATTACGGAAACTTAAATAGGCCTTGCGCCAATCTTGGATTGTTTGCAAATCTTTGTTTGCTGGTTCTGTGGCCCAGTACATTACTTTCGCACCGGGTTTGAGAAGCACGCGGACTTCCGTATCTGCACCTTCGGGTGTTTGCTCTTTGAGAAGTGAGCAGGGAAACACGGCCGGGCCTAAAAATGGCAAATAGGAATCGCGGAAGAATCCAATGCTAAGTGCAGCCAAACCAACGGCAATGAAGATACCGTTTGCAATCATGGAGTTTTTGCCAAAGATGCTGCTTACAAAATCCTTGCCTGTCAAGGCCACTACACCCCAATTGAAACCGCCAACCACCAACAATACCATGCCAATCATAAACAACTTTTTCTTGATGTAGTCGTTCATTTGCAACCTTCTACTATGGAGACTGAAAATTTTCAAACATTACCATAGAAATCAAATGACGGACCTTAAAATTATCTTCACACTTATCTTTTTGCTTGGATTGTTATTGATACTCAAAATCAATATGATGCCCGCTGTGCCTGAACAATTTACATCCCCTGGCACATTGGTGCAATTGGCCACTAGCCACGTGCCCGACCGTGATGAATGCGAGCAGGGATTGTATCGGTGTGTATACAAAACCATTCCGTTTGGTTTTTAAAAAATATCTTAGGATTGTATACAATGGACTATGCGTTCAATGATGAACATGTATTGAACATGGCCAAAGAAGGTGTGAAAATCCCCGATTGGTTTACAAAACGCAACAATTTACGAATTATGTTTGCATCTGGCGATTGGATTAAATATGGAATTCCAAATACACAAGAGTTCAGTGAATATGATATACATACGTGCTATCCTTATGATGATATGGTTGAAGCTAAAAATGGAACTGGTTATGATTTTGAAAGCAATGTTAAATATATTAGAGAAAATCATTATCATTCTCGCTTAATCTGCATATTGGATGTTGATGATGTAACACAAATGGAACGATTCATTGAAATATTTGAGCACAAAGTCGTTGAAATAAATACAATTGATAGCAATGCTTATAGAATTAATTGCAAACACATTGCACTTATGGCAGAAGAAATTTTGCAACCAAATGGTGTTATTTTGCGCCCTGCACTATGTTCCAGCGATTTAATTACACACAGATTTGAATGTGAACCGCGAAAGTGTACAAAAAGAACCATGGGCGGAAGACGCAAACGTAGCAAAAAAACACAGCGACGACGACGCAATTTGAAAAAATGAACCGCATTTTTCAACTAATTTGAATAAACAAATGACTGAAACACACGGCACCCTTTGGTTTATTGCAGGTTATAGTAAATCTGGCAAAACAACGGTGGGTGATTTACTAACCGAAATCGCAAAAGGTGGACATACAACCTTTGCTAAAGCCGTTAAAGATGATGTGGCACGTATTACAGGAATTGAACGTTCATTGTTTGAAACGCAAACTGGCAAGGCGGCAGTGTATGAAAATGGAAAAACAGGACGCCAATTGCTAATTGACCACGCCGCGGTTGAAAAAGAACGCACAGGAAATCCGGCGTACTGGGCAGTCAAAGTTGGCGATGAAATTGCTGCAGCAACGCCAGA
>JACCDO011858835.1_pt1 | contig 10862 bp, 8 predicted proteins | sample 7446101 | NCBI WGS metagenome assembly JACCDO01 (sample SAMN15323440, study PRJNA562643) | freshwater metagenome | isolation source: river surface water | place: USA:Blue River Watershed | collected 2017-08-16
GAAAAAAACATCGTTTCCTCACGTAAAATGCGCAAAGAAGTGGAGTTTCTCGAGGGAAAGGGGGTGCCCGGCTTCGTGAATGACGCAGTCCGCGGCGTTCTCGACATGTACCAGAAAAATACTCAAACTTTCTTTCTGTGGATCGGCTTCATGACATTGTCTTTTGTGGTTTACTGCTTCCTTTCTAGTGGTGATTTCTCTTTTTTATTGGTATGTTTCTATAAACAGCTTCTTACTCACTGAACTCACACTGGATTTTTGCTTCTATAGACTTATGCTGCATTTGTTAGATGTTTTGGTTGTATTATTTTGAATTATCGCATGTGGTCATCTAAAAGTGCCAAAGGTAACATTCTCACGCATATATTTGATGAGATACTATATTTACTTTCTTACCATTATAAAGGTGTTAGTTTGAAAACATTAGAATTGTATGCAGTCACATTTGTAGTACGATTAATATCTATAATGAGTTATCAGGGATACTTACCGTTCGATAAAACTGGTGATTGGTTTTATCATTTCGTGGAATTTTTATCTTTAATATCAATTAGTTTAGCCATTTATGGTATAATGGGTCCATTAATATCTACTTATGATGAGAAATATGATAAGTTTGGTAACTTACACATCCCATCCCAGTATGGAGTTGTCTATGTATTAGTTCCATGCTTCGTCATGGCACTTTTCATTAAACCTAATTTAAATCGTGATTTTGTATCTGACATGTTTTGGGCTTACTCTATGTATCTAGAGGCAGCTGCCATGCTTCCTCAGATATACATGTTTCATAATAAAGCATCGGACAAGGAACGCTCAGTTGATTTGCTATTAGGACATACTGTGTTTGCATTAGGCATTGCTCGTGTTTTTGAATTAATATTTTGGGTAGGTTCATTCAGAGAATTAGCTGATAGAAGCGGTTCCAGGCTACCTGGTTACATTGTCTTGCTATCGCAAGTAGCTCACTTGATTATTATGGCTGATTTCTTCTATTACTACATTATAGCCGTGAGAGAAGGCAAGTCAATGGAGTTGCCTATTAATAGTAGCTATAACTATCCTGCGATGTCAAATGTGTAATATTTAATTCTTTATTACCATCGTTTATACCATAGTATTATTGTAAAAGTAAAAAGCGTCGATGTAGTATATAATTTTTTAGTACAGTTTTTATTTTCATTGATTATAATTTCATACTTTCGAAAGACTGAATAGCAGCCAATGTTTTCTCTAACTCCAACTCATAACTGCTAAGCTTTTCAGAGTTCAATACTTTCACATTTTCGGGCACTTTATCGTATCCTGGCGCACTTACTTTTCGCTTGAATTGGTCTAAAGCATTACTGATTCGCTCTTTTTCCTTTCCTAAACGACTGATCTCCCCGTCGATGTCGATGATTCCGCTCAGGTCAATAAATAGGGTAACACGATCATTAATCACTCGAATACAGCATCCTTTTGGCGCTTCACCAATTGGATTTAGCAATTTCAAATAATTGCCTTTGGCTAAAGTGCAAAAATCCGTCTCGAATGCAGTGACAGCGGCTATCACTTCAGGACTATCAGATCTATAATAAAAATTGGTTTTGATGCTACCGCTAGTGACATTATAGTCAGCGCGGAGTGAACGTGCACAGATTATCATTTCTTTTATTAAATCCATCTGCTCTTCAACGACGGGATTAAAAGCCGTTGGAACCGCACTAGGATATGCAGAGATCATGATAGATGGAACTGTCGTCAAGTGCTCGCGATTAGGCAATCTTTGCCACAATTCTTCAGTGACAAAAGGCATTAGTGGGTGACAGAGTCTTAGATAATGCTCTATGACGATGTATAATGTTACTTGTGCGCAACGTTTTCTAGACTGGTTGGCGGCATCACTGTCATACATGACTGGCTTGACTAATTCTAAATAATAATCACACACTTCATACAAAAAGAAGGAATACAACGACAGAGCTGTCGCCCCAAAGTTATAATTATCAATGTAAATGTTGCAATCTTTAATAATATTATTCAATTTTGATAAAACCCATTTATCTCTTGCAGATATTGAGGAATCGGCTAAGACTTCAACAAACATAGTGGGTGATGGAATAAAGTCGTTGAGATATGTTAATGCGAATTTAACCGCGTTCCAAAGTTTGTTACAAAATTGACGATATCCAACAACACGCTTGATGTCCAAGTTGATATCCCGACCTTGTGTAGTGTATGCTAGCAAACCAAACCTCAGCGCGTCGGCACCACACTGTGGAATACCCTCAGGGAAATCTGCAGTTTGTGCATCTTTAGCGGTTTGAACCTACAAGAAAATAGAGATTAATATTGTCACAAGAGGGAATCGGTGGTGACAGAACAATACAACGGGGTAAGAAGTGGTATGTAAAGTTGAATTCATGGCACAAGGCTCTGAAACACGGACCAATTTTCTTCATCATCCCCCGTCATAAAATTCAAAAGCATAAATAGTGAATATTACCTCTTTAGCAGGAAGATTTCCCTCGTCAATTTTCGTTAATAGATCACTCAGAGCACAACCATTGATGACCTCCAAAGGATCTATGACGTTACCTAATGACTTGGACATTTTTCTACCATTTTTATCACGCACCATCGGATGCAAATATACTTGACGGAAAGGCAAAGTATCAGTTAATTGCAGTCCCATCATGACCATGCGCGCTACCCAAAAGAATAAAATATCCAAACCGGTTTCGAGTAAATGAGTTGGATAAAATGCTTTAAAATCAACAGTGTTATCGGGCCAACCGAAGACAGACCAAGGAAATAATCCAGAGCTGAACCACGTGTCTAACACATCTTCATCTTGCTCTAATGTAATTGAGCTAGGCGCAACATTAAATTTGGCAGCTGCTTGTTGTAACGCTTCAGCCTCAGTGCGTGCGACAATCCAACGATTATTATGTATATCATCATTCTTATCAACCCTTTCTTCCCCTGCAATGCGCACAAAGTATGCAGGAATGCGATGCCCCCACCAAAGTTGTCGAGATACACACCAATCTCTAATATTTTCTAACCATCGATACCAAGTTGCCTCGTGCATTTCTGGAAGGATTTTCAATTCACCATTACGTACAGCATCAACAGCGCGTGCTGCCATTGAAGTACAATTGACGTACCATTGAGGTGACAACATAGGCTCAATAATATCTCCTGAACGAGAACATTTACCTAACCTCATTTTATTTGGTTCTTTTCCTCGGAATAATCCTAAAGCTTTGAGTTCATTTTCCATTTCATAACGCGCGTCGTACCTCATCATACCACTATATTTGCCACAGTTATTCGATATCTTACCATCTTCTGTTAGTATTGTGATAAAGTCTAAGTTATGACGCTTACCACATTGGTAATCGTTATGATCATGAGCTGGTGTTATCTTAACCGCACCAGTACCGAAAGTCATATCAACTAATACATCATCACAAATAATTGGGATTTTACGATCAATGAATGGATGAACAACAAATTTTCCATGTAAATGCGTATAACGAGGATCATTGGGGTGTACAGCGACACCTGTATCACCTAACATAGTCTCTAAACGGGTTGTAGCTACTACGATTTCTTCGTCACTACCGTCAACTTTATAAGCAAATGACGTTAGAGTACCGAACTCATAAGTAGGGCGCAGTTTATGATTAGGTACTGGAAAATATTCGATACCCTCAAGATCCACGTGATCTACTTCAATATCAGATATAGCAGATTGTAATGCACAAGACCAATTGATGAGTCTTTTGTCACGATACAGTAATCCATCCTCGTGGAATCTAACGAATGCTTCGACAACCGCCTTGGATAATTTCTCATCCATGGTAAAAGCTTCGCGACTCCAATCAACTGATGAGCCTAAACAACGAATTTGATTACATATTTTACCACCGTATGTTGTCTTCCATTCCCATACACGTTTAACAAATTCTTCACGCCCTAAATCACGACGAGTTAAATTAAATTCTTTTTTTAAACGTTTCTCTACAACTGATTGTGTTGCAATTCCGGCGTGATCTGTACCTGGAACCCATAATGTTACTTTTCCCTTCATTCTATTATAACGGGTTATAGTGTCCTCGATGGCCGATGTCAACGCATGACCCAAGTGTAACGAACCAGTAACATTAGGTGGAGGAATAACCATGACAAATTTATTATCATAAGAACTATTTAATGCTTTTGTTACATCAGGAGAGTAGAATCCACATTTTTCCCACCACGCTTGCCACGCACTTTCTACGTAAACTGGTTGATAGGTTGGAGGGAATACTCCGAGATCTTTCTTGTCGCCTACTGGAGTATTGTCCGTAAATATTTGTTCGGGTTCCTTTTCTTTCTTCTTATCCTTACTTTTTCCTTCTCCTGCTTTAGCAAATACAACTTTTTCTTTTTTTTCTACTTTTTTTCCACCATTTTTCATAATTTTTTTGTATGCGCTTTTGGAAATGACTTCACCCGTCTCTGGGTCGTGGAACACTTCCTTGTCGTCATCTTTCTCCTCCACACCGCCTTGGGAAGACATTTCTTTTCTCTGACTCTCAGCCTCGATGACATCCACTCATTGCTACCGGTATGGACCGGTATTGATGGGATAATTGGGATTAATAAATACCATCATTGTTGCCATTACCATTGGGATATGGACCGAAAGATCCGTTACAAACATCAAGAAGTCAATTTTACTTGACTATCCCCTCAATTTTTTATTGTCTTCCCTTGAACTAAGTCGGCTCACGTAATTTCTGGATTCAAGTGATGCCACTGTGATGGGCAAGGGATACATCCATGACAACAATCTATTAACTCATTAACTAGTAGTAAGCCTTGCTACTAAGCAGTCGCTATAATTGTCTATCTATGATAATCGGTCAGGGTACCGTACCGGTTGTGAAGCTGGAGTGTCGTCTCAACGTTCTGAAACTTACGCGATTCGTATGAACACATTTCATGTCGCTAGCACTTTTCGTCATCTTGATGGTGTGTTTCGTGTTAATCCCATCGCTGATGGGGCTATTCATATGTGGACTACTACTGATTTCTGATAGGTCATGTTGGTTAATTAGGTTTTTAGGCGGTAAAAAAAACATTATCGAGGAGACTAATAGAAGAGAAAGAGTAAAAAGATTTCAGAATGATGTGGAGGCATTTGACATTGAAGATGGTATTACGACTAAATCGGTTATTACGACTGGTGATGATTATGATGATGATGATTTATTATCACCATATAGAACACATTGGTTTGATGATTGGCAATCAAAAAAGCCTAAATATAAGGTACCAAAAGAAACAAATAGACTTTTATTAACAATTTTGGGCGAAGAGAACAATAAATACAATGGATGCAGTGACTGCAACCCTTTATCGCCGAAAATAGTCGATAAAGCAAAGTCAAAACATTTATATTCAAGTTCTTTAACCGATATCATCGTAGTACCACCAAATATGATAAAAGGTCTATGCGATCACGAAGTTTCATTGGGAAGATTCATTGCAAGTCCTACGAAATCGCCTGTGCATCATTTTCTCTTGAATAAGGATATGTCAGATTCTACAATAGATACTAGGCCATCGAATATAACATACGAGTACTAAAAAAAAAATATAAAATGTAATATAAAAATATAAACCTAATATCAAATATATTAAATTACACTATATACAACTATACCCTAATGAGCCTCTTCTGAACTCTTTTTTGTAGCTTTTATTTTGTTCAATTGCATTCTTGATGCAGCTGACATTACAGGCACTGCTCTGACCTTTTTTTTATTTTGTGAACTGGCACTGTCATTATTAGCGCCATGAAAAGCAAATGGGGACGAATTTTGGTTAGCTGGATTTGATGTTGATGTATTACTAACATTACCACTATTAGGCGCAGGTGATTCTAAATCAGTTGAGGTTATAGCTTGCCCTCTTGGTGGCGAAGCACCCGAAAACCCTAATTTTGACAGCACATCCTCTGATTTAATGACTGCAACGTCACTTTCGTTAATAAATTGGTTGTTTTTATAGTTTGTGCTGGATGTGTCGCTAGATGCGTTAGCAAACAATGATTGTAAATCAACTTTAGTATTTGTTGAGAGATTATTACCGCCAAAAACATTACCAAGAGAGCTAAGACTAAGCGGAACATCATCATCATCTTCAATATGTGCTTTACTATAGAAGTTGTTACTTTTCCCATCAGGAGAAGCAGTTGGACTAATGCCTAAAAGTGCGCTAAACCTTGATGATTTCGATTTGGTACTAAACGAGCTTCCTTCAACAGGGTCTTTTAATGCTAAATCAAAGAATGTATCCATGGTTGCACCTCCTGTACTAACCGATTTATCAAAAATATCAGACAGCCAATCTTCAACTTTTGGTTTGATTGTATTCTGCATTTGCTGATATTCATTTCCGGTAGGGAATATACTTGGGGTGCTATTACTTGATTCTAATTCATTTAATTGTACTATTTCGGCATTAGCTGCCGCTATATTGCTACCACTTTTTGCATTGTTACCACCGAATAAGTCACTAATATTAATCTTCTTACCACTCTTCTTCTTTTCTTCTTCCTCTAATTCCTTCATCAATTCATCACCTTCATCGTGATAACGATAAACAACTGCAGCTTCTGAATTTAAATTTTTATCATTTTTTTTTCTATGTTCTTCGAGTTCTTTTTCAAATAATGCTAGTTGTTCTTGTCTAGTTAATTTTTTTTCCCTTACTGATCCAACTTGATTACCACTATTTGACACGGATACATTATTGTTATGAGATTGATTCTTTCCAGTGGTTGAAGAATTATTCGCACCATCTTGAGTAACAAAATGCTCTTTGTGCCATCGTGATCCTTTATCCGTGGTCTTCGACACGGTAATTGGTATTGGACGATCGAATTTGAATACTTCTTTGAAAGAAGTTACATAATCCCTTATCTCGATTGGAACTTGTTGGTTCATTACCTGTGACATGCACGCTGCGCCCATTTCTTTCAGCTCGCGCTTGCTAAAACTGATTTTCCCCGCCATCGTTAGTTATTCTTAATTTTTTTTTCTTTTTACCAATTTGGAATGCAAAATTTGCAATTTACATAATTCCGTGTGACTGAAACCAAAAAGGTAATACGGACATAGAAGAAATTGTTTGATGTGACAACTTGTATTGTTGTGTAATTGTGCATAGTGCACACGAAGAGGTTGTTTGATTCATAATTTAACTTTAACTTTGACTTTGACAAAATTATTCAATTAACCGGTTGTAACTGCAGAACATGGCGTCTGCAGTAGTTGCCGAATGGTCACCTCTCAAACATATACTAATACTACATGGAGGATTTGATCACTATCGTGATAAAGTAAGGTAACGGTACCACGTACGGTACAGTACCGGCGATGCAGTCGACTGAGATCGTTGAACGAAAACTATCTCCATACAGTTTCACTCAAGTGATTGCGGTAGACGCGGTACGCGCTCTCTGTCGATGTCGAAGTCGTCAAAGATCAGCAATAAGCTGGAGAAAATGGCCAAAGAACGAGAGGCATTCGAAAAACAGGTATTGGCACTTGAAGTGGATATGAATAATTTAAAAAAAGGGATAATTACACCAACACCAACTAATAAGAAAGAACCTAAAGACAGTAGTAGTAATGGTCAGAGTAATTTAGCTCACGACTCACTACAATTGCCGGATGAATCGCCTAAAATCACCAAGAAAAAAAGTATGATTAAAGATGCTAATGCATCGACTTCATCACCTACAGCATTAGCTTTGTCTAGTAACGCGAGTTTTTATGTCCCACAACCAGCTGCATTGATGCCCTCAGGTACTAGAGTGAGTGACTGGGCATTTGTTGGGGATATAAGCTCGTCCCCCCCACTAGTGAAGATTGATACTATGACTAGAGTGTATGAAACAATTCGTTTATTAGGAAGAGGGGCGTTCGGTGAAGTAAATTTAGTCAAAAATATCGATGATAACAAATTATATGCATGCAAGTCAATCTACTGTGAAAACGAGACAGATTTGAGTAATATTCTATCAGAAATTAAATTCTTGCGTCAACATAGACATCCCTGTATTATTGATATCCATGATGGATTCTTAGTATTGCGACAAACTAAGAACATTTTGTACATTATCATGCAGTACTGTGAAACAGGTGACTTGGGAAAAGTTATAACAAATGCACAAACAACAAAAAAAAATATTCCAGAATCACAAATAATAAAATGGATAATCCAGATTGCCTTAGCCTTACACTACCTGCATGAGAGTGGCGTGTTGCATCGCGATCTTAAGCCTTGTAACGTGATGTTGACAGAAGGTGGGGATCAAATTAAACTGGTGGATTTTGGGTTGGCGATTGAATTAAATGAGAATAATGAATGCAATTCTGCAAATGAGGCTGGAACACCTTATTATACGTCACCAGAAATGATACAGAGTAAGCCTTACTCCTATCCTGCCGACTGTTGGTCATTTGGAGTCATGTTACATGAGTTGTTGGCATTAGAAATGCCATTTAACGGCTCCTCCACGGCAGACTTGGTAAAGTCTATTCTTATTGACCTACCACCCCCACTACCGACTCATTACTCTGTAGAATTACGTAATGTTGTGGTAGGATTACTTAACAAAAATCCAACAGATAGGTTAGGTATGGCATCGCTGTTATCAGATACGTTATTTGCTTCCAAAGTTTTACAATATCCTTCGTCATACCGCCCTAAGGCAGCTGAAGAGAGATTACGACGAACACAAGTTAAACAAATAACTGCACAATTAGAATGTTTGAAACACAGCAAAAAATCTTCCTCGAAGCCATTAAGCAGTTGCTTAGAGACCATTAATGTTGCACTACCTGATATTATTGGAAAGGGTAAACCAGTCGAGAGTCCAAGTAATTTAATCAACAAAAAATCTAATCCATCAACTGAGATGTTAATCCCTCCTACTATTGACACTGTTGCTGCAAAAATCCAAATACCGGAGCTTAAATTACGTCCAACTACACCGACCACTCCCAGAGACTTGAAGTCATTGACACCCAGAGATCCGTCACTTGTAAAATTACCTAACAGTAATAGCCAAAGTAAAATAGCTGTAGTATCTGAGAATATCCAAATGGCTGTGGCGGATGACGTGTCGCCTATAGTAGGTGGTAGAAAAGGTCAGTCTATTCAAAATGCTAAAAGTTTTGGCGACCTGGTAAGTAATGCTGAAGAGACAGTAGAGACGACAGCAGAGACTACACAGTCAGATTTATTATATGAACAACCTATGCCAATATCTCAAAGATCGCAGAGTATGAATGATGCAAATTTGAAAGCGGAAAATGATGACCAAGATGGAGATTTGAGTTTATCGGTGAAAAGAACACTCAGTGTTAATGACAATAGCATTGTGAAAAATGTATAATTAAAAAATATAACTCATAGTTTTCTTAGTCCATCAAAAAAACTAAAAACCTCTTTCACTACTTTACTAGCGACGTTGGCTTCAACTTTAGTGCCTTTATCTTCTTCAGGATTTTCTCGATCATATATTTCATTTACTAATTCTCGAGGTGGATCAGTCGCATATGTATCTAAAAGTCTGTAGCCATCGTCCTTTGATGCATCCTCATTCCATAGTGACCATCCCGAAGGCCATTCCCGAACAATAGCGCCATGCTGCATAGTTTTCAATTTATAAACAGTGGTAAATGTATTTATCACAGATTTCCGCATATTTCTTGCTCGTACACCATATCCTTGATCCATATTGATTAATTCTGGATTAATCATTAAGCATGGTATCTTTGCACTATCACACGATTCCAAAACTCTCATGACAAAGTCAGCCTCGGAGTACAATGGGCACAGCAATATTGCTAACTTATCACTTGGCATAAGCGGATCATTTTGAATATTCGCAGTAAATACACTTGTTGGTACTTCTGCTACAGCGCTTCCCATTTTCCAGTCTCTTCGAGCCAATGCTGCAGCACCCATGTCAGGAAAAAATATTCTGATGGTTTTATCAGGCACAAGAGCATTATTCTCGTTCATACTATTTGCCAAATTTAATTCAAATTCTTCAATTTCTTTCTTCGTGGCATCATTATCGACGTCTTCTTCTTTATCAATTTTTCCTTTTTTCTTTATTTCATAAGCTAATGGATCTTTAAACCCGTCTTTTGAGTAATAAGACAAATTCATCTCCTTGTGAAGGATATTGGCTAATTCTTTTATCATAGGCATGGAGTTTTTTATTGAGGTATAAGTAACATCCCCCACTGTAGTATCAAAATCGATACGAATCCTCTGCTGCCCTGTACCAATACACTTTAATGCACAAATCGCAGCTCTATATACGGCATCACTGAATGTGTTGGGTAATTCACTTACATCACTAGACTTCTTTATCTCTTCAGCAACTATATCACTAAAAGGATTTTTCATGTGTAATGCTTTAAATCCATTCCCTTTCGCTACCCCGCGCGAAAATTGGTATCCATGGTACCAGCTAGGACACACAAGCAGCAGTAAAAGGCACAGCATCACCTAATCCTCCTTCACTTCCCTCCAAAGGTCTTTAATAGCGCTTTATGGCAAAAGGGGTGTGGAATAGAGAATTAGATTAAAAAAAAGGACATTGATAGTACGGTAAAATGGACGTTTTAGGATTTCTTCGGTCTTTCGAAGAGCCGCGCGAGTCGCTAACTCACGACCAGCAGCGCCATATTACCATTGTGGACGAGTTGGTGCTGAGTAATCGAGTCAAGTCGCTAGGAATAAGGACGCTCAAAGATATTGGCACGAAGTTTTATGGCTCTCATTATGATGGAATCATA
>JACCDO011303439.1_pt1 | contig 10861 bp, 11 predicted proteins | sample 7446101 | NCBI WGS metagenome assembly JACCDO01 (sample SAMN15323440, study PRJNA562643) | freshwater metagenome | isolation source: river surface water | place: USA:Blue River Watershed | collected 2017-08-16
CTTTGGGCATGGGGGGATTGTGCCTATCATAAGTAGACAAAGTGACTTTGCTAGTTGGGCTCTTTGTTAGATAAACCCAAAGCCTCCCACCCTTCTCTACCCAACTCTTCCAACACTTGCACATTCCGTTCATAAATCAGCGACGCATCCGGGAATGCAGCCACGGCCTTATCGATACTTTCCTCGCGCAGCAAATGCAGTGTGGGGTAAGGCGCGCGGTTGGTGAAGTTGCTGATGTCGTCCGGTTCTGTGCCGGCAAACTGGTAGCGCGGGTGAAAGTCGGCGATTTGCAGCACGCCTTCTAATTCCATCTCTGCCAACACCGAATCGCAGTCAAATAAAAACTCGTTGAAGTCTAAAAAATCCGGCAGCAGATGGGGCGCTATCAACAACGTGGTGTCCAACACTGCCGCATCGGTATCCACCAACAACTGCATTTCCTGTTGCAGCATTTGCAACACTTGTTCGGGCTCGCTGTCCATGCACACCACCATGCGGACTTGCTGTTTGGCAACCACGCCCTTGGCAAACGGGCACAGGTTCAGGCCTATCACCGCTTTGTACAACCAAGCTTGGGTGTCTGCGACAACTTGCGATTCGATGGTCATGAGGCGAGCACTTTGCCGGTCAAACGCGCATGCTCTTTGGAGGCAAACCTGTCGGTCATGCCCGCGATGTAATCGGCCACGGCGCGCGGCAAGTCGGCGCGTTTCACATGTTGCTCGGGCATGGCTTGCGGTTTTTGCATGTACGCATCGAACAATTCGTGCACCACTTGTCTGGCCCAATCAGTGGTTTGCAACACCTGCGGATGCCTGTACAAACTCTGCATCAAAAATTGTTTCATCTCTGTGCTGGCCGCGCGCATGCCGGGACTGAATCGCACCAAGGGCGGCGAGCGACGCACATCGTCAACCGAAGACGGTGCATGCTCTTGCAACAAAGCACGTGTGGTGTCCATGACGTCATACACCTGGTCACTCAACATGCGGCGAATGCTTTCATAAAGCAAGCGTCTGCCGGTGAGCGCGGGAAACTCGTCTTGCACTTTCACCATGTAGGCTTTGAACAAAACCACTTCTTGCAATTGCTCCAAGCTGATGAGGCCCGAGCGCACGCCGTCGTCTATGTCGTGCGCGTTATAAGCCATCTCGTCGGCGAGGTTGCACAACTGCGCTTCCAACGACGGTTGCTGCTTCAACAAAAACCGCGCACCCACACCACCGGGTTCTGCGTCTTCGAGTTTTTGGGCGTTGCGTTGCGAGCAATGTTTCAAAATGCCTTCGCGGGTTTCAAAGCACAAGTTAAGGCCATCAAACTGCGGGTAGCGCTCTTCCAAACCATCGACCACGCGCAGGCTTTGCAAGTTGTGCTCAAACCCGCCATAAGGTGTCATGCATTCGTTCAAAGCGTCTTGTCCGGCGTGACCAAACGGTGTATGTCCCAGGTCATGCGCCAGTGCAATAGCTTCGACCAAATCTTCATGCAAACCCAAGGCTCGCGCGAGTGAGCGCCCGAGTTGCGCGACTTCCAGCGAATGCGTCAAGCGCGTGCGAAACAAATCGCCTTCGTGATTGAGAAACACTTGGGTTTTGTAAACCAAACGGCGAAACGCGGTGGAATGCACGATGCGGTCGCGGTCGCGTTGAAACACGTTACGTGTCGGCGCTTCGGGTTCGGTGAAACGCCTGCCGCGGCTTTGTGAAGGCAGGCACGCGTAGTCTGCCAAACCGATGGCTGCAGGGGCTATGTCAGCTGCAAACGCTTGGCTCATGCGCGGCAGCAGGCCTGCACCACCTCGGCGACCAACGCATCGGGTGCGCCACGCACCACAGCTTTGCCGGGCGGGTCTATCAGCACAAAACGTATGTCTCCCGCCTCGGCCTTTTTGTCGACCCGCATGTGGTGCAAATACGCTTCCGCGCCCAAATCAGGGCCGGTCACAGGCAATCCGGCTTTGGCGATCAAAGCGGTGAGTCGTTCAACAAACGACTTGTCCACCAAACCCAAACTCTGAGACAAATGCGCAGCCATGACCATGCCGCAACCGACCGCTTCACCGTGCAACCAGACCCCGAAACCCAAACCGGCTTCAATGGCGTGGCCGAAGGTATGGCCGAAATTGAGAATCGCGCGTATGCCGCTTTCACGTTCGTCTTGACCGACCACCCAGGCTTTGATTTCGCAACTGCGTTTGACCGCATACGCCAAAGCTTGCGGGTCGCGCGCTGACAAATCGTCTAAGTGTTGCTCTATCCAGTCAAGAAACGCCATGTCGGCGATCGGTCCGTATTTGATGACCTCGGCCAAACCGGCGCTGAGTTCGCGCGGCGGCAAGGTTTGCAGAGTAGACAAGTCACACACCACGCGCTCGGGTTGGTAAAACGCGCCGATCATGTTTTTACCGATGGGGTGGTTGATGGCGGTTTTGCCACCCACGGACGAATCGACCTGCGACAACAGCGTGGTGGGCACTTGCACAAACGGCACGCCGCGCATGTAGCAAGCGGCGGCAAAGCCGGTGATATCGCCGATGACACCACCGCCCAAGGCGAACAACACGGTTTTGCGGTCACAGGATTTGCCCAGCAACACATCAAAAATCGCGTTCAAGCTGTCCCAGGTTTTGTAACTCTCGCCATCGGGCAAGCTGCACACATGGATGACCGGGTAATGCGGTGCCAGGCTTTGCTGCAAACGCGTCAAATACAAAGGCGCCACCGTGTCGTTGGTGACGATGAGCGAAGCGCCTGCTTTGGGCAAAGCTTGCCAAGCCGAGGCGTGATCCAGTAAACCGGCGCCGATGGCGATGTCGTAACTGCGGTCGCCAAGGTCTATGTGAACGTGTTCAGTGTGCGTCATGGGGCAGCGGTTTCTATCGGTAACAAACCGGCGAGTTCGAGTTGGGTGACGATCATGGTGATCATGGTTGGGATGCGCGGGCGGTTGGTCTCGATAACGAAATGCGCCGCCGCCTGGTAATGTGGATCGCGTTCTTCAAAGAGTTGTTTGATTTTGAGTTTCGGGTCATCGACTTGCAACAAAGGCCGTTGGTTGTCGTTTTTCAAACGCCTGAAAATTTCTTCGGGCTGCACACGCAGGTAAATCACATGGGTGCGTTCACGCAATAGCTGCTTGTTCGCGTCTCGCAACACAGCGCCGCCGCCGGTGGCCAGCACGCCGCAAGCAGTGCGGGTCATGTCGTCAATCACTTGGGCTTCAATGTCTCTGAAGGCGGCTTCGCCGTGGCTGGCGAAATAGTCTTTGATCGGGCAACCGATGCGCATCTCGATCACCTGGTCGCAGTCAACAAAACCCACGCCTAATTTGCGGGCCAATTGCCGACCGACTGTCGATTTGCCGCTACCGGGCATGCCCACCAAAGCCAACACGATAAATACTTTCTCAAGGTGCAAAGGCACGTTGTTCCAGCATTTTAGGGCTTAAGAAAATCAACAATTCCTGCTTGCTGCGCCGGTTGGCGCGGTTACCGAATAACCAACCCAGCCATTCGTTGTCGCGCACGCCGGGCACACCGGCGCGGTTGGTGTTGTCGTTGGTTTCGTAAATGCCGCCGATCATGACTGTGCCGCCGTCTTCCACCCGCACTTGGGTGCTGACGTGTTTGGTGTCGATGGCAAAACCGGCGGGTGTGCTTTGGCCTACGCTGTCTTTGTGCACTTCCAAATACATGGTGATGCTGCCGTCCGGTGTGATGTGCGGCGTGACTTCCAAACGCAAATTGGCTTTGCGAAACGCAATCGAGGTGCTGCCGTTAGGCCCAGACAACTGGTAGGGCAACTCGGTGCCCTGCTCGATGACGGCCTTGGATTGGTTGGCCGTCACCAAACGCGGACTTGCCACCACGCGGCCCATGCCGTCGGCTTCCAAAGCCGAGAGCTCGACCCCTAAACGCTGGCTGTGCGCCGGATTGAAAAACGTGAAGCCTGCAGATGCTGCTTGCGCACCCAGCGCAGCGGCTGCAGGGAAATTGGCGTTGATACCCCCGGACTGTGAAGATAACCTGACGCCGAGCGTGGATGCGAAGTTGTCCAACGCTTCGACGATGCGCGCTTCAATCAGCACTTGCCGTTGCGGCACATCGACTCTTTCAATCAAGCGGGCGACTTGCTCCAAGCGGTCCGCAATGTCTGTGACAAACAATTGGTTGGTTCGCGCGTCCGCCATGGCGCTGCCTCTTGGGGTCAGCAAGCGAGGCGCTGCGGCACCCGACTGCCCGGATGATGGGTTGAGCAAGGGTGCCAGCATGTCAGAAGCCTTGGCGTAACTCAGCGCAAATGAACGCGTCTGCAATGGCTCGACCACTTGTATTGCTTGTTTGGTTTCGAGCGCGCCTTTTTCACGGGCTGCAAGTTCTGCCAAGGGAGCCACCCAAATCACATTGCCATCTTGCTGTTGACCCAATCCACGGGTTTGCAAAATGGTGTGCAACACCTGGTCCCAGGGCACATCTTTGAGCCGTATGCTGAGGTTGCCGCTCACACTGTCCGACATGATGATGTTGACACCACTGAATTCGCTGACCAATTGCAACGCGGTGCGCATTTCTATGTTTTGGAAATGCATGGACATGGGTTCGCCGGTGTATGTACGCGTTGCAATCTTCGTTTGCACAGGCGCCGTGATTTCTTCGGCCCAAGCAGTCAAAGCTGTCAAAGCAGTCACAGTACAACAGGCAAGCATGAAAAGAATCTGCTTCATGGTTTGTCACCGAAAGGAAAGCGTCGCTCGCGACTCACCCAAGTGCCGCTGGCATCGGCAAACCATTCACGCAACCACACATGGTCTGGTTCAATTTGGGTCACCTCGCCCCAGTCTTGCCCCAATCGCTCACCCGGCGATACGCTGTAAATCAAGCCGTCCAAGCCGATCAGCGCTTGTCTTTTTTCACCTGCTGTCATTGAGCCTGCAAACCGCATCTGCGACAAAGGTTTGGTTTGCAACGGCGAAGCGGGTGGCGTTGTTTTCGATGAAGCAACCAAAGGCAAGCCGGATTTGAGACTTTGAACGCTGAACGGGTTGTGAAGAAAGGCCGGTTTGGACAACAAGGGCACAGGGTTGACTTCAACGCTATCCCTGTTCGATTCAACAGGCTTCGATGGCACGGAATGCGTATGGGTTTTGAGCGCCAGCGAAGTATTTGGCGGCGTGTCTTTCAAGCTGACCCATTGCATGTGCAATTCCAACGTAGCCATGGAAGCATCATCGCCGGCAGTTGCCAAATCAAAACCTGTGACACGCATGCGCGGCAAGGCTTGCGGCAGACCATGCCATGCAGCTATCAACTGCGGCAAGCTGCCTCGCCAGCTGCCTTCGCCATGTTCTGCATGGGCTTGCACTGCATACACTTTGAGCCCATGAATCTGTCCCCATTGCACCCAGTCATTGAGCAGTTGAGCTTCGTTCAAAGGTGTGTGATCCGGCCAGGATTGCCAAGCCACCCCCGCCATGCCCGAGGGATGCGGTAACGCACTAAGACGCGTTTTCAAACCGCGAAGTTGGTTCACTTGAAGTTGCAAGTCATCCAAAGTTTGTTGCCATTCAAGCGCTTGTTCCTCTTGCTCCCACCAGGTTTGCCATGCGACAGACGAGACTTGCAAACTGCCTGCCACCATGCAACCCAAAGAAAGAAAAACCCATACCAAGGCCTGCGCGCCAGCAGGCCATGCATGCAACACATGCCAATGGGTACGCCATTGCGGCCATGTCTGCATCAGTTCAAGCACACGGATTTCTTTCACGGTTTGTCTGCCCCCAAAGCCGACATGCCGATTTGCAAATGAAACCTGTGTTGCTTGGCAGCCAGGCCCGGGGCTTGCCGCCAGTTGGGCTCCTCCCAATTTGCTTTGTCCGATTGCACAGAAAAACCAGTCAACGCCAATCCGCTCAACCAGGCTTGGCCGTGGCCTGCGCTCAATGTCCAACCGTTGAGTTGAAGTTGCTGATCCCGCCAAAGCACACGTTCAATTTGCACGCCTCGCGCAGGAACGGACAAGATTTGCTGCAACACCTGCCATGAACGAGATTGCTGGTGCAAACGGCTTTGCCACTCGGTCTGCACTTGTTGAACTTGCCGCTCTCTGGCCGTCCACAGAGGTTTGTCTTTCAGCTCTGTGTTCAAGTCCGACACTTTTTGTTGTACCTGAGACTCTTTGGCGCGGTATTGCGTCAGCCATTCATCCCACCAAAGATCCGTGTAATAGACCACGCTCACAGTGATCGTTAAGAACAGGCATGCGCCGATGCGCCAGTTGCGCATGCGTTGCTCGCGCTGCTGCTCACGCCAAGGCAATAAATTGAATTGGCTCATGCGTTCAATACTCCAAGTGCCAAACCATATAGTGCAGCCAACTCTTCGGCGTTCAAAAAACCGGATGCTGTCATGGCTGTTTCTTGCAACACGGCCACCGGGCTGGTTTGCAAATGCGTTTGCCAACGCAAACTGGCTTGCCAGTCGGGTTCGAGTCTGACCAATTTCAAACCGGCTTTGCTGCACCACTGCTCGCAGTCCTGTGCCCATTGCCTGGGCATGGCCAGCACATCGGCGTGTTGTGAGGGCTGCGCTTGTAATGCAGCGTTTAACCAAGCAGGACGGTTTGCTGATGCTTGCGGCAAAGGGTTGGTTTGCGGGCCTTGTACGAGTTGGTAATCCCACAAGGTGTCGGACAAAGGCCACTGAAGCAGCGGCGTCAGTTGCGCTTGAATCTGGGCTTGCATTTGTCTGTGACTCAAGCCGGAGGCAATGCTGAGTGAAAAACGCTGCAACTTGCCTATCGGCAAAGCCATGGCGGCATGCGTCCCACGAAATCCGCTGCGTTGTCTGGCGACTTTCAATAATTGCGGATCAGGCAAGGCGTGCTGGTCAACATGTGTGGTGGCTGCAGCTTGCCAACAGCATTCGGGGTGTGCCGGGGAAGCGGTATCTGCCCCGGCAGCGGTCTGGGACAAGGCCAATCCTTGCGGGCTGACCCATACGCCGATACCCAAGCGTTGTCGTTGAGGGTTTCTCAGACTGAGCATGACATTTCCTCGAAAAGTTGTTCATGCCATGGGTTGTAAAACCGCTGAAGCTGAGACAAGTTAAGCTGTACTTGCAATTTTTTTACAATGTGCTCTCTTTATACAAACTGGCTTTGCGCCAGACTTAGCTCATGTCCCCTACTCCTCCCGCCAAAGATCGCACCGAAAGCGATCTGAAAACACCACCTGCCAACAATTTATGGCGGGTGCTGGGCACTTTTTTCAGCTGGGCCATGGGTTTGTCTGTTGCCGCCGGATTGACGGTGTTGCTGCTGGTCGGGGTCGCCCTGGTCATGGCTTATCCGCAACTGCCCGATATTTCCGATCTGGCGGATTACCGCCCCAAATTGTCGATGCGGGTGTTCTCTGTGGAAGGCAAAGTCATCGGTGAATTTGGTGAAGAGCGGCGCAAACTCATCCCTTTCAAAGAAATTCCAGATGTGGTCAAGCAAGCGGTTTTGTCGATTGAAGACGCGCGCTTCTACCAGCACGGCGGAGTGGACTACATCGGTTTGGCGCGAGCGAGTCTGGCCAACGTCGGGCGTGCCAAAAGCCAGGGGGCTTCCACCATCACCATGCAGGTGGCCCGCAATGTGTATTTGTCTTCTGAGAAAACCTTTACCCGCAAAATTTACGAATTGCTCTTGACCTACAAGCTCGAGCATTTGCTCAGCAAAGACCAGATTTTTGAAATTTATTTGAACCAGATTTACCTGGGCCACCGCGCTTACGGTTTTGCCGCTGCGGCTGAAACCTATTTCGGCAAACCGATTCAATCGCTGAGCATCGCCGAGGCCGCCATGCTCGCCGGTTTACCCAAAGCACCTTCTGCTTACAACCCGATCAACAACCCCAAACGCGCGCGCTCAAGACAGCTCTACATCATTGAGCGCATGGAGGACAACGGCTTTATCACTTCGGCACAAGCCAAAGCGGCTAAAACAGAAGAATTGAAAATCCGTAGTGTCACCACGCCGAACACCACACATGCTGAATATGTAGCCGAGATGGCACGCCAGTTGATGTTTGCGCAATACGGCCCGGACATATACACACGCGGCTTGAATGTTTACACCACCATCAAAGCCGAAGACCAGGAAGTGGCCTACCAAGCACTGCGCCGTGGCATATTGGATTACGAGTTGCGACAGGTTTACCGCGGACCGGAAAAATTCATCACCTTACCGCCCGAGGGTCGTGAACTTGACGACGCGATTGACGACGCGTTGATCGAGGCCGGTGACAAAGGCGATTTGCTCAGCGCCGTGGTGCTCGAAGCCACGCCGAAAAAAGTACGCGTGGTGCGTCAAAACAGTGAAGTGCTTGACATCACCGGTGAGGGATTGAAACCCGTGACTTCAGGTTTGTCCGACAAAGCGCCGCCCAACATCAAGTTACGCCCGGGCGCGGTGGTTCGCATTTCTAAAAACGCCAAAGGCGACTGGGGTTTGACTCAGTTACCAGAGGTAGAGGGTGCATTTGTGGCACTTGATCCGGTGGACGGCGCGATTCGCTCATTGGTCGGCGGTTTTGATTTCGACAAGAACAAATTCAATCATGTGATTCAAGCTTGGCGCCAGCCCGGTTCGAGTTTCAAACCCTTTATTTACTCAGCGGCTTTGGAAAAAGGTTTCACGCCTGCCACCCAAGTCAATGACGCGCCTTTGTTTTTCGATGCCACCGCCACCGGCAGCCAGGCTTGGGAACCGAAAAACTACGACGGCAAATTTGAAGGTGTGATGAGTTTGAAAACCGCCTTGGCCAAATCGAAAAACATGGTTTCCATCCGCATACTGCAAGCGGTCGGTCCGCAAAATGCGCAAAACTGGATCAGCCGCTTTGGCTTTGACCCGGACAAACACCCGCCTTACCTGACCATGGCTTTAGGTGCCGGTTCGGTCACTCCCATGCAAGTGGCCTTGGGTTATTCCGTGTTTGCCAATGGCGGTTATTTGGTCAAGCCTTACTTGATCACCAAAGTCACCGACCCCTTAGGCAAAGTTTTGTCTGCTTACACGCCTATCGAGTTGGATGATCGTTCACGGGCCATCGAACCGCGCAACGCGTTTCTCGTCAGCCATTTGTTGCAGGAAGTGACCCGTTCAGGCACCGCCATGCGCGCGCAAGCCGTGCTCAAGCGCAATGACATTTACGGCAAAACCGGTACGACCAATGACTCGATGGATGCCTGGTTCGCCGGTTACCACCAGACGCTGACAGCCGTGACTTGGATTGGCTACGACACACCGCGCAAATTGGGTGACCGCGAAACCGGTGGAGGTTTGAGCCTGCCGGTTTGGATCAGTTACATGCAGCACGCGTTAAGAAACACGCCCGTGGGCGGTATGCCGGTACCCAGCGGTGTGGTGTTTGAGGGCAACGACTGGTTTTACAACGAATTCACCCATTCGTCGGGTGTGACCCAATTAGGTATTGAAGGTAAAAGCACCGAAGGTGATGCCGCCGTCGACCCGGAAAAGAAAAAGATATTGGATATGTTCAAAGAATGACGCTGTCATGAGCGTCTTTGCCTTCACTCTTTGAAATTCAATGGCGCGCCGAACTGTCGCTGCGCATCCGAGGTGAATTGCTGCCAGAACTCGCCTTGACCTTTGGTGTCTTGCCAAGCGGCGCCATCAAACCGATAGTGATAACCGCCGCTTTGAGCGGCCAGCCAAACTTCATGCAAAGGTTTTTGCAAATTCACAATCAGTTGGCTGCGATTGGGGAAAGTCAGCGTCACCATGCCGCCGACACGTTGGTTGTCAATGTCTATGTCTGATTGCTCGTTGAGCCGGTCGCATGCGGTTTCCAGTTGTTGCAACAAGCTTTCCGCCTGATCCATGAATTCACTGTCTGTCATCTGTCTTTGTTTCAAAAAAGGGTGGCTGCATACTGCAGCGATTGACACAAACGGGGCTATTACAATTTCCCCATGAAAACACCCATTTTAGGCAGCCTTCTCCTCCTCGTTGCAGCCATGGTCATCGGTTGCGGCATGAAGGGCGACTTGGTGATTCCTTCAGACCCTGAGTCTATGGAAAGAACCAAATTCCCCGACGTATTGATTCCATCCACCAAACCCTGAAAAGGGTTGATGCTCATTTATGACTACCTCTATATTGCCGGGCGCGCCGTTTCTGGCTTACCGCGACCAAGAATTGTTCATTGAAGAATTGAACTTGCAGGCTTTGGCCAAAACCCATGGCACGCCTTTGTTTGTGTATTCCAAAGCGTCCATGCTGCACGCACTGGCGGCTTACCAGCGCGGTTTTGTCGGGCGCAAAGCCAAAGTGCATTACGCCATGAAAGCCAATTCCAGTCTGGGCGTGTTGCAAGTGTTTGCCCAAGCCGGATGCGGTTTTGACATCGTGTCTGCGGGTGAACTCGCGCGCGTGCTGGCCGCGGGCGGGCGCGCGTCCGATGTGATTTTTTCCGGTGTGGGCAAAACCCGCGCAGAAATGCAGACCGCTTTGCAAGCTGGCATCTCTTGTTTCAATGTGGAGAGCGAACCAGAGTTGGATGTGTTGAGCGACGTGGCTGTCGCTATGGGCAAAGTAGCGCCGGTGAGCATTCGCGTCAATCCCAATGTGGACCCGAAAACCCATCCTTATATTTCGACGGGTCTCAAGGGCAATAAGTTTGGCATTGCGCACGAACGCACCTTGCAGGCTTACCAACACGCGGCGTCTCTGCCCGGCTTGAAAGTGGTGGGCATTGACTGCCACATCGGCTCGCAAATCACCACCAGTGAGCCTTATCTGGATGCGCTGGACAAGGTGTTGGATCTGGTCGAGCAAATTGAAGCCGCAGGCATACC
>JACCDO010048221.1_pt1 | contig 10860 bp, 9 predicted proteins | sample 7446101 | NCBI WGS metagenome assembly JACCDO01 (sample SAMN15323440, study PRJNA562643) | freshwater metagenome | isolation source: river surface water | place: USA:Blue River Watershed | collected 2017-08-16
CACCATCACCTCTGCACATTGGACACATTCTACATTTATATTCATTTGAATTACATCTATTTTTTTGTACTTCTTTGAACCAATTGACTATACAACTCTTACAAAAAAAATGTTTATCAGGATTGCATTTTAAACGCACTATTTTATCATTTTCAATTAATTCCATACATATATTACACATTAATTCAGTCATTTTTTAATTATTTTATTTATAATATAAATTTTTCTTTATATTAAATTAACTAAAAAATATTATTAAAAATTTTATTTAATTAATAATTATTTTTTATTAAATTCGCATTCACATTTACAAATACATTTTGGACATTTTCCATTTTGTTTTTTATTATTTTTCTTTTCTTCTTTTTTACCTAATAAATAATCTTTAAGTGATTTATATAATGGATTTTTTTTTGTTTTTTCATTTACTAAAGCATTATTTGTTGAGTGAACTAATGATTGTTTTATAGTTTTACCATTAATTAAATTATTTATAAAATATGAAAAAAATAAAAAGTTTGATTGTATTAAACTATATACATCAAATAATATATTTTGATTATTTGTTTTTTCAAATTTTATTTCTGAATAAATAGTTAAAATATCTTGTGTAGATATTTCTTTTGAATAATTCTGAGATACTAAATTTCTAGAATTATTTATCATCATTTGTTTGTTTTCTATAAATAAATTTGAATAACCAGCTTGTATAAAAAATAAAAAATATAAAAAGATAAAATAAATAATTTTTATATTTAATCCACCTTTTTGTTTTTTATTACCTCCATTAATTTCTTCTATTCTTCCAGAATTTAATATATTAATTCTATTAAGTTTATTTAAATTTTTTATTAAAGTATCAATATTAATTTTTAAAATTTTATCTAAATTCATTATTTGAAAGGTGTATAAAAATAAATTATCACCTAATATATCATAATAATTAATATTATAAAATAAAAAATCAAATCCATTATTTAAACTCATAAAATCATATAAGTCAATTTCAATTTGATTTATTCCTATATTATGTAAAAAGTCATATATTAAATTTAATGCTATTATATTATTTTTATATTTTTTATTTATTTTATTTTCATTTAAATTAATATTTGTTAAATTAATAATAACTTTTTTATTTTTTAAATTCTTAAATATTTGTTCAAAAACTTGTAAATCTTTATTTTGTCGTACTAAATTAAGATTTTCCATATTAAAAAAATATATAAACTTCTATTTTAATTAAATATAATTATTTTAATTAATATATTAAAAGTAATTTAAAAAAATATTAATAATTAAAATTATATTATTTATCAAATAATTAAAAATGGAAAAGATTCAACTTAAAATAAAACTTAATAACGAAAACGCTAAACTTCCATCTTATGGAAGTGATTTTGCAGCTGGTATGGATGTTTATTCTTCAGAAGATTCAATTGTACCACCTCTATCAACTAAATTAATTAAAACAGGTATTGCTGTATCATGGTCAGGTAAAGATGCTGAAAATCATTACCTTAGAATTGCTCCTCGTTCAGGATTAGCATATAAAAATGGTATTTTTGTAAATGCAGGAGTTGTTGATTATGATTATAGAGGAGAGATTGGTGTAGTACTTTATAATTCAAAAAATGAAGATTTTAAAGTAAATAAAGGAGATAGAATTGCACAGATGATTCTTGAGAGAATTAATAGACCTAATATTATTGAATCAAATGAACTAGACGAGACAGTTAGAGGAACAGGTGGTTTTGGTTCAACAGGTTCTTCATAATAATTTTATTATAATTATTATTAAAAATTTTTAATTAAATTATTGTTATAAAATAGAATAACAATAAAGATGGAAAAGAAAAAAACAATAACAAAAGATAAAAAAATAAAAAAACAAAATCCTAAAAATAAAACTCCTAAAACTAAAACTGCTAAAAAATCAAAAACTTCGAAAACTTCTAAAACTACTAAAACAAAATCTTCTAAATCAAGAACTTCTAAAAAACAATCAGGAGGAACAAATATTGGAACTGCTGCAGTTGAAACAATTAAATCAATGATCGATTTAGGTATGAATATTGGTAAAGAAATTGATGCTATTATGCATATGGGTAGAGATTTTAATAAAGCAACAGATGTAAAACTTCCAAATGAAACAACACCAGACCAAAAAGTAACATCAACTACAGGAACATTCACACAACCTAAATATCCAGCTGCTAAAGTATAAAAAAATAAATAATAAATATAAATTTAAATAAATTTAAAAAATATTAGTAATAAGCATTATCGCTAATATATAAAAAATAATATATATATAAATAATAAATAATAAAAAAAATAAAAAAATAAATTATAAATATGAATAATGATAATATTAATTTAAAACATTTTTTTCAATGTATAAAATGTAAATATAAAACACATAATTTAATTGATATGAAGAGACATCTTAAAAGAAAAAATAAATGTGATTGGGATAATGATTTATCTAATAATAATTTATCAGATATTGAAATTTATAATGAAAGTATCATTAAAAAATATGATAATATAGAAGATATTAATAAAATATATGATGAAAATAAAAAAATATTAAATAATCAAGATAATAATTTAAATCAAATAAATGATTCAAAAATAAAATGTGAATTTTGTTTTAAATCTTTTACTACAAAATATAGTTTAGAAAGACATTTAAATAATTGTAAAACTCGGAACATTATCGATTTTAATAATAAAAAAATAGATTCGGATATTGATAATATTGATAATAATAATGATAATAATAATGATAATAATAATTTAAGTTTAGTGATTAGTCAAAAAGAAAATAATAATAATGATAATGATAATAATAATAATAATATTAATATAATAACTGAAGAAAAAGATAAAATATTGGTATCTTTTTATGATAATTTTGATACATCACATATATCATTAGAACTTCAAATAGAATTATTATTTAGTACAATTTATGAAGATACATTAACAGAGATTTTAAAAAATGACTTAAATTTAAATTATTATATACAAAATAATGTAGATAATAAATCTTTAATATATGTAAATAAAAAATATGGTATTCAAAGAATATCTAATAATGATATTTATGAACTTATTTGGAACAAAGTTAAAGATTATTTATTAGAATCTTTAAAAAATATTAAAAAAGTAAAATCAAAATATTCATCCGAAATATTTGATACTATTGAAAAAATTATTATTAATAAATATAATTATATTCATTCTAAAGATATTAATGTCGTTAATCGTATTAAAGAGATTATTTATCTTTCTTCTTTAAATAATAAAGATAAAATACTTAACAAATTTCAAAAATTTTATATTTAATTTTTTAATTTTATTTACTAAGTAGATACTTTAGTAGGTTTTTTTAACATTTTAGCAAATGATTGTTGTAGTTTAAGTTCATCTTCTCCTACTTTTTCTAATTTAGCATTTAATAAACTTACAATAGCATAAATATAATAATATTGGCATAAATGATACATTTTATCTATTATTTCTTTTGTCTTTAATCCTATTTGATTCAAAATATCATTATTAATAAATGGATTATTTTTTAATTCAATTAATATATCTAATAATACTTTCAAATTATCAAAATATGTATTTTTTAAATTCTCAGCACAATCAACATAGAATGAATTATAATTAGTTTCTGATGTTCCTTGTTCTCCTTCTTTTGGTACATTATCATATAATGCTTTTATCTGATTATCATTTAATTTCAAATAATAACCACCATTATCTTTACATGATTTAAAATCCATAAAATCTGCATATTGAGCTACATGTTTTACTAATTGAAGAGGTGAGAGTTTTTTAAGGTCTTGATAATTCTTTGGTACACAAACTTGACATGTTCCTAAATTCAAAAATTTAGAATATAAATAACCACCATAATATTTCCCATTTTTTGATTTTTTACTTGGTAAAACTGATAAAATTGCTGCTATTATATTACATCTTACTATTATATTCTCAGTTATCACTTTACATAAATCTTTCTTCGATAAACTACACTTTTCTACACCACTCAAACAAAATTCTGTTGGTGTTTTATATTCTTTTGGTACTCCATATCTTATCATACCTTGATTATCCAATAAACTTAATTTATTTTTTCTATTTTTATTATTTGGTGTTTGTTGTTTATTAGAATTTGTTGTAGTTTGTTGTTGTTGAGTTTGTTGTTTATTAGAATTTGTTGTAGTTTGTTGTTGTTGAGTTTGTTGTTTATTTTTATTTTGAGGTTTTTGTTCTTCTTGAGTTTTCTTTTTATTAGAATTAGTTGGTAAAGCTTCACCACTTACTACTTGTTTCATTACTTCCATTTGTTGTTTAATTTTACTATTCATACTATTTCTTAATGCTTCTTCTTCTTTATTTTTTTTATTATTTATTTTTTGTGAATTATTTTTTTCAATAACAACTTCTAATTTTGATTTTGGTTTAACTGAATTATTTTTAGATTCTGCTATTTTGGCTTCTTCTACATTATTTTGTCTTTGTTTATTATTTATTCTTCTTTCTAAATTTGTCACTACTAATTCTTCAATACTTTCTCGTGTTGCATTTTCATTATTTTTACCTTTTTTATTATTTTTTGCATTTGCTATACTTTGTTGCAAAGATTCTTTTAATTGTTTTATTCTATTTGGTGGTAAAGTTGAATTATTCAATTGAACTAACATCTTCTTTTTAACTTCTTCCGAATTTAATCCCTTTGCTTTTAATCCTTCTTCTAATTTTCTTTTAAATGTATTTAAATTTACTTGTGTATTAGCACCTCCTGTTTTTACTTCTTCTTCTTTTTCTTCTTCTGGATTATTATTTTTATTTTTATTTTTTTTGTTTACATTATTTGGATTATTTGTTGAATTTGTTGAATTTGATGAATTATTATGATGTTCTAATTCTTCATTTGACATTGCATTATTATGTTTTCTTTTTCCTAACTGTCTATCACGAATTAATTCATTAACTTTACCAAAATCAATATATCTTGTTTTATTTTTATCTTTGAATAATTCCATTGTTGTTAAATCAATACTTTCATCACCAACTACACCTTCTTTTTGTAAAATAGAAGGGTCATATTGTAAATTTCTATTCCAAAACATATCTGCTAATTGTTTTTCAAAACCTTCAATAAAGAATTTTTCATTATCAGTTGGTTGATGTTGTAAAATCATTTTTAATTCTGGTGTTGGTTCAGCATTATTTATTTTATCACCTATATCTCTTAAAACTTTTATATTTGCCTGATTTAATTTATCTTCCATCACGAAAGCTACATCATAACAAAATTCTTCTCTTAAAAATTCATCATTATACTTTCTTAATAACTCTATTGATGTATCTACAATTTGGTCAATCAATTCATTTTCTGGATTAGATTGAACTTGAACTTTTGATTTATTTTCTTGTTGACCCGAATTAGTTATTTGGGGTGTTGTTGTATTTGGTGTTCCTGTTGAAGCTATATTTCCCATTTTATTTTATTGAATATTATTTCCTAATTCTTATAAATATTTAAAATTTAATTATTATATTAAATTTTTTATAAAAAAATATTATTTTTAATCATATTATTCATTTTCTTTTTCTCTGTTTATAAATCTATAATAACGTTCTAAACAACTCTCATAATAACATTCTGGTAAAAATATATTTTGTTTTTTTGATTTTAAATAATACATTGCTAATTGTGGTGTTACATTTCCATATTTCATATAAAATGAAGATACTAATATATCAACTTCTTGTTTATGACTAAATCCCAATAATAATACATTTTTATTATTTTTTAAGTTTTTATAAATATATTCTATCATATCAGGTAAATAATTATATAATTCTAAATTAATTTCTTCAAAATCAAAATCATCTTCATTAAATTCGATTGGTAAACGAATCTCTTCTATTTTATCTGTACCTACAAATTTTTTACTTTTTGATACATGTATTATTAATTTTATCTTTTTATTTTTTATTATATTTAAATCTTTATATGTTTCATATGTTGATGTATACAGATGTGGATATACTTCCATATTTAATCTTCACAAATTTATATTTATATTTTTTAATTTTTTATCTTCTTTTTACGCATAATTTATTTTATTTCTTCTTTGCCACAAATACAAAATATAACATCATCAATACTAATCCTATCACTAATACCATCTTCATTAAATCTATCCATTTATATTTTCTTACTTCTTCTGTTCCCGATAATTCTCCTGATATTTCACCTGAATATTCATCATCTATATTTAATATATCACCTGTTGAACACATAGATACTTTTGGTGCGTCTATCTTCATATCCCTTAATCTACATTCATCCGCTGTCATACACTTCTTCTCTGGTACTTTAACTAAAAAGTAGTCTATTCCATAATACGACATACTACTTACTAATACACCCAATAATATACCATAGATTAAATAAATAATATATTTAACAGATTCATTAGTTGGTTCTATTGTGAAGAAGAATAATAATACCCAAGCAGCAAATGCTGGTGTTATTAATAATTGGTCACCTTCAGAATATAAATAACCTGAATCTTTTGATATACATTGAGTTTCTTTATTCTTATAATAATTAACATTCAAATAAGTACGTCTCATTTTGCGAGTATAATATAGTCCAACAACAATTAATATTATTCCCACCATATAAATAAAATAATTACTTTCATTTTCACCCGGATAATTTGAATTTACAACATACATTCCTATTAATAATATTGTTGATAATACTAATATTGCCGTATTATGTCTTGAACATGAATCCGATATGGTAAAATCACATTTTGTTCTAAATGTTTGATAAAATATTGGGAAAGAAAGACCTATTAAATAACCTATTATTAAAGGTGATGCTACTTGTCCTCCTCTTTCAAACATCTTTCTTTGTGTTGATTGAGTAAAAACATAAACAATTGAACATAAAATAATCATTGTCACAAAATCAGTCATTTCATTATTCCAAATTCCTGGCATGAAAGCCGATAATGCTATCTTCTTAGTTTTATCTAATCCATCAGATTGTTCGGAAGTATCTATTTCAACTGTTCTATAATAATATTTATCTGGATAAAATTTAAATACTGCTGCTAAAACTATCTTAATACCAAAATATCCTATTATGATTAATGCTAAAAATGATTGAAGTTTATATATATCATCACCCCCACCTTTTACTAATTTACTTATATTATTATTCATCGAACTCATTTTTTTTAGTATTTCTATCTTTTATTTAGAATTAAAAATTATAAAAAAAAGTAAAAAAATCAATTTTTTGACCAAAATATATTCTCAAAAGAAAATCGTTACTTAGTAAGATTAAAATAATCCTTTTCTCAGGAAAAAATATTTATCAAATAAAAAAATATATATAAATTAGAATTCTTAAATAGAAAATCTATAACTAATCTTAATGTATTGAAGTTTATCTTTAGAAAAATATTTAAAAATAAATTTAAATATTTAAACTTTTTTAATTTTAGATAAGTATTTTTATCATCATAAAAATATTATTTTTTATAAAAAAAGTTGGTATTAAGAATATTTAACAATTATTTTGAAAATCTATACATTCATTAACAATATTGATAAAAAATGATATTTCTTTATCAATAGGTAAAATAAATCGATCTCTATTAAATTGTTCTTTATATAATTCTAATTTATCAATTATCATTGACTCAATTATATTCATTTTTGATTCATTTTTACATTCTTTAAAATATATAACTTCATGTTCACATGATTTATTATATGTACTTAGTCTATTTTTAAGTTCTTTTGCTTTACCAATTATATATGTATTATTCTTTTTATTCTCTTCTGTTGTTAAAATGTATATAACATTTTTCTCAGGATAATCTTTTCTTTTTTGTCTTTTTTTACATAAATTTTCTAATAATTTAATTTTTAGATTTTTTAATTTTAATTCTTTTTTAAATTCTTTATTTTCATTTTTCATTTTTTCAAATTCATTATTTAATGGTATATCTTTATTAACTATTTTTTCTAATTTTAGTTCATAAATTTCATAGTCTTTATCAATAATTTTATTTTCTTTTTCAATTATTATGTCTACTAATTTTTGGTTAATTGAATAATCATTATTCATATTTGTCATATTTTTTATAATACCATTTATCAATTCATTTTTACTAAAAATTATATTATTTTCTATATTTATACTATTATTGATATTTTGTATATTATTAAAATAATTTATATTATTAATATTATTTATATTATTTAAACTATATATATTACTTTCGTCAATATCATCAATTTCTATATTATTTTTAATATTAATATTTTTATTTAATTCATCATAATTATTATCTTTATTATCTTTATTATCTTTATTATTATTTGAATATATTATATTATTTTTATTTATATGATTATCTATATTTTCATTATCAATTTTATCGTTATCAATTTTATCGTTATCAATTTTATTATAAATAATATTATTTGTTGTATTATTTATAATATTATTAATTATGGTTTTATTTGACTTTTTTTTATTTTTTTTTAAATATTTATTATTTTGATTATAATTATTATTTGTATTATTATTATTATAAAAATTATTAATTTCTTCTTTTATAATAATAATTTTTTTATTATTTTTAATTATATTTTCAGTTGTATCTATTATATTTATACATTTATTGTTAATTTTTTCACATTTATCAGTAAAAATATCTAAAAAATTATTTATATTTTTTTGAAAAGAATTTATGTTTATTTCTAATTCTTTTTTCATTTTTAATAATTAAATTTATAAAATTTTATTTAAATATAAAATTATTTTAAAATAAAAAATATTTTATCAAAAAATTAAATATTAATTAAATCTTTTTTATAATTAATATAATTATTTGATAATAAATTAAATTTATAATTAATAACATCAGCATTTTTTTCACATAAATTATTAATTTTATTTTTTAAATCTAATGAATAAATTGAATTTTCATTTTCAATATAATCATTATACTTTATATTAATTTTATCTAATGTGTTTTTAAATATTTCATTATTTGATTCATAATAAAAAGGTAAAAAAGTTTGTACTTCTATCAAAGAATTAATTAAAAAATCTTTTATTTTAAGTATTAATTCTTTGTATATTTTATCTTTTTCTTCTAAATAAATACAATTTTCAGCATTTTCTGTATTTTTAAATATATATGAAGTCTTTTCATTAATATAAAAGTTTAAATTAATTTCATTTTTAAGTATTTCATTTAATGAATAAATATATGATACACTAAAACATAAATCAATTTTTTTCATATCACTTATATGTTTAGTATCAAAATCATTATAAAATTCATTTAAAATTTTTTGATTATCATTTAAATTTATTTTTAATAAATTAATATCAATAATATTATTAGTAAGATTATTTTGACTATTAGATATAATATTATTTTGATTATTATCTCCTATAAAATTTTTAATTTTACATACTTTTTCATGTCTTTTAATATTATATTTATTATGAAAAGTATAATTACAATATTTGCATTTTTTATCATTTTCATCTTTTGCTTCATTTGAATTAATATTATTATTTAATAATATTGAATTTTTTAAATTATCTTTATCAATATTATATTTTTTTTGTAAAGTTTTATTTTTATATTCTTCATCTGTTAAGTTATAATTGTTATTTTTAATTTTACATATAAATTTTTTTTCTATGTGACGTTTCATATCATTTAAAATATTTGTTTTATAATTGCATCTTTCACATTGATAAAAAAATTCTGATAAATAATTATTCATATCCATTTTTCTAATTTATTATAATTATAAATAAATTTATATTTAAATCCTATAATATTTTTAACTAATATTTAAATCTTTAAAATATTTAACTAAAATTTTCTAAAAATAAATTATTAAAAAAGTAAAAAAATCAGTTTTTAGCCCAAAATATATTCTCAAAAGAAAATCGTTACTTAGTAAGATAAAAATAATCCTTTTTTTAGGAAAAAAATAAATAAAAAATAAACTTCAAAATTATAATTCTAAAAAAGAAAATCTATATCGAATCTTAATATATTGAAGTTCATCTTTAAAAATAATATTTAACTAATATTTTTAGTGTATTGAAAAAAAAAATGAATTTTAAAAATTCTAAAAATTCTAAAAATTATATTTAAAAAGGGACTTAAAGAAATTCGAATATAATATATAATGAAATGTCCGTTTCAGCAAATATACAATCAAATGATGATTTTTTCTCATTTTTAGATAATAAAAATACAAAGAATACAAGAATAGAAAAGAATAAAGATAATAATGTTTGGAGTTTATTAAAAGAATGTAAACACGAAGATGATGATGAATCTGAACAAGAACCAGAAACAAATTCAATAAAATCTGATATAGATGATGAACCACCTAATAAATGTGAATATTGTGGTGAAGAAGATTGTTTAATAAATGATTATGAAAGTATAGTATGTACAAAGTGTGGTCGTGAAGGTGGTATGATTATAGATACTAATCCGGAGTGGAGATTCTATGGTACAGAAGATAATAAAAGAACTTCTGACCCGAATAGATGTGGTTTACCTGTAAATAAATATATAAAAAATGGTACATTAAGTATTGTAATTTTGGGATTTGGTAATGAACAATTTAGAAAGGTTAATAGTTATCATGGAATATCGTATAAAGAGCGTTCAATATTAACAATGTTAAATTTAATAATGAATAAAGCGAGTATAGCGAATATGCCACAATCGGTTATAGATAGAACAATTATTTTATATCAGG
>JACCDO011292611.1_pt1 | contig 10858 bp, 6 predicted proteins | sample 7446101 | NCBI WGS metagenome assembly JACCDO01 (sample SAMN15323440, study PRJNA562643) | freshwater metagenome | isolation source: river surface water | place: USA:Blue River Watershed | collected 2017-08-16
TCCGGCTTGAAATCCCGCTGGATGCGATTGACACGCACCCACTTGGGTGTTATCTTCTGACGGTAGATCAAGACATCCTGAAGATCCTTGGCATCAGGTGTACGCTCGGCGTAAGGCTTCCAAATTCCCTGCTCCTTCCACTCTTTGACCCGTGTGAAACTCACATCGAGGCAGGGGTAATCCTTCATGTAGTCTGGAATGAGATCAGGACCCTGTAGGACCTCACGATAGCACTCCATGTCGCCCTCAGGAGTTGCCCCTGGCAGATCGGCCATGATGTGAATCTCCACCTTGAACCCATAATCTTTGAGGAGCTTAATGGCGGCCTTGGAGTGCCGAACACCGTGGCCACGATTCACGCGACGCAGGAGGGCATCATCCGTGTGTTGGACACCTAGCTCCACACGGGTTACACCATAGCGACGGAACCGCAGAATCTCGGCAGGCGTAATCTCATCAGGTCGTGTCTCTACACCGAGCCCCACAACATGGGGATGCGTGTAGGTATTGCGAGCCTGTTCGGATTCGAGGGACTCAGGGGGGCGTTCCCGCGCAGCACCTGTAGCAAAATAGGTATTCGCGGCGTAATAAAGATCGCGAACAAACTCATCGGCAATCGCATGGTCGTAGCAACTAAATGTTCCACCGAGCACACGAAACTCCAACTTGTCAATAGGATGTCCATTCTTCTGTAGGAGATCCAGGCGATCCCAGACTTGTCGGACGGTGTTAAAGTCGACCTTGGCAGCACGGGCAAACACGTCCTCATTGCTGAGGTAGGACCGTGGCATACCTGGCTCGTTTGGGCAGAAATGGCAATTGTACTTGCAACTGAACTTATCAGGGGGAAGCGATACGCTAATGTTGAGAATCCCGCTTTCACTGCGAATCGCCTTGACAGTCAGAATACGCAGGAGAGACGCATTGCGAGCCAGGGCAGTATCGGACCCCAACAGCGTTCTGTAGGTTGTTAACAAATCAAGCTTACTGGGAACTACTTTGTACTTTCGAGTAAGAGGAATCATAGTTTTTCGCAGAATGTCCGCGGATGCAAAGTATCCCTCTGGAAACTTGGCCAAGTCGCGCACAACATGGGCAAGAACAGGAGAGGCGTTCGTAGGAAGGGAAAGGTTCTCGATATCCATTATGGAATGTAGGGATTGCAGAGTTATCAAGTATTCTAAGAAACAGCTGATTTATTTCAATTTTTTTTTACTGCTCGTATATTGTATTGAGAGGGACATAAGTGAGTTGTTTTGGATGTTTCAATGTAGATAGGCGTGCAGATGAACGCGTTGGTTTATGTGGTTCGCCTCGTTCATTCACACGTGCAGATAAACGAGCTGGTTTACCTGTAGATGAAGCTGGTTTATACGAACTGATTCCACGGGAACCTCGTAGAGCACGACCTGCAATTCCTGTACTTTTGGAAATTGTTTTACGGGTTTGTCTTTTTGAAGAAAGACTGGCCGATTTGAGAAGATTTCGAAGTTCTCGTGAAGGCTTAGTGGAGCGAGGGGCAGCTGTACGAACATAGTTTGCAAATGGAACTATATGAGATGCAGGTGGAACTATAAACTCCCCAAGACATTTCATCATGGTATATCCGTCCTTTGCACATTTGTATTGTTTTTGATGTCCTAATGAAAGCAAAGGATCCCTACAAGAAGGAGGAGTATCTGCTTTTGTATAACCGTGTGAGTGAAGTTCTTTAATGAAGCTTGCAATCTTTGGATCTTCAAAAAAAGCCTCATCACTCTTCAATTCACCTGATTTCAATTTATCCACAATGTATTTGGATAGTTCAGGCGACATGGCGACACTTGGTGGTTCTGCACAGGATTTTCGATGAGAAAATCCCAGTCTTGGATAATAGGTAAGTACATGCATAAGAGAGCTGAGTTGGATGTAGGAAACTTTAAATGTATCCCTACACAATTGAATATACATATTGAGGAGAATACCACCTTTCCCCTCTGTTGCACATATAACATCCAGATATGCACCATTATCTGGTAAAAACTTTCCCATAATATATCCAATTGGGGTATTGTCTTTGTATATAACTATAAACAGTGTGTTTACTGGTAATTGATCACGGACATAAGCAATTCCTAGAAACTTCGAACATTCCTGATACTGTGAAACATGTAATATATGATCATGTATAGTTTGTATTGTCAGTGTACTTGCAATAGCGGAAGGAACAGTTTGAAACCCACTTCCTGCTGGTGGATCAACTGTTTTCCAAGTCCCTTCGTGGGCAAATAGGATAACTGCCGAATACATTCTACTGAAGGCTCATCTAAAAGTTATGAGTCCATAAGGAGAGAACTAAAAAGATGAAATCGCCAAGGAGAACATAACTTTTCCTACACCCTAACCAAAATGCGCTTTTGTCCCAAATGTTCTTACTTTCTGTATCTGGATGCCTCTGACGACAAGCAGGTGAGTTATCAATGTAGGAATTGTGGGTATCGTACACTCCTACAGCCAGCCTCAAAAGAGGAGGCACTCATTCTGGAAACCTCATTTCGTTCGGGAACCTCTGGTGCTGCATCCGGTGTTGTTATTAACGAATACACACTCCATGACCCTACATTGCCGCATGTGGCGACTTTGCGTTGCCCGAATGCGGATTGTGCATCACGTACAGATGAATCTAAACGCGATGTTATCTACATTAAAACGGATCCAACCAATCTGAAGTTTCAGTACATTTGTACCACATGTTCCCGTCAATGGACATCCTAAACACACATCAAAAATAGCAGGTATTTGATTGATATTCTTACAGAACTTCAATCATATACACATTTTTTACTTGGTTTACTTGGATTTGTATTGAGCACAATACTCATCGTTGTTGTTTTCTTTCATGCATTGCTGGTATTCCTTAGAAGGAACTTGGATGTGTTCATGTTTGACGACGGGGTCAGAACGAAACATGTTGAATGCAAGGGATTGTCCAGCTCCGAGTGCGAATCCCTGGAATACATTGGAGAAGAATCCAGGTTGCTTGACTTCTACGGAATGTTGTACTGCAGGAGTGTAAGGACGCGAAGGGGTCAATGATGACTTACGGGATGCAGAGGAGGCTCTAGGCATTTCTACAAACACCTACGATGTTTTCTTTTTATGCTGGGTTTAGGAGAATCAGAAGTAGAGGAAACAAATAGAATGAATACACCGAGTGGAGCACCCATTGCTGCACCTAGTGCTACACCTAGACAAGAAAAACCTGTAGGAACCATGAAAAAACTGGTGTCTCTGGTGGATCGTGGTGAGTTTGATCAAATATGCTATCCTCAGGACGCCAAAACGACTATGTTTCAACCCACCTTTAAACCCTACCACAACTTTACACCAGAAGTGCGTGTCTGGCCATTTGCAGGTGCAGCAGAATGGGGAAAGCGTATAACATTTACTATCCCAATGCCCTGGGAAACCGATCTTGTTTCTTGGATTGCCTTACGTATCAAACCCCAACATTGGCTTCCTGCAGATGTTTATAACCACCTGTATTCTACCAAAGATTGGATTTACACAAATCCGGATACTGAATGGATTTGGGCGAAATCCCTAGGATCAGTTGCAATAGCCAAGGCAGAGCTGGAGATTGATGGGATCATTGTGGAGCAATGGAGTGGTGATTGGATTCATGTATGGGGTCGTATAACTCAGGATCTCAATAACGGAATTGGGTGGGATACCGACATGTTGGGACCCACAGGAGGAACCGATGACGGCTCCTTTTATTGCTATTTGCCGTTCTGGTTTTCCCGACACAGAAATACGGCATTTCCCCTTATTTCCACTACACGACCTGTTCGAGTTCATATAACTTTCAGACCGTTCAAGGATGTTGTAAGAATGCGGGCTACTAACAAGGCATGTGACCAAACACCCTTGCAATCCACTTTTGAAATAAAGGATTTGTCGTTTCCGTTTTTGAAAAAACGAATTATTCAAGTGGACCAGCCTCAACCCACGATGGAAGCGGCGGAAATGGTTTGTGGAACGGTGTTAATTGATGGGGAACTTCGAAAGGCATACCGCGATTATTACCATGAAATTCTTATGAATCCAGTGGTGGAAATGCAGTTTGGAGAACCTCTCAAATATACTGTAGGTGCTCCCAATGGGTCTCGAATCTTGATTGGTCTTCCCTTGACGTCTTTCAATGGACCGTTGAAACAATTGATTTGGGTCCTGCGACGCAAAGGAGTTGCAGCGAGGGCGGATTGGACCAATTTCTCGGCAACTTTGGAGGATGCCGTGGACCCTGTATGGAATCCGACGCAACCTCTGCTTCGTAAAGCAACCCTTCTTGTTGGAACGGCAACATGGTTTGATGAGGAAGAATCAGTTCTTCGTGCCAATGGATCATTACCACTTGCAGGAGGAATACGGGTATTTGGAAATTATATTTATGTATATAACTTTACGGAGGAACCGAATCGCTTCGACCCTTGTGGGTCCGTTAATGCCTCCCGTACCGATTTACGGTTGAACTTGGAGGTTGAACAACCACAAGGGGATGATAAGGAATGGGAGGTTCTGGTGTGGGCTGTGGAGACAAATTGGATGCGTTTCCAAAATGGCCTTGCAAATCAGGTGTTTATGGATTAAGGATCCTAAGGCGTCCAGACAGCCAGAGGCCCCAGTGAAATGCCGAGGTTGGGTTTGGCAACTACTTCACGCAGAACAGAGGCATGGGCCGCCATAGCCTGTCCATAGGCATCACGACCATATTGAATAGCAAAGGCACGATAGACTACTTCGTCATCGGCGGCTTCTTCGGGAACAATGGGTCGCAATGTGGTGATCTGACGGAGGGAACCGGCAGTTCCGCAAACACGGGTGGTTAGTGTGCCCCCTTGTTTGGCATAGAGAGTGGCAACGGCTTCACGGGGAAGCCGCAAAATAAGCAGAGTTTTATCAGCGGGTTTGTAGGAAATCCAGTCGATTTTTGAGGCAACCTCGGATCCCACAATTCCCACATAATTTGCCAATATCGAATCAATAACTGATGCGTCGCCCACTTCATAGGCAACCGGCATATAGAGAGATTGAATGGGATCTTGTAGGAAACACCGGAATACTTCAACATCATTTTCGGCACCCCAGGTATTCCTACAAAACGAATAGCCAGCTTTTCCATCATCGAGTGAAAAAACTAGTCCTGACGGATGCGATAGGACTTCAACAGAGGTTTGATCGGAAAAAGGATTGGGGGTACTGTTCAGCAGATCTGTGAGACCCTGTAGGAGTGCCGGTGGTATTCCTGGGAAACGAAGGGCGACCATGTTAGCTTTTATCAACTACGAATAGATCCGTTTAATACAAGATCAGCTATAGTGTCCACAACATCTTTATGAATCTTTGCAGGTTCTTGTTGTAGCCAGATAACAAAGGAATCGAACTCAGTAGAGTGTTGGAGACCTAGAATTGTATTGGCAACTCCTGAGGCCAACAGCTGAACATCGTATCCCCCTTCGAGTACAGCAACAATAGGTACGCCAAGAGTTGTTAGAGAGCGTGCCATGAACCCAAATGCCTGAGGCGAAAGATTCATACCGGCCAAAGCATCACCGTGAATTGCATCGTATCCCGCAGATACAAGGATCACATCAGGTGCAAACTGTCGGAGTGCTGGAAGAATTAGGTGTTGAAAGGCGTACGCATATGCTGCATCATCCGCATCATCAACTAGCCATTGGACGTTGAAAGAACGTCCCTTGGATCGTTTGCGAAGTCCATCTCCCTTCATATCGCGTGCAGTATTTGCGGGATATGTAGGAAATCCCGAGCGTGTTTTTTCGGCATGTAGGCTGACAAACATAACTGATTCTTCGTTCCACAGTGCATTGGCAGTTCCATCGCCAAAATGGTAATCCCAGTCTAAGATAGCCACTTTTTTGCCGGCATGTAGAAGAGGTCGTGCAGCAAGAACGACATTGTTCAGAAAACAGAATCCACTGGGCATGGAGAAACAATGATGTCCTGGAGGACGAACGATACAAAAGGCATGTTCGACACGAGGCAACAACGTGGCTTCGGCGGCAGTAATGGCCGCTGCAGCCGCTGTTTTGGCAGCTGTCCATGTTCCAGCAGCCCAATAAATATCAGGGCATTGTGCGTCTATTTGAGGTGAACTGTAGGGTGTTTTGAATATAGCATTTCGAACAGCTTTCGCTCCATATTCTTCGGCAACTTCGGCATCCAGAATGGGTTCGGCGACTTCCACAATCCGGCAGGAACTCCAAATGGATCCGTTTCGAACAGGGATAGAGGGAGCAACTGTTGGATCTTTGGCAAACTGTTGGAGGGCCGAGCGAATTGAAGAACCCTTAAGAACTGCCTCAATTCCTACAATTCGTGCAGGTTCTTCAGAAGTAGGGGCAGGAGGACGATGCTGAATCATTGCATTTGTATTGTAGTAAATGGATACGGGGAACATTTGTGGAAACGTCTTTAAATACTCGAGCATATAAAGACCCGACCATAGTCAAATTTTGTTAGGACATTCTAGAATGGAGGATTTAATTAGTCTATTAGTGGTTCCATATTCATTAGTTCCATATTGTATAGCAGTGTATACACAGGAAATACGTTGGATATATTTAGGGGCACTGGTATTGATTTCTATAGCAACAACGTCGAGTATTAAGCTTTTAACAAACCATATGCCTTACAAATGTTTAAAACGACCAGATGGTGCACGAAACTGCAACACATTTCTAACAGATGGGGATCAATCGGGTCGTCCTGGATTTCCATCTGGGCATTGTGCTGGTACTGCAACATTCTGGGTTGGAATTTGGATACTCTACTCTAACAAAATTTCTGTAGGAGTATTGGCAATTGTAGGCATTTTGAGTATGATGTGGGCACGTCGGAAAAAACGATGTCATACACTGGTTCAAACGATTGCAGGTGTCGCAGTTGGATCAGGATATGCACTACTTTTACATTAAAATATATTAATTGTCAATATTTGAAATATCATTATTATTCAAATATTGAATATGGAAAAAATTAAAGTTGTGTTATTTGCATCTTGGTTTGAACAGATGATAATGTAAATGTCGATGGACCAGAGATCGAAAATTCGACATACATGTAATCATTTGGTCGCAGAACCATAGAATGACTGAAAGAGTTGATATAGTTTGTTCCATTGATATATGATTGCCATACACTACTGTCAGATCCATTATAGCGACGGAAATCTACAAACCAATTCCCTTGGTCAGCAGCAATTTGTGCTTCCGCCAAAACAGAAATTGTACGAGAGGTTGTGTTGGTAAACTGTCCAGTTGCTGGGTTGTATCCACTAAACCCTCCAAGACTTTCCTGATTTTCTGTACATTGTAAAATATAGCTACTTGCACCATATAGTACAGAGGATGTACTTAGCGTATACAGTTGTACACGAGGTTCGGGTTCAGTATTGTAAAGGACTTCTTTTGTTGTGGAATTATATGTGAGGTATCCATTTGTATAAGTGTTATCAGTGCGTATTGGATTAACATAGAATGCAGAGGTGGTTGCATTGAGTACAACATCAGAGGCATTTAGAACGATACTGTTGGCAGCCTGATTTTCCATGCCAGCCCGCCGTCCTATTGCGATTGCATTTGAACCCTGGTTGCTCATTCCGGCTTCGTATCCTACAGCAATAGCACCAAGTCCTTGAGAGCTAATTCCAGCAAATGAACCAATATGAATTGTGGAACCTTCGGTTTCCCATGAAGATGTTGAATTGTTCCAGAAAATATAATCGCTGTATTGTTGGCCTGCAATAGAAATAAGACCTGTAGGTCCAGTTGCACCGACATCTCCAGTGGCTCCTGTAGCACCGACATCACCTGTAGGTCCAGTAGCTCCTATATCACCTGTAGGTCCAGTAGCTCCTACATCGCCTGTAGGTCCAGTAGTACCAACATCGCCTGTAGGTCCAGTAGCACCAACATCGCCTGTTGCACCAGTAGCTCCTACATCTCCTGTAGGTCCAGTAGCACCAACATCGCCTGTTGCACCAGTAGCTCCTACATCTCCTGTAGGTCCTGTAGCACCAACATCACCAGTAGGTCCAGTAGCTCCTACATCGCCTGTAGGTCCAGTTGCACCTACATCGCCTGTAGGCCCAGTAGCACCAAATCCAGTTGCACCCGTTGCACCAGTAGGTCCTACACTGCCAGTAGCTCCTACCTCGCCAGTAGGTCCGGTAGCACCTTGTGGACCAATAGGTCCTGTCACACCAGCCAATACAATGGCAACAATAACATTCTGGTCATTGATAAATTGCGAAGTTCCTCCTGAAGCGAGTAGAATAACTGTTGCTTCAATATAGCTGTTCGAAACAACATTGACTGGTGCTGTTAACTGCCATTTTTGATAATTTGCAGAATCACCAGCATCTTGGATAATCAATGTATCATTTTCATTTAATAATGATAAGAACAAGTCAACATCAATACCTAATTGAGTGAGATGCGAAATATTAATTTGAGAAGCTGACGTCTGAGTTGCATTATTCCAGATTATGTGGCCATTTGTAGGATTTCCTGAAGTTGCACTAGTGTTAGCCTGGTATTCAAAGTAAGAGGAAGATTGACCAGGTGCACCTTGAGCTCCAGTTGCTCCAGTCGCACCTTGAATACCTTGTGCTCCTGTAGGACCTGTAGGACCTGTAGGACCTGTAGCACCTGTAGCACCTGTAGCACCTGTTGCACCCTGAATACCTTGTGCTCCTGTAGGACCTGTAGTACCTGTTGCTCCATCGGCTCCTGTTGCTCCATCGGCTCCTGTTGCTCCATCGGCTCCTGTTGCTCCATCGGCTCCTGTTGCACCAGTTGCACCCTGAATACCTTGTGCTCCTGTAGGGCCATCTGCACCTGTTGCACCTGTAGCTCCACCAGATCCTGTAGAATTCCATGTTATTTCCTTGGTAGTTGAGTTATACGTCAAGTATCCAGTTGTGTAGGAATTATCAATACGGATAGGATTAACATAGAATGCTGAGGCAGTGGTTCCATTCAGAGCAATATCCGATGCATTCAAAACTATACTGTTGTCTGCCTGACCAATCATACCAGCACGTGAACCAATGGCTATTGCATTGGAACCTTGGTTGCTCATACCGGCTTCCACACCAATTGCAATGGCTTCATATCCCTGTGAGGAATATCCAGCAGTATTACCTAGCGAAATAGCCGCCTCAGACTGATACCATGCACCGGCACCTTGGCCTACTGCTACTGCATATTCTGATTGAGAAGAGAAACCGGCGGAATTTCCTACAGCCGTTGCACGAGCACCCTGATCCCAGAAACCGGCATTCGCACCTACTGCAACACTGTAGGAACTCTGAAGATAATAACCAGCTGCAGAACCTACTGCAACAGATTGATATCCTTGGGAAGATCGACCAGCTCCATCACCAATAGCAACTGTTGAGGAGCCTTGGGATTCATAACCGGCTAGAGGACCAATTGCCACTGCATTTGAGTCCTGATACATAACAGCCGCTGTATCACCAATGGCAATGGATCCCTTGCCCTGGAAACTTAGACCGGCCGATGGACCTATTGCAACTGCACCAATTCCTTGGAAATCTTTGCCAGCATAATCACCAATCGCCACAGCCACCATACCTTGAGAAGAATATCCAGCAGAAGTACCAATGGCAATAGAACCGACTTGTTGACTAGAATATCCTGCTTGATAACCAATAGCGATAGTAGGACTACTATAGTTTGAATAGACAATATTCGAAGTTCCTTGGTTTTCGAAACCAGCCTGGTATCCTACAGCAATGCCATAATTACTCTGAGCAGTTTGGCCCGCCTGAGATCCAATATGAATTGTTGAAGTACCTACTAACCATTCGCTGCTTGCATTGTCCCAATATAAATAATCAGAGTAGTTAGTTCCTGTTGCACTAATTGATCCTGCACCTGTTGCACCTGTAGGACCCGTGGATAGCCGTGAAATGTTCATGGTAGAACCGGCATTTACACGAGTATTACCACTCGCTGTATAATATACATTGACATATTGACCTGCTGACATTTCTAGGAAAATAGGAAGAGGAACAGGTGCAGGTGCAACAGTACTGGCACCATAAATACGCATTTGATAGGAATATACAGACACACCATTCTTTTCAATTGTAAATAAAACAGGCTGTTGAGCACCTTGAGGTTCCACGATCAACATGGGATTAAACATGTAAAAACCATTTTCAGAAACAGTGAATCGACCATTGCTTGCATTAAACGATACACCAAGTTGTGCAGTGTTGTTAGTTATGGATGCACCTGAGAAAGCATCTGTTTTTACTGTTGTGTAGGATGAATCGGTTGTACGGGTTATACTCAAGAGTTGATCAGAACTAGCACCAAAATGACCTGTGGGACCAGTCATACCAGTGGCTCCAGTTGGGCCAGTCTGTCCAATACCTGTTGGACCAGTAGGTCCTGTTGCACCAGTTGCACCTGTAGGACCTGTAGGACCAGTGGGACCACCTGCAGGACCCGTTGGTCCTGTTGCACCAAATCCAGTAGCACCGGTTGCTCCAGCACTTCCAGTAGCACCGGTTGCTCCAGCACTTCCAGTAGCACCGGTTGCTCCAGCACTTCCAGTAGCACCAGTTGCTCCAGTACTTCCAGTAGCACCAGTAGTTCCATCAGCCCCTGTTGCACCAGTAGCTCCATCAGCTCCTGTTGCACCAGTAGCTCCATCAGCTCCTGTGGCACCAGTTGCTCCATCAGCTCCTGTTGCACCAGTAGCTCCATCAGCTCCTGTTGCACCAGTAGCTCCATCAGCTCCTGTTGCACCAGTAGCTCCA
>JACCDO011455554.1_pt1 | contig 10857 bp, 8 predicted proteins | sample 7446101 | NCBI WGS metagenome assembly JACCDO01 (sample SAMN15323440, study PRJNA562643) | freshwater metagenome | isolation source: river surface water | place: USA:Blue River Watershed | collected 2017-08-16
AACTCATGGCAGGCTCAGGCGCGACTACTTCAAACTTCGTTTCGACGGGCGGAGGCGGCACCACGGGCTTAACCACTTGGATCCGCGTGGCCGTCGGCGGAGCAGCTGGCGGAACATCTGGACTTTCGAGTACAAACGTTCCGGTCATCTGAGGACGCGCCACTTGATGTGAGAGATCGAGCAACTGGGAAACTTCCTGCAATTGAATGGAAGGAGGCTCAGAAACGGGGGCAGTCACGACCGCAGGAGCGAGGACAGGCGCCGGAGTGGCCACGTTCATGGGGACGATTTTGAGATCGAGGACTTCCCCGATCATGCCAATGACTTGCTCCCCCGAAAACTCGGGACCGAGGTAAGCGTTCACTCCTTGCGGGGTTTTCTGGTGCGCGACCGCTTCAGCGTCACCCCAAAGACTGGAGGTCAGAACGATAGGGAGGTCCTTTTGCTCGGGGTCACTCAAGATCGCGTCGACGCCCGCAAGCCCCGGATTTCCCCTCCCGCCCGGACCCTCACGGTGAATGACAGCGAGGTCGACCGAACGGCCATGAAACCCCAAAATCTGAAGAGCTTCGGCCGGATCCTCCAGTTGAACGACTCCCACTCCGGCCTGACGAAGCAAGTCGGCGGCATTTTGAAGTGCGGGAATTCGGGGATGGACGAGGAGCACCTTCAGCATCACCCTCCCTATCGGAAGATTCCCTGCCAAAGTTGACACAGTTCTTTGCTCCCCTTTAGTCTGCCTCCACTGTGAGAAGCACTTTCGAGAAAAACGTCAAAAACCAATCGCCGCTTTCCCAAACCACCCGACCGGACGACCTTCATGTCGTGGTCTTCAAGGATAACCTCGCCTCTCGGTCCTTCAAGCTTCCGCTCCGTTGGTTTAATCGAATCGGCTGGATTTTTGGCACCCTCACGGCCGCAGTGATCTTGTTGGCATTGCTCAGCGCCCGGTATGCCGTTCAGTTGCGCTCCTCGGATTCGGGCCGGATCGAAGGCCTAGAGGAGGAAATCGAAGAGCTTCAAAAGCAGAACGAGACCCTTCAAGGCAAACTCACGGAAGTTCAGAACACTCCCCCTCCGACAGTCGCCGTGACCGACGCCTCCCCCGTTCCAGGGCAAAACGTCGACATTGCAGCGCCCTCGGACGCAGCCGCACTTCCTGCGGATGCTCTCTCGCAGATTCCGGCCGGACAACGGTTTGCCTTTGTCCCCCCGAACAGTATCACGCAGCCTCTCCCTGCAACGGATGCACTCCCGTTCACTCTCACTCCTCCCACTTTTGCGTGGCGCTCCCGGATGTTGAGCGTGAAGTTTGCGTTCCAATATATCAAAGGGGACGGCGGAAAACAGGAAGGCCGTTTTATGCTCTTGGCTCGCGGCCCATCCCACTTACTCACTTATCCCGAAGGAGCACTGCCCAGTAGCGCCCAAGGAACTCCCTTAATTCAGCCGCAAAAAGGGGAGTTTTTCTCGGTCAGTCGGTATCGCGAAGTCATGGCCGAGTTTGGTCCGGTCGGAAGCTCTGCTGACCTCACTGAGGTTCAAGTGTTGATCTTTAACTCACGAGGAGAGCTGATCCTGTCGCAAACGTTGAAGACGGGACTCAGCGGTGAACCCTCTTCCGAAGCCAAAAAATAGGTAAACCATGCTGAAGAACCCTTCTCCTCAGATTCACGAAATCGAAACCAACTTGTTTGCAACAGGCACGCGCTTCGAGGGAACCGTGCGGATCGAAAACGACACGCGCATCCACGGAGAAATCGAAGGCACGTTGATCGCTCACCGCCCGAGTCTCGTGATTTTGGCCGAGAGCGGACGAATCAAAGGTCGGATCGACGCAGATCGGATCGTGATCGATGGCTGTGTGGAAGGTGAAGTCCAAGCGCAGACTGAAGTAATCGTCTCTCCGTCGGGAAAACTCATCGGCACTGTGCACTCCCCTTCTTTTCGCCTCGAATTCGGCGGGTATTTTGAGGGTTCTTGCACGATGCCCGAGAAGACCTCATGAGCTTTGCACTGACTTTTCTCGGTACAGGAACCTCCTCCGGAGTGCCGCTGATTCGGTGCCGGTGCCCCACTTGCGTTTCACCTGACCCGCGAAACCAACGCCTGCGCGCTTCGGTCTGGGTGGAGTGGCAAGGCAAGAGCTTGCTCATCGACTGCTCGACCGATTTTCGGCAGCAGGCACTCCGAGCGGACATCCCACGGATCGACGCGGTTTTATTCACACACCCTCATGCGGATCATATCGGCGGAGTCGACGATCTCCGGGCGTATAATTTTGTCCAACGGGCTTCGATCCCGATCTACGCCCACGAGTGGACCCAGCGAGACCTCTGCAAACGGTACGATTACATTTTCAATCCGGGCCCAGTCGAGGGCGGCGGCATCGCCCAGCTCGACCTCCGGTCCTTTGAGCTGGACGCCCCTCAGATCGACGTATTGGGCTTGCCCGTCATTCCGATTCGACTGATGCATGGATCGAGCGAGACGGCCGGCTTTCGCTTCGGGAACGTGGCCTATTTGACTGACTGCAACCGCCTCCCCGAGGAGTCTAAAGCTCGCCTTAAGGGGCTGGAAGTCCTGGTCCTCGACTGCTTGAGGCCGACCCCCCATGGAACGCACTTGAGTTTGCAGGAGTCTTTGGACTGGATCCGAGAACTCGCCCCCCAAAAGACCTACCTCACCCATATGGGGCACGAGCTTGAGCACGAGGCCACCCAAAAGACACTTCCAAATCAGGTTTGGCTGGCATACGACGGGCTTCGCATTCAGCTGAAAAATTGATTTGGTTCCTAAATGTGAATCGAAGTGGAGAGAAGAAGCATGATTGTCGGTGTACCAAAGGAAATTAAGAACAAAGAAAATCGCGTCGCTATGGTGGTGGCAGGGGTTCGTGCCCTGACCCAAGCGGGACACAAGGTTCTGATCCAGCACAATGCAGGGGTCGGCGCCGGAATCTCGGACGAAGACTACCGCAAAGCAGGCGCAACGATCATCGAGACGGCAAAAGAAGTTTTCGATAAAGCCGACATGATCGTGAAAGTGAAAGAGCCTCTTCCAGAAGAGTATCCTCTCCTCCGCGAAGGCCAAATCCTCTACACTTACCTCCACCTTGCTGCTGACGAGCGCCTCACCAAGGCCCTCATGGAGCGCAAAATCGTGGGTATCGCTTACGAAACCATCCAACCTGCTGACGGCTCCTTGCCTCTCCTCGCTCCGATGAGCGCAGTGGCAGGACGCATGGCCACTCAGATCGGCGCAACTTACTTGCAGCACGATCACGGTGGAAAAGGCATGCTCCTCGGCGGCGTCGCTGGGGTTGAGCGCGCAAACGTCGTGATTCTTGGCGGCGGTGTCGTCGGTATCAACGCAGCGAAAATGGCAATCGGTCTCGGCGCAAAAGTGTCGATCCTCGACGTCAACATGGCTCGACTCGATTACCTCTCCGATATCTTCGGTAACGAAGTGACCACCCTTCACTCCAACAGCGAGCAGATCGAGCGCGTGGTCACCAAAGCAGACTTGGTGATCGGCGGTGTCTTGGTTCCAGGTGCAAAAGCTCCGAAACTCGTGACTCGCGAAATGATCGCAAAAATGCAACCCGGCGGCGTCGTCGTCGACGTGGCTGTGGACCAAGGTGGCTCGGTGGAAACCTGCCGCCCGACCTCTCACGAGCACCCCACCTACACGGTGGACGGCGTGATTCACTACGCAGTTCCGAACATGCCAGGCGCAGTGCCTCGCACTTCGACTTACGCGTTGACCAACGTCACTCTGAAGTACGCTTTGATGTTGGCAAACCTCGGCTGGAAAGAAGCCGTGGCTCGCGATGAAGCACTCCTCAAAGGCGTGAACATCCTCAACGGCAAAGTGTCCTACAAGCAAGTCGCTGTGGACCTCGGCCTGCCTTACGAGCCTGTGAAGCTCTAATCGAGTCTTCAGGACCAAACGATTGAAGGCCAGATTCCTCCGGGAATCTGGCCTTTTTTATTTCGACCGATTCGGCCATCACCTCTCACTGCGATTCGCGCAAATACTGCACGGCCCGCGCGACAGTCTCCGCAAGAGGACGCGAGGACCATCCGAGCTCCGTCCGCGCTTTGGTCGAGTCGTACCAAAGAAAGTCTTTCGGGAAACTCGAAGGAGCGGTCTCGGCTTCGGGAAGCTCCGGCACTCCGGCGGCGCGGGAAATCTCGTTTAAGAAATCCGAGTACAAAACGTTTTCCCCACCGAGAATGTACCGCTCTCCGACGCGGCCTTTTTCTTCCGCAAGGACGTGGCCTTCGCCGACATCATCGACATCGACGATATTGATCCCGGCAGGAGAGAGCTGCGGCTGCTGCCCCCGAATCACGCGCAAGATCGTCTGTGCGACGGGTGTTAGGAAGACTTCGCCCGGACCGACCGTCCACGTGGGATTGACTTGAACAATCGGCAAACCCGCCGCCGTGAAGCTATTGACCACGGACTCGGCAAACGCTTTGCTCCGCATGTAATCATTGAGTGGAATCCAGATATCAAAAGGCATCGTTTCGTTTGATAACTCGCGCCCTAGCGCGACTCCGATGCACGCCATCGTACTCGTGTAAACGATCCGCTTGACTTGTGCTTCTTGAGCGGCAAGCAGGGTCTGCGTCGTACCGGTCAAGTTGTTGCCGTAGAGCATCGCGCAGTCCGCTTTGTACTGCGCGGGGTCCGCCTCCGGGTTTGCCGCAAATTGAAACGTCGCTGCGACATGGTGAAGGCAATCGACCCCTTTCATCGCTCGTCTCACGGACTCCAGATCGCGCAGATTTCCGTGGACGACCTCGACCCCCAGGCCTTTCAGGTTGGCCTCGCTGGTGCCCGACTCCACAAAAGCCCGGACCTTTCGGCCCCTTTTGAGAAGCGCTCTCACCACTGCCGACCCCGTAAACCCATTTGCTCCTGTCACCAACGTCACTGCCATACCGGACCCTTACCTTAATTTGACGCGACGCGCAATTCCTGACTTAACCCGCTTTTGGGGTTTGCAGATCCGTCAACGGTCTTTAGCATTGAGCAAAGAAGGCCAAGAAAGGGGACAGAGCACTGTGAGCGATGCAGCCGCCGAAAAAAAAGCACCCGCACCTGCCGGATCCGGTGGAGGTGGGGGCGGATCCAAGATCTTGCTCATCCTCGTGCTCGTCAACACCCTCTCGGTCTTGGGTGTGATCGGCCTTGCGGTCTACACTAAGCTCATCTTCCAAAAGCCCAAGATCACGGAACAAGCCGAACGCGCTCGTCTGGAAGCTATGAAAGCCTCCCCCACCCCACCGCCCGTCTCGGGTCTGATTGAGTTTAAGCAAGTCACGGTCAACATCGCTCCAAGCGGCCCTCTCCCCAAGCCCGGCGAGACGGGCGAAGCCGCTGCTTTCAAAGGCAAACTCCACTACCTCACGCTCGCCTTCTCCCTTGAGATCAAGGACATGGCTCAGCAAAACGTCATCGAGGAGCTCCGTCCCCGCATCATGGACCGCGTGCTGGCGCTCCTCGGACGCAAGAGCGCCCAGGACCTCTCGACCGTCCAAGGTCGGTATATTTTGCGAACTCAGATCATCGACATCGCCAACGACTTGATCCTCAACGAAGAAGACCCTGCACCTACACCGGCTTCCGCCACACAATCCCCCGCCTCAGAGCACACGGCGAGCGGTGACGGCCATGCAGCCCCATCGGGCCACGATGCAAAGCCAGCCGGAAAACCGATCCGCCTGCGCGAACCGCTCGTGACCAACGTGTACTTCACGCACTTCATTGCGCAGTGAGGGGTGGGCCGGGGCGTCATTCTCAATTTGACACTACGCGATCAGACCGCTAAGCCGCCCGGAATTCTCCCAGCTCACTCCAGAGGAGGGTCTGATGAGCGCGACTTTAAAATCCTTTGCCGGACTCCATGAAGCGTACGCTTTTTTTCAAGCGCATTCGACCGAGGCAAGCGTCTGTAAAACTGCTCTGCTTCAAGCTCTGAAACCTGAGGTTGCATCGAGGTCTACGCCCTTCACGCTCGCCGACTATGGTTGCGGTGAAGGCAACTTCTCCTCTCAGTTACTCCAGGAACTCAATGCGAGTCCCGACCTCCTGAATCTCGTCCTGATCGAACCCGATCTGCATTATCGGAACGCTGCGATGGAAACGCTGAGTCCTTTCACTCGCAATCCTATCCGTGCCGAGGACACCCTCATTCCAGCAAAGACTGACAACCCATCGCCCGACCTCCTCATCGCAAATCACGTCCTCTACTACGTCCCAAACCTGATAGAAACCGTGACTCGCATTCTCGACTCCGTGAAGACCGAGGGCCTCGTCCTCCTCACGCTTGCCAACTCGCGGAATGCGTTACTTCAGGGGTGGGAGAACTATTTTGCTTCGTTTTCAGAAACCTGTCCCTTTCACACCTCTGAGAAACTCGCAGCGTGCCTTCAGCAAATCCCTGCCGAGTTTTCAAAAACAACTTTTGAATCAGAACTTTCCTTTCCCGACTCACGGGCAAATCGAGCCCTGATTTTAAAGTTCATGATGGGGGAGCACCTCTCAAAGCTTCCTCAGCTCGACGAAGCGCTGAATTGGTTTGACCGATTCAAAAAGCAAAACACATCTCAGACTTTCATCACCATGCCACTGTCGGACGATCTTTATCAAATCCGGAGTCGCCATGAAATTCGCTACTAAGGTCTTTGCGATCACGCTCGGAACCAGTGTCTTTACTGCAACTGCCCTCAGTTTACTCCTCTATCAAGCACTCAAAGAGTACCAAGAGCAGCAGTTCACTGAAAGTTACCAATCAAAACTTAAAATCATTGGCGACACGCTCGTTCAGCTCGAAAAATCATCCGATCTCATCGCACAAAATGCGGCTTATGCTCTTCAACAACTTGAGAAGGTACAAGGACTCCCAACAAACGAGAGCCTGACAGAGTTAGCGAAATCGCTCCATGTTGCGCATATTTTCGCAACAGACCGCGACGGGAAATTTATTCGCTCCACGAATGGAGATCCGAGCCAATTCAAGAACACACTCTTTGACTACTGCGACGGATACCGAGGACTGATTTCGGGAGTTTCTCCCCTTCAGCAGACCCCCATCCTTCCGTCTTCGGACGAGGTGGTCCCAGGCCCATTCAAGTACACCATGATCCCGAGTCATGACCGTTCAAAGATCCTCGAAGTGAGTATCCCCCTCGACTTCATTGGCCACACCCTTCTGAACGCAATTCGATCCGACACTAGTCTAATTGAGATCGCCTTGTATTCCCCAAACGATACACTCCTGGGACAGGTGCAATCCAAGAGCGACCTTCAAAACACCACGGGAACGTCGCACGAAAACTCTGGTGATACTCGATCGTTTGAGCAGGCGGTCCAAGCCAGCACGGAAGAATGTTGTGAGTGCGAAGTCAAAGGCATCGCGCTTACAAACGAACCCTACCATTACAAACTTCGAGTCCGGGTATCCACAAGAGAACTCCAGACAAATCTCACGCAAACCAAGAGATACATTGGGCTCGCCCTCTCGCTTTCCCTGCTCATCGCCATAGTAGCGGCGAGAGCTTTCTCACACCGGCTCTTGGCACGCCTTCGCCTGATTGCTACAGGTATCCACCAAATTCAGAACTCCGGCGACCTGTCGCCTCCACTCTCCGTTACTGGAAATGATGAAATTACGGTCTTGGGGCAACAGATCAACCAAATGGCCCAATCCCTTCAGGAAAACCAAAAACTCCGACTCGAACTCGAACACGCTCGGATCTTGACGGAAGTGGCGACGCAGATCGCGCATGACATCCAGTCACCGCTTGCAGCTCTTGAAATGGCACAAAAGGACCTCCTCTCTGGATCACAGGATTCTGAACAGCTTTTAAAGACGGCCATCACTCGAATCCAAGAAATTACAGATGATTTACGGGACCGAGCGAAATCACAAAAAACCAAACCATCCAGAGCGGAACCAACAGCGATATCCCCAGAAATCAGGCGAATTTTAGAAGAAAAAAAGCTCGAATATCGAAGTAACCCGAGAATTACTTTTCAGTATCACGAATCACCCGGTGTCACTCACTTGCAGGCAAGAGTAGTCCCTGCGCAATTGAGAAGAATCCTTTCAAACCTACTCAATAACGCAGCGGAGTCACTCGACTTTGGAGGCGAAATCAAAATCAACCTTAGTCCTTTCCCGCACCAATCCCCCACGGGACTCAAATTACAGATCTGTGATAGCGGAAAAGGAATTCCTGCCGAACTCCTCCCAAAAATAGGAGTCCGTGGCTTTAGTTTCGCCAAAGAAAAGGGGACGGGTTTGGGTGTTTTCCACGCCAAAACAAACTTGGAATCGTGGGGGGCCACGCTCGCAATCGAATCCACCTCGGAGTGTGGTACCACGGTCACGATCACGCTTCCGCTCGCGAAGGCTCAGTTACAAGTCCCCGTCGCAGTCGTGCCTGTCCAGAACGAGCCTGCGTCGCCCGTCACCGGCGTCAACTGACAGGAGCACGTCGCGACAAACCCTTCGGTGTCATCGAAGTTGTACGCGCACGCTTGCTGGGCTTTGAGTCTCAGGCAGTAATAACTGCTGAAATTATTGCTGTCGGTAAACGTGTACTTGGCGGTCGAGACGGGGGTTTCGGTCAAAAACTCCAACCGAAGAATCGAGTTATCAATGAAGGGGATGGTTTCACGTGAAGAGTTGAGATGTGCTGTGACTGCTGCTCCATAAGCAGAAACCAACCAACCGCTCGAAAAAACAATGTTCTTGAACTTGTCGTACGTTCCTCCGATCGGTGAACCAAGCATCGACAGAGCGGCGGGAGAACCAGAGGACGCAATCGAAGAGGAGCCAGACTGCCCCGCAAGCAAGTGAACTGTACGGGCCTCTTTATCTTTGCACCAGCCTTCGGATTTTCCATTATTGTTCCCACAAATCACGCGGATCGTCGCCCCTCCCGCTACCGACTCCTCCCCGTAAAGCTCGTCACTCGAATTGCTTGCTTTCTGCAAAGAGATGACCACGAGGTTGTGATCTTCAAAACCGTCACCCGTGTAACCGTCGCCGTAAGGCTGCCCGATCAAGATCTGTCCGGGTGCCGCAAAAGTGGCGTCACTTGCATCTCCTCCGTCTCCCGTGTCTCCCACCTCTCGCGAGTCTTGAGTGAGGGACAGACCGGCATCGACAAGGTCGTGGTAATCGTCAGTTTTTCCCTGACACAAATCGCCTTGATCATCATCAAAACATCGCATCCACACGGATCCTGGGTTGTAGTAAGTCCCAAACAAATTTCCGTGTCGATTGCGTTTGACGTCAAACGGGAAGCCGCGCTTGTTCACGGTTTGAAAGCTTTCTATAGACTCGTGTCCATCCGGCTCCCTCACAGGACAAGAGTTTCCATTCACAAACCCACACGCCCGCGCGAGGACGCCGACTTCACTATTCGAACGGGAGGCCATTCCTACCGAAGCCATCGAGTCAGCTTGTGAAAACTGTGTCACGTAATACAAGTTCAGCTCGTTATCAGCGTTACCCGTCTCCACATCGATTCCCACGATCTTGTTATTAAAATCCTTCGCGGACCAATCTCCCATTCCTAGATCATCACTAGTGCCCCCCCCATCAAACGCATCTGCAGAGATAGCCTCCGCTCCCCCAAGAATACGATAAATGCGGTCTTCGACGGTTGAGGGGCCAAAGTCTCCATCTTGATCTAAATCGAGTCCACAGACACCTGAAACTCTGTCCCTACATACCACTCCGATATAACTCTCACTGTCGTCATCACTCCTGACCGCACTGAAAAACACGTTGCCGTATCGATCCACTGCGATTCCCCGCGGAAGCTGGATCGTCACCTCCAGCCGAAACGCCCCGTCGTCGAAAGTCCCGTCTCCATTGGTATCAATCCCGTTGAGCTTCTCCCACCCCACTTCCGCTCCCCCACCGGCGATGCGAATCACTTGCCCAGGTTCCTCCCCATTGCACCATTGGTTGGCGCCCGCCCTCAATACATCGTGGCAAATCACGTGAATCGTTCCGTTGATTTCGTCCGTAAAGTAGATGTTCCCAAACTGATCGGTCACCATCATGTACGGCCGACCAAATCCCGTGTAAGAACTGAGCGGGGCATCGGCTGGAATGGCAGTCGGAGACGGCGTAGTAGGCGGCGTACCGCTGAGTTGAGGTGCACCTGCAAGGCGTGTGATGACACCGGGCTCGCCCGAGTATTTATCTTCGTCAGACGCGGCATCCGTAATCTCCCCCGTCCCCCCCGTCTGGAACTGAAAATTCAAATACCCGTTCTGACCAAACACAGGAGTAGACAGCAGCCCGGGGGCCTGCGCGGAGAGGTAGTTTCCCGATCCCCCCGGTACCGGCGAGCTACTCACCGTCGGAGACGGAAGGCGGTTATTTCGCACCAGCGTCTCGCCGCGATTTCGAATCGCAAGAAAGATCGAACTCATCGTGCACGCAGAATTCAGCGTCGCAGTGCACGCGCTCACGTCATGAGGAGTCCCTGAGGCCGCAGTCCCAAAACCGATAATCCCGCTTTGTGGAAAACTCGCAGTCACGACCGGTGGTCCCACATCAAACTGCCCTCGGTCCATGCGCTGGACAGCGGACAATCCCGTGCTCGACAGATCCGGATCGACGCACGAGCAACTGGCTTCGTCCAAGCGCTTGGGACTCAAACACGTTTGCGAGCATACAAAACCCGCGACCGTACTCGCGGCGATACATTGATTGAGCAGAGTCGGAAACGCAGTCAAAAACCCTCGGTCCGAACACTCTTCATAAGAGGTTTTTCCCGGACAGTAAGTGGCCAGCAAGTCATCATAACAATTCACGCA
>JACCDO010140159.1_pt1 | contig 10856 bp, 11 predicted proteins | sample 7446101 | NCBI WGS metagenome assembly JACCDO01 (sample SAMN15323440, study PRJNA562643) | freshwater metagenome | isolation source: river surface water | place: USA:Blue River Watershed | collected 2017-08-16
CTTCTTCGACCGCGACACACTCTAAAACCCATTGATCGGCCTGCGCCGGCCCAGAGAAGTCGGGCTCGTCCGTCAGACGCCCGCCTGAGGCCTCCACCAGGGCTTTCCAGTCAGCTCGGAGGAGCTCGGCCCAATTTTTTGCCCAAAGTCCCCGCTCGTAGCCCAGGGGCTCTTCTCCCGGCTCGTGCTGTTCTCGTTCGGTCAGATGAAGCTTCCAGCGACGGCCTTCTGTAGAGGAAGCGTACTGCTCGGCCTGAAACCACCCGGGAAGGGCCTGAACCAGCTCAGAAACGCTTGCCACCCGGCCTAGACTCAAGCCCCAGCTGCGAGCAAAAACCCACTTAGGCGCAAAATCCAGGCCTAGGGTGGGCTGTCCTGAAGCCATCTTGAAGGTAACAAAGCCCGGGCGCGAAAAAGCAAAGCGAAGCTCGGGATTCATCCGAGCCACCTCGGCCTTCAGAGCTTTTTCAGCACCTGCCTGGCAAAGGGCATAAACGTGAGCCGACTGCATCGTGACTATCGCGTTAGCACGAACTCGGCTAAAAAACCCGTATGGAAACCCTGGGACTTCGCCACGCAGCCCTTTACGTCCGCGATCCTCAAGCTTCGAAAGCATTCTACGAGAAAGTCATGGGCATGACCGTGGAATGGGAGCCGGACGCCGACAACGTATATCTGACTTCGGGCGGCCAAGACAATTTGGCCATTCACCGTCGTTCGGACGAGGCTGCGCCCACAGGTTCGGATGAATTCGGCTACGGCCCGGCCCAGCGCCTGGACCACTTAGGCTTTGCGCTTCCGACGATTGAGTCCGTCGACGCTTGGTACGAGCGGGTCAAGGGACATGGAGCCAAGATTTTGCGTGATGTGAAAACCCATCGAGATGGGGCCCGCTCGTTTTATTTTGCGGACCTCGACGGTACGGTCATTCAGGTCATTTACCATCCGCCGATTGCTGCCCGCGCGGCCGGTAAAAACTGAAGCGAAAGCCTCGGTAGAGAAGCACCAAAAACAACACTCAGTGCAAGCTCTCTTAGAGCGAAAGCTCAATCCCCGTTTGCTCGCGGAGCACCTGCCCGAGGGTCGAGAAAAGCTCTTTGCCCTGGCCCTTGTCATCCACCCACTGACCGTTTTGCCAGTCGAAGTGAATGGCCGTCCCGAGTACCGCCATCGCTAGCCAAAGCTGCCGAACCGAAGGCTGGGCGCTGAGAATGATTTTGGCGCCGCGAGCGAGCTTCAAGGTCAGAACTCCGCTGCTTTGCTCAACTTCGATGACGTCCGGATCGACCGAATCCAAAGCCTTTTCAATCCGCGCCACTGCCGCGTGCTGCTGTTTCCGGAATTCCGCTTCGGTGAAAGAGGGATCGAATGCCATGCGCTCGATATGGTCAAGATCACCCCTTCCGTCAATCGCCATCTCGGATTAGAGTCCGGCCCATGACTCAAACTCAATCGGCGACCTCGACCCTTCCCCCTAACGCCTGCCCTTGCTGCTCGGGCGCAACCCTCGACGCCTGCTGCCTGCCCATTCTGAACGGCAAGCGCAAAGCCGAAACCGCCGAACAACTTTTGCGAGCCCGCTACACCGCGTTCACCCGGGTCGAAACGGATTACATCTTGGCCACCCACCACTCGCGCACTCGCGGCGACATCAAGCGAGACGAAGTGGAAGACTGGGCAAAGAACAGCGAGTGGCTGGGCCTGGAAGTCCAGAAGATGGCTGGCGGACAAGCCTCCGACACGGAAGGCCAGATTATCTTCCTCGCGAAGTACCGCGCCGATGGAAAAGAACAAGAACACTGGGAACACAGCTTTTTTGAAAAAGAAAACGGCGAGTGGCGCTTCCTCGATGCTCAAGGCTTGCAACAAGGCCCCATCCGCCGCAACGAACCCAAAGTGGGACGTAACGATCCCTGCACTTGCGGTAGCGGAAAGAAATTCAAGAAGTGCCACGGCGCCGCTTGAGTTTCGGCGGCAAAGCCACCGGCTGAATTGACCGGTCGAACCGGTCGCACGAATGCTGCAACGGCTGGGGTGTGCGCCGACGAAACATCCTGGCTTTGTTGCCCTTTGTCCTGACCTTTAGTTTGGGCCTGGCTCACGCCGAGCCCCTGGAGCGCGCCAGCCGCACCTTCCAAGCCGCAGCACGAACCGCGATGCCGTCGGTCGTCACGATCGAAGCCGAGCGCTCGGGTCAGAACGGAAGCAGCATTGGATCGGGAGTCGTTCTCAGGTCCGACGGCATGATCCTCACCAACTCGCATGTCATCGAGCAAAGCCGCCGCATCCGCGTCACTTTGGGTGACCAGCGTAAATTCACCGCCAAGTTGATCGGCACCGACCCTCAAACGGATGTTGCGGTCCTAAAGATCGCGCTCGAGAAGCCCGCTCCCGCCTTGGTTCCGCTTCGCTTCGCAAATTCGGACGCAGTTGAAGTGGGCGACTGGGTGATCACGATTGGCAACCCGTTTGGACTGGCTCGTTCCGTGACTGCAGGAATCGTCAGCGCCAAAGGGCGCGGGCGGCTGGGCATTCACGACATCGAGGATTTCATTCAGACCGATGCGCCCATCAACCCAGGAAATTCGGGGGGCCCCCTTCTGAACCTGAAGGGCGAAATGATCGGACTGAATGCCGCCATCTTTTCTAAAACGGGTGGTTTCATGGGGATAAGTTTTTCGATTGCCTCGAATCTCGTGAAGAAAGTTTCTGATTCGATTCTGACAGACGGAAAAGTCAGGCGCGGCTTTCTAGGACTTTCGGCGCAAGACCTCGACAAAGACTTGGCTCATTACTTTGCAGCGCCTGACACCTTGGGCGCCCTCGTCAACCGGGTGAATCCTCAAGGACCCGCAGCGCGCGTTCCCCTTGAACCCGGAGACGTGATCGTTCGTTGGGCGACGCGCCCTGTGCGCGATTCCCTGGACCTCAAAACTCAAGTGGGTGGAACTGAACCTGGAAAAAAAGTCCAACTTGAGTGGCTTCACCGAGGAGAGAGAAAAACGGCGTGGGTGGAAGTGGCAGAGTCCCCGCAAAACCGCCAAGAGCGCGCCGGTCAAATGGCACCAGAAGAAGCGAGCACCTCTGAGTCGAATCACTCACAAGCGGGACTCGGGGTCGAGGACATCCCGTCTGAGCTAGAAGCTTTGATTGGACTGAAGCGGGGTGAAGGCGCTTGGGTAGTGCGCGTCGAAGGTGGGAGCCCCGCCTCCGAAGCCGGAATTCTTCCAGGCGACGTGATCCTGGCGTTGAATCAAATCAGCGTGAAGTCGGCCTCGCATTTCAAAAAGCTGACTCGTGAACATCCGCTCGAAACCACGTGGCTCATCACTCTGCAACGCGGGACTGAAGGAAACCGAGCCTTTGTAGTGATTTCAAGACAGAACTCGGGACCGGCCGAAAACCCCTAAAAAAATCGGCCGCTGCCCCAACGGGACAGCGGCCGAAACACTACTCATCCTTCTTTTTGATCAGATCGATTCGAAGCGATCCAAGCTCATGACTTTGGACCAAGCCCGAGCGAAGTCGCGAGCGAACTTCGCTTTGCCGTCGTCAGAAGCATAGACCTCAGCAATCGAACGGAGTTCGGAATGCGAACCGAAGATGAGGTCCACCGGAGTGGCCGTCCACTTCAGAGCGCCCGATTTGCGATCCACTCCCTCATACAGGCCTTCCTGCTGAGAGGATTTGCGCCACTGAGTCGACATATCGAGCAAGTTCACGAAGAAGTCGTTACTGAGCGTTCCGGGACGCTGAGTCAACACTCCGTGTTTAGAGCCTCCTGCGTTCGCTCCCAGGGCCCGCATGCCGCCGATCAGTACCGTCATTTCAGGCACAGTCAGAGTCAGCAGATTCGCCCGATCCACCATGGCTTCCGTCGGAGAGAAGTAACTTCCTTCACCGTAGTAGTTCCGGAAAGCATCCGCTTTCGGCTCCAATACGGCAAACGAAGCCACATCGGTCATCGCTTGAGTTGCATCGGTTCGGCCTGGCTTGAAAGTCACTACTACTTTCTGGCCAGCCTTTTTCGCTGCTTCCTCGACTGCGGCAGAGCCAGCCAGAACGATCAAATCAGCCAGAGAAACTTTCTTCCCGTCTGAACGTCCCGAATTGAACTCCTTCTGAATGGACTCCAACTTGGAGATCACCGCAGAAAGCGCCTGTGGGTCGTTGACTGCCCAGTCTTTCTGGGGAGCCAGCCGCACCCGAGCCCCGTTCGAGCCACCGCGATAATCGGTACCCCGATAGGAAGACGCAGATGCCCATGCCGAACGAACCAGGTCCGAAATGGACAGACCCGATGCAAGGACTTTCGCTTTCAACTGAGAGATCTCCGTAGAGCCGATCAACTTGTGATCAACAGCCGGTACAGGATCCTGCCAAACCAGAGTTTCCTTCGGAACCTCTTTGCCGAGATAACGAACGCGAGGTCCCATGTCCCGGTGGGTGAGCTTGAACCAAGCCTTAGCAAAGGCCAGTTCGAACTCTTTGGGATTATCCAAAAACCGTTTGGAGATTTCGCGGTAGCTCGGATCCATTTTCAAGGCCAAGTCCGTCGTGAACATGATCGGTGCGTGACGCTTCGATGCATCGTGCGCATCGGGAACGACGTTCGCAGCTTGGCCGCCTTTGGGTACCCACTGAGTCGCCCCAGCAGGGCTCTTGGTCTTTTCCCAATCAAACGCGAAAAGATTGCCAAGATACTGAGTAGTCCACTGAGTGGGACTTGCAGTCCAAGCGCCTTCCAGGCCGCTGGTGATGGTGTCGCCACCCTTCCCGGTTCCGCACTTGTTCTTCCAACCGAAACCTTGCTCTTCGACTCCAGCTGCCGCAGGCTCCACACCTACGCACTTCGAGGGATCGGCTTTCCCGTGCGCTTTTCCGAAAGTGTGACCCCCGGCAATCAAAGCAACGGTTTCTTCGTCGTTCATCGCCATGCGGCCGAAAGTTTCGCGAATGTCTTTGGCTGCAGCCAAAGGATCGGGATTCCCATTCGGTCCTTCGGGATTGACGTAAATCAAGCCCATCTGAACGGCGGCCAACGGATTGTCGAGCTTGCGATCGCCCTTGTAACGTTCGTCAGCCAAAAACTTTTTCTCAGGACCCCAGTAAACGAGATCGGCCTCCCAGTCGTCCGTACGTCCGCCGGCAAAACCAAAGGTTTTGAAACCCATGGATTCCAAAGCGACGTTACCGGTCAGAACCATCAAGTCAGCCCAGGAAATCTGATTCCCGTATTTTTTCTTGATCGGCCAAAGCAAGCGACGGGCTTTGTCCAAATTCGTGTTATCGGGCCAGCTATTCAGCGGCTCAAACCGCAGTTGTCCACCTGCTGCACCACCCCGTCCATCAGCGACGCGGTACGTGCCTGCGCTGTGCCAAGCCATTCGGATGAAGAACGGCCCATAGTGGCCCCAGTCGGCTGGCCACCAATCTTGTGAGGAGGTCATCACCTTTTTGATGTCTTTTTTGAGTGCGCCAAGATCCAGCTTTTTGAATTCTTTGGCGTAGTCAAAACTTGCATCCAAAGGATTGGATTGGACGGCGTGCTGACGCAAAGGCGCTAGATTCAAGCGTTCAGGCCACCAGAACTGATTGGTCCGTACTGCTTCTGCCGCTTGGCCTGCTTGGCCGGCAGCCAAAGACAACAGGGCGATTGCCGCCACTTGGGTCTTATTCACAAAGCCTCCTTCATCGGGGTGTTAAACAAATAGCGAGAGCCTTTGGATCAAATCCGGTACGCCCAATGAAGTCAAGACTTCTTGAACTCATGAAGGCTACCCAAAAAAAGGGGCTGGTAGAGAAGATCTCCACCAGCCCTTTCTTCGTTTTTTTTGATGCAGAACTCTCACCCCAGGATTGCTGAGATCCCGAGCGTTCCCGTGAAAAGATCCTTCTCCGGAGTGATGGTCAGGTCAGGACGGATCATGAGTGAAATTCTTCGGCTCAACCCCACCTCGAAGTCGCCGCCTGCGTTCGGATAAATTCTCCACAGAGCGCTATCGGTGTTGGACTTCGCACCCAAGTTCAGCACGTTGGCTGCCGAACGATAAATCAAGTTACCGCCGGTCCGAGCCGAAACTCGGAAAGTATCCGTCACGTTAAATCCAAGCTTCACGTTCAGCGGCAGGATCGCAACGTTCCCACCTCCTTTAAAATTGCCTTGAGACTGGGCGCCCGAGCCGAAGAAATCAGCTTTCCCGGTACCCAAGTGCGAGTAAAGGAGCCCCAGCGAAGGCCCCACAAAGAAGCGAGTCGGCGCATCTCCCAGCGCAGCCTTCGCGATATTCCAGTCGACCGTAAATCCGATCATCGCACGCGACTGAGCAGAGTTATCCAGAGGACTATCGAACACTAAAGCGCCGAGCTGAGGCCTAAAGGCCCAGACTTCGTCCTGAAGGACTCTCACTCCTAACTTCGACTCTTCCATTCTACTGGTCGAGGTATCGGGCCCTGCCGCATTCGCAGCAACCGACGCCAGGAGCGGCAAAGCCGCCAGGAAACCTAGTAATTTTTTCTTTTTCATTTTGATCACCCTCTCCTTGAAATTCGGCTTCACACCCCTTCCAGACTGCAACGCACGTTCCAGAAAGCTTCCGCCGTTTCCCATCGGATGGCTTTCCGTTTGCCGGCTTTTCTGGAAGGATGCCCCCTTCATGAGTAAAACTCGACTTTCCCGCTGGCTTTCCCAGCTTGAGAAATTTGCCGACCGAAGCTGGTATTTGCCGCTGATGGCAGGTCTGACGGCACTCGATTTTTTCATCCTGATTCTGCCGCTAGATGGAATGGTGATGACCTCCGCGTTTCTCAGGCGCCCGCGCTGGTTCGCAACGGCTCTCGGCTTTGCCTTAGGCGCTTGGGTGGGAGGAATGGCGCTCGCCCTGGCCATCAGCCACTGGGGAGAGCCGCTCGTGCAACGCCTGATGGGCGATGTCTTAGGATCGCCCTATTGGCTGAAAACGGCGGCTTGGGTAGGCCAACACGGTATTTGGGCGCTACTTGGCCTGACACTCACGCCGCTTCCGCTTCATCCCCCAATTGCGATCTGCACACTCGCAGGCGTTCCACTGACCGAAATGGCAGGGATTCTTTTTGTCGGACGCATCACCAAGTATTCGGTGCTTTGCTGGCTTTCTTGCCGAGCGCCGAAGTTCCTCACGGGCAAAAACTAACGGCTTTGTGACAAAACTCGTCCGAGCACATCCATGGCGCGAGTTCGGTTGTTCGCATTCCGCCACCAGCTCGAAGGATGAGGCATGACCTGAACGCGAGCCAGCGCCTCAGTGTTTTCAGCCAAAGCCTGATCGACGAACCAACGCGAGTCGTTCCCCAAGCAAACGACGGGCACGCCTGCTTCGATAAACGGAGCAAGCCGCGCCCTGAGATCTTCAATCGCTTGAGCGACCGGATTCACCCGTGCCGGCTCTTTGAAAACACGCTTGTAGCCTTTGGGCCCACTTGTCTTTGCAAACCCAAGAGCCGCGGCAGGATCGGCATCCACCCCTGTGTGACGAGTGATTCCCGGATCGAGTGGGTATTGAACCGCGTTCAAGAGCCCGATTCCCAACTCTCGGCAAATCGGCTCGAGCACCCCGCGCGGAGGCATGGGCTTCACGGCAATTTTTCGCCCGGAAAGACGCGCTACCGCAGACCACCACTCACGCCCAGCCATTCCCCGGAAGGGAGTTCGCTCTTCAGGAGTTTCCGGCGCTACTTCATCGCGATGCGGACTCTCGCCCACAAAGACCGCACGAGCTCGCTCGGGCGCCCCTGGCAGTAAATCAGGAACCCGGTAGCGGCTGACATACTCGGCCCGAACGGGCCACCCCGCCGGACGCGTAGACCGCCGCGAACCACTCACGCAGGAACCTCGACTACACGGACTGAGCGCCCATTCACGGAAAGCGCCCTGCGCCCTTGAATGAAGGCCACGAGTTCGTCTCCGATGATTTGCGAAGCACCGTGCGAGACCAAGCCTTTGCTCGACAGTTCAGCCGCCGACGTGGCGCCACTCCGAAGAACCGGAAGCAGTTGGTGCGCCGTCAGCAAGTGCTTCGCTGCAATCCGATGCTGATCTGCCAGCATCCCGATAAAGCACTTCATGAGCTCAAGCGCCTGGCCTTCAGCCTCACTCGGGATATCGGGCTTCGGAAACCGCGGCAGCTTCACATCTTCCGCATGGGTCGCTTTTTCAAGCGCAGCCAAAATGGCTTCACCTGAGTTCTTCAGCTCGCCTTTGTTCAAGCCGCGAAACGCCGACAAGTGCTGCATGTCTTTCGGACGCACATGCGCCAAATCGACCAACACCGAATCATCGGCCACCCAGCGACGGGGCAGGTTCAACTGGCGAACCCGGTCTTCGCGCCACTTCACGAGCTCAAGCAACGCTGCATAGCCACGTTTATCGAGGCGTCCCCCACGAACCAGCTTCTGAGCCATTTCTTCTGGATTCGATTCATAGAGTTTTGGGTCTTCCCATTTTGCGGAAAGTTCCAAGCCCCACTGACGACGACCACTCTGATCGAGGCGATCGAGAAGCTGCCTAGCCAGTTCCACCAGGTGCACCACATCGGCGTGCGCGTATTCTTCGAGCTGCTCAGGCAGCGGGCGCACGGTCCAATCGGTGCGCGCGTGGCCCTTTTTCAGGCTCACGTCCATCACGCTTTTGAGAAGGTTCGCAAGCCCTACCGACTCGCCGAAACCGCACAAGGATGCAGCTGCCGCGGTGTCGATCGAAGGCGAAGCCGTGATGCCGAAGCTCGTGTACAGACACTCCTGGTCACCCTGGGCGGCGTGAATCACTTTCAGGATTTTCGGATCGCGAAACACATCGAGTAGAGGCTGAATGCCTGTCTGCACGGGGTCTTTGCGACGGAATACTTTGGCGTCCACTAGCCAAGACTCTTCATCGGAGGCGACTTGAAGAATTTCGACCATCGGAAAAAAGGTGGTCTCACGGATGAATTCCGTGTCGAAAGCCCCCATGTCCTTGCCCTTCAGGTGCTCCACGATCTCGCGGATGCCTTCGGCGGTTTGGACTAATCCTGGGTGACACTTCATCGACGCGTTCCTTCTCTCAAGCAAAACAAGCGACCTTCGGGGTACCCCGCCCGGCCGTCTGAATCAAGCTGCTTGGGAGGGCTTCCGCGGAGGAACTTTCAAGATCAGGATTCGGACAGCCGCACTATGACTGGCCAAAAGGAAGTCTTCTTTGCTGGGGTCTTCCGAATAGAGCCGGAAAGCAAAGTCGGCAATGGTCCGGGAAGCTTCGCGCTCATTCTTCTGGAAGCGCTCAATTTTAATTTTAGAATGCAGCCACTGGAGGCCGTGGTCGCGAACTTCCTCTTTCAAAAAGGGGCGCGAAAGCAGGTCTTCCACGTAATCGCCAAACTCGTCGTCCTCGTGAATCTGGCGCTCCCGGAAGGCATAAACCGTTTCCAAGGGCTCGGGATCGTGATTCTTCAAAGCCAGATCCAGAGTCGCGATTTCGCGCTCATCTGAGAAATAATCGACTAACACGGGGCCTGATTCGTCCGAGGTGACGGCCAAGGCCACGGTGCCGACTTTGGTTTGAGTGGTGGGAGTCAGGGACATTGGTGGTTTCCTGGTCCTTTTTGGGTTCTCTTTCTTTTCGGACCATTTCAGTCAGGAAATAACCCTCTTAACATTCTTCCACTCCCCGGTGCTAGATTCAGACCCAAATCGGATGGAAAGCCTCCCCCCACGCCAAGCGCGCCTTTTTCCCTACCCCAACCCCCTGAGCGAGCGCTTTTCGCCAGAATTTTGGCAGACCTTGCCCCGCACACCGGGCGTCTATTGGATGAAAGACGCCCAAGGAACGCTACTTTACGTCGGGAAGGCCAAGAACCTGCGGCAAAGGCTCCTCTCTTACCGCCGCGCACGGCCGGAGGATGTCTCACGAAAAGTGCTGCGCCTAGTTCACCACGTTCACCAGATTCAGTGGGAAGAACTACCGAACGAGACACAAGCCCTGCTCCGAGAAAACCAGCTGCTGCGAGATTTGAAGCCTCCCTACAACCGCGCCAACACCCGCCCGCAGACCTATTTTTTGATCGGCCTACGCAACCTGGGTGGCGAGATTCGCCTGCGACTCACCACCGAAGCCTCGACCCAAGGCGATCTGCTATTTGGCGCTTTCAAAGGCCGCGGGTCGGTCGAAAAGGCCTTTGGCGCCCTGCTGAGAATGCTCTGGGCAACCACCTGCCAAGACGCCCGCTGGGAGTTTCCTGCGCCGCTGACGCGCCCCAAGCCGCCTGGGCTACTCACCTTGCCCCTTCCTCCCGGCCAAGGCTGGTTTCGCGATCTGAGGCGCTTTTTGGAAGGCAGGGAATCGCCCTTACTCGAACGCCTTTCACTGACGCTTCTGGAGAACGAATCCATCCCTCGCTTCTTTCATCAGTGGATCGAGGCCGATCTGACCACGCTCAGAGAGTTTCACGAAGGCCGCTTGGCTAGGCACTTGGATCTGCGGCTTCAGAACGGAATCCGAGGAAGGCTGATTGCTCAAGATCAGATTGATGATCTTCTCGTGCTGCAAAAAGACGCCGAAAACCAACGCGCCGCTTCAGCTGGCGAGGCCGCTCCTTCTCTTTCCTGAAGGCGGCTCGCAGGGGTTTCATGCCCTGCAGCACTATTTCTTGGACAACCCTTGGGGGCTTTCCTAAATCCCGCCTCAATGCTCACACAAAGCCTGTTGGACCTGGTGGAGAAGTTCCTTCCAATCCTGATCTTGGTTTCCGTGATTGCCTTTGTGCTGCACCGGATTCCGAAAGTGGACTTGGGACACTCGGCAGTTTTCCTTCGGCGACGAACCCTGAACTGGCTCCCGCTCGGAC
>JACCDO011811450.1_pt1 | contig 10856 bp, 8 predicted proteins | sample 7446101 | NCBI WGS metagenome assembly JACCDO01 (sample SAMN15323440, study PRJNA562643) | freshwater metagenome | isolation source: river surface water | place: USA:Blue River Watershed | collected 2017-08-16
ATTAATATTAATTCTAGCTAGAATTAATAATTTATTTTTTATTACTAAAACTCAGGCAATATTTATTGGATTGATCATTGGCTTTCTGTGTTCTGCCCAATATCAAGTTTTTATCTTTTTGCCAGGCTTTTTATTAGCTTTTATTAAATACGGAAAAACTGAGATTAGTAATAAAGTTAATTCAATTATCATTGGTATGATACCATTAGCTATTATTATTGCTATTTTAGTATTTTTACCAATGAAATCTCATTTAGTGAATAATGCTGCTATTAATTGGAATGCTGGCATTAATAGTGAGTTTGCTATAAATCAACAAGATGATTTCATTCAGAAGTTGCAAGGCCTTTTAGTTCAAATTTCAAATACCCCATTAATAATTCAATCTATGCTTTCTCCAGTATTGGAAAATAGCTATTTTGCTACTTTTTTTAAAATTTTGTATACAGTTTTCTTTATTCATGGATTTATTTTATCTTTCATACTTGTGCGTCATAGATGGCTTTTTATTTTTTCTTTTTTTGCATTTTTAACATGGATTATTCTTACTGGCTTTGGTTTATTAACATACAGCCCCACACGACACTCAATGGTATTAATACCAATTTTTGTATTGTTTATGACCATTTCAATTGTATATTTATTGAATAAATTTTTTGTAGAAAAAATTAAATTTAAATTAATTTTATCTATTTGTATTGGAATATTGTGTCTTTTTTTATTTAATTACGCCCAGTTGGTTAATGATAGGCAAGATAGATTTAATGAAAATGATATCAATCGTGTTTTGATTGATTATAATGTTGATTATCTTTTTACAGGGTATGAAAATAATGCATATTTTATGAAGAGTGTAGATTATTCTCCATTAATAATTGATGATTCTAAAAAGTTATATATTTTTCATAAGCATAAGTCATATAATAAATATGAGTCTATACATAGTGCTACTATTGCAGTTTTTAGTAGGCATAAGCTATCAAGAGACGACCTCATTATAAAATATCAATTATTGGTTCCCTATTTGAATGGCTTGACGCTTGATGCCTTATATATTCTAAAGAAGGAAGAGTATTTTTCTAATGTCGAAGTTGATTGGTCATCATTAACGAAAAATGGCACTAATAATTATTTTTTATATGTTTTTAAAATGAGTGATAATTAGATATGCCTCAAAAAAATGATTGGTTAAATTTTCTTGAATTCTCCCGCCAAATTGGCTCTGATTCTATGTGGATACAAGGAGCTGGTGGTAATACTTCCTGCAAAAATGATAATACTATGTGGATTAAAGGTTCAGGAAAATGGCTTTCTGATGCTATTACCAAAGATATTTTTATTGAAGTTAATCTTCTTGATGGATGCATACTTAAAAATAATTCTTCAGAGTTGAGGCCGTCAATAGAAGTGGGACTTCATGCTGCGTTACCTCATAAGTATGTAGTTCATGCTCATTATGTTGGTGCATTATCTTGGTTGGTAACACTTGACTCTTGCCCAAAGTTTGACAGTCTCTTGCATGGACTGGAGTGGGCATGGGTTCCATATGCAAAGCCTGGTATTGAGCTTGCTTCAGCTTTATTAAAAAAATATCAAGAAACTCAAGCTAATTTGTTTCTATTGCAAAATCATGGGGTGGTAATCTCCTCTAACAGCATCGATGAATTGCGTTCTATTATGCGAGAGTTAGAATGCAGATTAGATTCTGCCCCTCAATTTGAGGCAGGTGATTTCCGATTTAATGGTATTAATTTGCCTAATAATTTAGGTTGGCGATTGCCAAAATATCAAGATGTTCACATTTTGGCTCTACAGCCTATAAGGCACTATTTTAAAGAACGCGCCATCTTCCCTGATCAAGTTGTTTTTCTTGGGGAAAAGCCGATGATAATTGATGATGTTTCATTTATTGAAAAGTCATTTACTACTTATCTAGAGCTAAATAGTTGCAAACCTGAATGGGCAATTGTGCAAGATCAATTTGTGCTCGTCCCAGATTCTTTTTCTGATGGTGCAGAAGAACTGCTCCTTTGTCTAGCTAGGGTCGCTGTCCGAATTCCTTTTGACGCAAGAATATGTTATCTGTCATCAGACGCTGCTGCCGAATTGCTTAATTGGGATGCAGAGAAATACCGTCGCACTATAGAACTGAAGGATTAATAATGCAAATTGTTATTCCGATGTCTGGTTTTGGTGAGCGTTTTCGAAGAGCTGGCTATTCCGTGCCAAAGCCTTTGATTGAAATCAATCATAAGCCGATTATTGCTCACGTTATCGATATGTTTCCTGGGGAACGGGATTTTTTATTTATCTGTAACAACGAACATCTGGATAATCCGATTTACCGTATGCGTGAAATATTGAACAAATATTGTCCTACGGGACGTGTTGTTGGTATTCCACCTCACAAACTTGGCCCTATCAATGCGGTAAGGCAGGTTGAGCATCTTATAGATTCCACGAAGCCAGTGGTTATTAATTATTGTGATTTTAGTTGCTACTGGAATTGGGAGTACTTTAAAGATTTTGTATTCGCCACTCGGTGTGATGGAGCCATTCCTGCTTACAAAGGGTTCCACCCTCATACGCTAGGAACAACTAACTACGCTTATCTGCGCGAAAGTGCTGGACATGTTCTGGATATTCAAGAGAAGCAGCCGTTTACCAAGAACAGAATGGAAGAATATGCCTCAAGTGGAACTTATTATTTTTCTACTGGGCGTTTAATGAAAGAGGCCTTTTCAAAAACAATTGAACAAGAACTTCATGTGAATGGTGAATACTATGTGAGCTTGGCTTATAAGCCATTGTTGCAATCACAATGCAAAATACTTGTATATCCACTGCAACATTTTATGCAGTGGGGCACTCCAGAGGATTTGGCTGAATATAATGTTTGGAGATACACCTTTGAGCAATTAGCCTGTTCATCAAACCAAGATAGCCCAGTTCGAGGCTCGGTGATTATTCCAATGGCTGGACTTGGGCAACGTTTTCTAAAGGAGGGATATGCTAAAGCCAAGCCTTTAATTTCAGTCTCTGGTAAACCGATGGTGATGCAAGCAGTTTATGACCTGCCTTCATCGCGCCATCACGTATTTGTTTTGCGACAGGATATGGTCGGAAATGAAGAAATTGTAAAGACTATAAAGCATGCTTATCCAAAGGCTATAGTTATAGGCGTAGATTGCTTAACCGAAGGTCAGGCATGTACAGCAATGGTTGGTTTAGATGCCCTTGTTGGCGCCGTTGAGGGGGTGATTGAGCCAATTACTTTTGGGGCATGCGATAGCGGTGCTCTATACAGCGCAGAGGTTTTCAATCAATTGGTTGATGACGATAGTATTGATGTTATTGTGTGGGTTGTTCGCGGGCATGCTAACGCGATTCGTTTCCCTGATATGTTTGGTTGGGTAGATGCTTCGCCTGATGGGAAAATTCGTCAGATTTCAGTTAAGAAACCCTTGGCATCGACTGCATCAGATCCAATTGTGATTGGCACCTTCACTTTTAAGCGCGCAGATGATTTTCGCAGGGCTGTTGAGCGACTTGTTGAGAGAGATGGGCGAATCAATGGCGAGTTTTACATTGATTCTTGTATTAATGATGCTATTGCTTCAGGGCTAAGTTGCCATATATTTGAGGTGGACAGTTTCATTTCCTGGGGTACGCCTAATGACTTGCGTACTTTTGAGTATTGGCAGTCTTGTTTTCATAAATGGGCCGGGCACCCATATCGGCTAGAGAAAGATCAACGAGTAGCCCCTGGTACTGTTGCTAATCTAGATGAGCAGTACCGCACTTTTGATCAAGAACTACCCTCTGCATGACTATAATCCGTCGTGAACTGATCCTATTTTTAGTTGTTGGTTCGCTGACAGTTTTAATAGACTACGCCATATACCGAAACCTCATTAAATTTGAGGGCATATCTATCGATACAGCTAAGGGGGTGAGTTTTGTTGCGGGAACCATTTTTGCCTTTTTTGCTAATCGTCTCTGGACATTTGGTCAAAAGCAGCATGCGGCAGGTAGCGTAAGGCGCTTCATTGTGCTGTATGCTGTATCATCGATTGTAAATGTGCTCGTCAATGGATTGGTATTAAGTGTACTGATAGATTGGTCTGGGGCAGTGATGGTAGCCTTTTTTGCTGCAACAGGGATATCGTCAACCATGAATTTCTTTGGCATGAAATTCTTCGTTTTTAAAGAAATAAATTCGCTGAGATTAGAATGAGGTTTTCTTTAGTTATTCCCTGCTATAACGAAGCTAAAAATCTACCGCTATTACTTGAGCGGTGTGCCGAGGTGATTCTTCAAGAGGGATGTGAAGTAATTCTGGTTGATAATGGATCTACAGACGATAGCTCAGATGTGTTGAAAAATCTTCTGGTGACTTACCCTGGGTGCCGAGCTATACGTGTAGATCAAAATTTAGGTTATGGTTTTGGGATACTTGCAGGGCTCAAGCAAGCTTCTGGGCAGATTCTTGGGTGGACGCATGCAGATATGCAGACAGATCCCCAAGATGCACTGCACGGATTAGCTCTTTTTGAGCAACACGGACCAAATATTTTTGTAAAAGGCCGGCGGTACGGACGACCCCTCGGTGATGTTGCTTTTACGATTGGTATGAGCATATTCGAATCTCTTTTGCTTGGAAAGAGGATGTGGGATATTAATGCTCAGCCAACCATGTTTTCCCGCTCGTTCTTTGAGTCTTGGATTGAGCCACCTCACGATTTTTCTCTTGATTTATTTGTATATTATCAAGCATTAAAGAATGAAATAACTGTTCACCGTTTTCCGGTTCGGTTCGGAGAGCGTGTTTATGGTGTTTCCCACTGGAATGTAAACTGGGCGGCAAAGCGTAAATTCATTCAACGCACGATTGAATTCAGTCTGAAATTAAAAAAGCGTTTGTGATAAAACATGAAAATCATATCGCATCGACGCAACACGCTTGAAGAGTTAGCTGCCACACCGAGAAAATATGGTGTTGAAGTTGATATTCGTAGTTATGGTCAGATGTTGGTGGTTCATCATGACCCTTTTGTAGAGGGAGTCTTGTTTGAAAAATGGTTGTCTGCCTATTCTCATGACTTGCTAATTCTCAATGTTAAAGAAGAGGGATTAGAAACTCAACTTATTAAGGTAATGGAATCCTTCCAGATTGTTAACTTTTTCTTTTTAGATCAATCTTTTCCTTTTTTAATAAAACATTCCAAACAGGGTGAAAGACGTTGCGCTGTTCGAGTTTCTGAGTTTGAATCTATTCGGACTGCCTTAACTTTGGCTGGCATGGTCGATTGGGTCTGGGTCGATTGCTTTAGTAATTTCCCCTTAAGCCATGATGATGCCAACCTATTAAAAGAAGCTGGGTTTAAAATTTGTATTGTATCTCCAGAGCTGCAAGGGCGTGATGCGAATCTGGAAATAGTTCGGTTGGCTGAGTTGCTAAAAGAGCGAAGTATCTCTGTTGATGCAGTTTGTACGAAGAGACCAGATATCTGGGAGCGGCTTCAAGGTCTATGAAAAAATTTTCTACATCGCTGCTTTTTTGGGTTGGGTTGGGGGTAAAACTCGCGCTGGTTCTCACTATGTTGCCAGACACTGTCACTGAGTGGTACGCACCTTTTTTGCATGTGAGTACATCGCAATTTACGTTCGATCCGTGGTCGAAATGGCTAAACCGAGATGGTTTGTTGGTTGCATTTCCATATGGTTATGCGATGTGGTTGGCGTTTCTGCCAATGTCTATTGTTTGTGAAACACTTGGATTACCCCTTTATTTGGGGTATGGCTTCACCTTACTTGCTGCCGATATTAGTTTGTTGATGGTATTTGGGAAATTACTATCGGTCGATAAAAGGCAACTCCTCTTGGCTATTTATTGGCTCTCACCAATTACATTGGTAGCGAGTTACATTTTAGGTTACAACGACCTAGTCCCGGTGTTATTGCTGGTGGTATCAATATATCTAACGCGGCAATTGAAGCTATTCGCGGCAGGATTCTTTTTGATTCTAGCCGTCTCGGCTAAATTGAGTATGGTGCTTGCCCTTCCATTTTTTGTTATTTATTTTATGCATGCGCGGGCTCTACACCAAAGGCTATTTGCATTTTTCAAGGGCATAGCGTTAGGAACATTTTTTTTCATTTTGCCATTTTTACTTTCAAGTGCAGGCATGCGGATGCTGTTGAGTAATCCGGAAATGGAAAAGGTATACGAATTCTCCTTGATCGTTGGTCAAGGTTCTTTGGTCTATGTTTTCCCACTTGTATTTCTCTCCATGTTGTATGGTGCCTGGCGAGTAAAGCGTATGAACTTTGAGTTATTTCAATCGGTGCTTGGAATGGCTTTCTTGCTGGTTGTATTGCTGACGCCAGCTTCCCCTGGCTGGTTCATCTGGGTTGTTCCATTGTTAGTAACATATCAGGCAATGAGCGATAGGGTTTCTTTTATTCTGAGCGCGATATTTTCTATTCTTTGTGCTTTAGGTATGTTGTTTACATTGCTTCCGATGCAATTTACCTTAGCTTGGGCAGTTTTTGAAATTCCTGCTCCTGTTGGGAAATTAGAATTAATACTTTCTTTGTCCCATACGCTTATGGTTGGCATTGGAATTATTTTGTTACTACGCATATGGCGAGAGACTGTAAGTCGGAATGATTTTTTTCGTTTGAGCCGTCGCCCGTTTGTAATTGGGATTGCTGGAGACTCTGGAACTGGTAAAGATACGCTTGCAGATAGTTTATCTGGTTTGTTTGGGGATCATTCAGTCGCAAAGCTTTCCGGTGACGACTATCACCACTGGGACAGACATAAACCAATCTGGCAGGTGATGACCCATCTTAATCCGATGGCAAATGATTTGGAAAACTTTTCTAGAGATTTGGTTGCTTTGATTGATGGAAAGTCGATCGAGATGCGCCATTATGATCACAAGACAGGTATTAGGGGTGAAAAGCTTCGTCTTAAAAGTAATGATTTTATTATTGTAAGTGGACTGCATGCCCTTTATTTACCAATTTTGCGGAGATGCTTGAACTTAAGTATCTATTTGGATATGGATGAAAGTCTAAGACTACATTTTAAAAAAGAGAGAGATGTTGGCGTTCGTGGACACTCTGTAGAAAAAGTTATTTCATCCATAGAAAAAAGAGCGCCTGATGCCGAAAAATTTATTAGGCCGCAGGCTGAATATGCAGATTTAGTATTATCTTTGCAGCCAATTCACCATCGCATAATTGCTGAGTGTGATGAGACCCATCCGTTACGATTCAAGTTGGTCGCTCGTTCAAAGAATGGATTTAACGAATTCTCATTAACTCGTGTACTTGTAGGCGTTTGCGGGTTGCATGTTGATATGGTTACCGGCTGCGGGGCGGAAGAGGTTACTCTAGTTATAGAAGGAGAATGTTCTGAAGATGATGTTGCCTTAGCGGCGAATATATTATGTCCACGTATTATTGAGTTTATGGATATCAACCCTAAATGGGATGGTGGTATCCTTGGTTTGATGCAGCTTGTTGTTTTAAATCATATCAACCAAGCGCTTACGAAACGCTTTATATGAAAATATTGAATCCAGCCCGATTTGATAGATTGCCTGACGCAATCTTATTTGATACCGATAACACACTTTATCCCTACGCTCCGGCACATGCAGCCGCACATGCGGCGGTGCGAATTAAGGTTGCTACCACTTTCTCAATTACACCTGAAGATTTTGACAGAGCATTCCATGAGGCGCGGTCACAAGTCAAGATGAGGCTTGGGCATACAGCCTCATCACATAGCCGGTTACTTTATATGCAACGCATGTTAGAGATTCTGGGGCTTGGCTCACAAGTTCTTTGGGCGCTTGACTTTGAGCAGACTTATTGGCGAACTTTCCTAAGTAATGCGGTGTTATTTGATGAAGTTAAGGAATTGCTTGATGACCTGCGTAGGTTGAGTATTCCAACGGCTATTGTTACAGACCTGACTGCTCAAATCCAATTCCGCAAAATGGTCTACTTTGGCCTGGATCACTATTTTGATTACATCATTACGAGCGAGGAGGCTGGTTTTGATAAGCCTCATAGAGCGCCTTTTGATCTAGCTTTAGAAAAGATGAGGCCTAAAGGCGGGTGTATTTGGATGGTTGGTGATAATCCCATTAATGATATACAGGGTGCAAGAGTGCAGATGAACGGTATAACAATTCAAAAAATTCATGCTGATACCCCTATTGGTACGGGATCTAATGCCCCTGATGCAGCTTTTGAAGAGTACTCGCAGCTCAGAAAACTTTTATCAAAACTGTAGGTCTTTTTCAAAATAAAGTGCCTAATTTTAAGCAACTCTACAAGATGGTGAATGAATTACCGGGTAAGTATGTAATTCGTGTGGATGGGTTGCGATGTTTGTTTTTTTTGTGGTTTCTGTGTTATGGATTTTACGGCGCTATTTTGCCACGGTTGGATGGTGGTGGTACTTGGCTTTTTGGGTTTGCTGTTACTCTTATTCTGGCAATGCCAATTTACTTTTTCTGGGGGAAGGGTGCTTCTCTGGGGGACTATCTGTGGCAACTTGATGTAAAGCCAATAGACTTAATAGGTTTGATTATTGGCTTCTTTGTCCTATTAATCATTGGTTATGATGGTATGAGTCGTTCTCTGTTTGCTGATGAAATTGCCTATGTACGTAGTGCTCATGGACATGGATTTACTTTAGCAGCCTTTATTTCAAAATGGTCTTTTTTAGACAATGTTAAGTTTAAATATACCCTCCATATTTTCAGTTTTCTTTCTGTACTATTTTTATTTTTTGTGTGGCGACTCACGAAAAATTTTTCGAATAGAGCTCTTTATGTTTTTTTAATACTCTTTGTGGTTTGTAGAGTCGCATTCATGATTAGGGGGGGGAACGGTAATCCACACCCACCGCTAGAGCTTTTTCCTCTGTTGGTGTCGGGTGCGACATTTGGAATTAATGAGTTGGGCTTACGTTTGGTTGGGCTTGCTTGTTATGTAGTGTATTTATATATGATCTATCGGATGGTTCATAGGAAATGTGGCGCTCATGTCGCATTTGCTTTGGCTTCCATAGTTGGTTCAATGCCGCTTGCTTTGGAGATGATGACAGTCATAGAACATGCATTTTGGGCTTATATCATATTTACCCTTGTAATTTTTGAGCTGGCCACAGCAAGTAAGGTTGACTATGGGAGGTTGGTGGTTTTGATCTCAATTGGAACTCTTTTGCGACAATCGGTATTTGTGGCACTTGTGCCAGTGTTGATTATGTATATATTAGAGTTGAGGCGAGAAAGAGGTGCTTGGAAATTTAATTATAGGGATGCCAAAGTATTGATACCTGTGGTTATATTTGTCCCATTTTTGCTTCAAAGTATTTTGATTGGAACACCAGCAACGTCAGTTCTTGGCGGGGGGCTCATGAACCTAGGGTTATATGAGGCAATCTCTTTAGGGGTGGTGGCGGAGTCGTTTAATCGTACGTTTCATTTGATATGGCTTGTTCCAATTCTATACTGCTTTATCCCCTTGAATAGGACTGGGTTGAAGTTACACGGTTCATTAATCGTTTTTTCTTTGATTTTACTTTTTGTATATTATTCAATAGATAAGGGGCTTTGGGGTTTATCCAAGTATCAGGCTGAGTACGCTCTCCCATTCATTTCTTTGGGGGTATTCTTTATGGTATTGAGGTTTAAATTGATAGAAAAATCACGGTTTGTGCTTTTGCTGTCTGCGGGGGTTGTGTTTGCAAATGTTTTAACTTATAACTATCAAAGTAGAACTGGTCATTGGCCATATAGTGTGGCTATTGATTTTAATTATAAAGAGCCATACAAAAGAATCCGTGAATTGGGGTTGGCTTCAAATAATCTTTCACTTGGTCCAACTTACGGGGTATTTCCTGAGGTGATTAATGACTATACTCACTCTGAGCTAATTCATGCTAATGAGATTTATCGAGATTACAAATCAGAATTAGCCGAATGTGAGAGCGCTGCAACCTCTTGTGTGGCACTACTTGGAGCAGATAGTAGAGTTAAATCTGTTCTAATTCAGGGAAATGCCCAAGGTGATTTTTTCTATCGAAAACTTTTAGAAAGTGGTTGGATGGAAGAAGGTCAGTTTTGTAGCGTGCAAAAAGTTTGCGTTTTCCTTTTGCGTAAGAGTTGAAAGTGTTTGGGAATTTAAATTTAATTAATTAGGCTGTTTTGCGGATAATCCATTCCATACCAACGCTACATAATGAGGCGGCTGGTCCAAGTTATTCTGTAGTGCGATTATGTGATGCAGAGCTTCACATAGGAGCAGATGTGACGCTAGCTACTCTTGATTCAGCTAGGGTGATGTCGCCCCCTTCCTTTGTTAAGACTTTTACCTTTGGGATAGGGCCTCGGAGACTGGGTGCTTCGCCTGAGATGCGTCGATGGTTGTTTGATCAGGCTAGTGGTGGTAATGTTGATATTATTCATAATCATAGCTTGTGGATGATGCCAAATGTTTATCCAGGCATAGTCAGTAAGGCCACAGGGGTGCCGTTGATTGTGGCGCCGCGTGGTACTCTGTCTCAGTGGGCAATGAAAAGTGGATCTTTGGTAAAAAATTTTTTTTGGCCACTGGTACAAAGGCCGGCCCTAGAAAGCACATCCTGTTTTCATGTAACTGCCTATTCGGAATATGAAGATATTCGTAGACTTGGCTTTCGACAGCCTGTAGCTCTTATTCCGAATGGTATTGATATGCCGATTGTTAGCGATAATAAATCACCAAAAACTCGAACTTTATTGTTTCTTGGCCGCTTGCATCCGGTGAAGGGTCTAGAGATGCTGCTG
>JACCDO010319354.1_pt1 | contig 10855 bp, 12 predicted proteins | sample 7446101 | NCBI WGS metagenome assembly JACCDO01 (sample SAMN15323440, study PRJNA562643) | freshwater metagenome | isolation source: river surface water | place: USA:Blue River Watershed | collected 2017-08-16
CGTTGTGCGTCTATGTCACTCTGCTTTTCCCAGGCTTCTGGGATCATCATCATCATGGCGTGAGGCAGCGAGCGTCCGGCCATGTACAGCAATTCGACAACCTCGTCGAAAGACGCGGAGTCTGAACCATCCGGAGTGATTATCGGGCTCAATTGCTTGATGTCACCAAGAACATCGGAAGCCAATCGAGATTCACGAGCTCGCATCCAGTTTCGGTTTCCCTTGACGGTGTTGATTTCACCGTTGTGAGCAATCATTCTGAACGGGTGTGCCAATGGCCAAGATGGGAAGGTATTGGTCGAGAATCGGGAATGCACGAGAGCAAGCGTGGATTCAAATCGCTCATCCGAAAGATCTGGATAGAACGGTTCAAGCTGAAGCGTGGTAACCATTCCCTTGTAAACAATTGTGCGTGAAGAAAGACTTGGGTGATAAATTCCAAGCGAACGTTCGCTGCGCTTACGCAGGCGGAAAAGTCGACGCTCTAGTTCAATTCCACTTATGCCATCTGTTGAAGTGACAAACACCTGTCTAATTTGTGGCATTGCATCTCGAGCTAGATCACCGAGAACTTCTGGGCGAACAGGAACATCGCGCCATCCAAGCACAACAAGGTTTTCTTCTGCAGCAAGGTTTTCAAAACCGGCTTGGGCTGATGAAGCCTCGTCCGCAGCAACAAAAACTAGGCCTGCGCCGTAAGTACCCTTTGCTGGCAATTCAAAGGAAACTACCCCACGTAAGAAAGCATCAGGAATTTGAGTGAGAATACCCGCTCCATCACCGGTGCCGGCATCTGAACCGACGGCTCCGCGGTGTTCAAGATTGCGAAGCGCATTCAGAGCGGTCTCGACAATGTCGTGACCAGCAGTACCTCGAAGAGTGGCAACCATTGCAAGACCACAGGCGTCGCGATCGCGCGCTGGATCGTAAAGTCCAGTTGCTGCAGGCGCAGTACTGAACTTTGCAAATGGCGACATTCCAGGCATGCCACACTCCAATCGATTTCATCAGAGGGACAACGTTGGCCCAAAAGCTCGTAAAACGAGAAATTTACAAAACTATAAATTCGCGCTTTTGGCGCTAGAACCTAGGAATTGGCTTGTTGCCTCCTAGTTATGCTGCTGATTTGAGTCTAACTCATCCTTAGTTTTTGGCTGGTCAACCACCAAATCTTCCGCAGATTCCGCAAAACCCTCGGAGGGCTCTTTTCCGGGCAGGTAGACACTGGTTTCCAATCCTGGATGGCGTCTCCGAGACCAATAGATAAGGGCTGCACCTAGAAGGAGTCCGATAAGAGCTGACCACTGGTTAGTCCTGATGCCTAGCAAACTATCGCTCGGATCGATGCGCAGACCTTCGATCCAGAAGCGCCCTACCGAATAAATAGCCAGGTAAAGCCCAAAAGCCTGGCCCCAGCGCAGTTTTAGGCGCTTTTCGAGACCTAAAAGGACTAGAACTCCGAGTAGGTTCCAGATGATTTCGTAGAGAAATGTCGGATGAAAGAGGGTTCCAACTGGAAGGCCGACCGGTAGAGCATCATTTGGTGCATCGATTTGAAGCCCCCAGGGTAAATCGGTTGGTTGTCCAAATAGCTCTTGGTTGAAGTAGTTGCCCAAACGGCCAAATGCCTGTGCCACTAAAACTCCGGGTGCAATCGCGTCGGCAAAAGATAGGAACCGAACACCTGCAAATCTGGATCCAATGTAAGCGCCAACTGTTCCAAGAATCAGTGCGCCATAAATTGCCAAACCACCTTCCCAGATTGCAAAAACCTTTGTGAGGTCCTTCCCTTCTCCGAAGTAAAAGGATGCGTGGGTTAGAACGTGGAAAACTCGTCCACCGATAATGCCGAATGGGACAGCCCAGATGGCGATGTCGAGGATCGCGCTGCCGTTTCCGCCACGTGCTTTGAAGCGTCGCGAGCCAATCAGCACAGCAATTGCTATGCCAACCAAAATGAACAGTGCATAAAAGTGGATTCTCAGTGGCCCGAGGTCCACGAAAGAAACGGTTGGGCTAGGAATACTAATAATCGGGCTCATACTTACTTCTTTTAGTTGTTGGGATTTAGTTCTTTAACTTTTGCTACTAACGCACTTAATCCCCCGTTTTGATAAGCGCGAACAAATGCCGATCCGACAATAGCTCCGTCTGCATAAGAATTTACTTCTAGCACTTGGTCTGAGGTGCTGATACCGATTCCTACCGCGGTATTCTGCTGCGTGTTGGTGTCGCGAACCGCTGCCACAACTTTTTTGGCTAGGTCATCCACTGATTCACGTGTGCCGGTGATCCCCATTGTTGACACGCTGTAAACAAAACCACGGCTCAGCTCGCAAGCTCTTTGCATGCGATCGGCGGAGGAAGTTGGAGTGGCTAGGAAAACTCTGTCAAGGTCAAACTGGTCTGAGACTCTGAGCCAGTCATTTGCCTCATCCGGAATCAAATCCGGTGTGATGAGTCCTGCTCCCCCGGATTCCTTCAAATCCTTGGCAAAGCGTTCTACTCCATACTGCATGACCGGATTCCAATAGGTCATAACCAGCACGGGCGTATCAACGGCTTTGGTGACGGCTGATACCGCCTCGAAAACCTGTGAAAGTTTGAAACCGTTTGCAAGTGCCTCACCGGTAGCTTCTTGGATAACAAGTCCATCCATCACCGGATCGCTGTAAGGAACTCCAAGCTCTAGAACGTCAACTCCGTTTTGACACATGGCAATTGCGGCATCTATTGATGCCTGCAGAGTTGGATATCCGATCGGAAAATATCCAATTAGAGTGCTCTTTCCGGCATTTTGATTAGCTTCAAATTTGCGTGCGGTGAGACTCATTAGATCAACCCGAAATACTTTGCGGCAGTTTCCATGTCTTTATCCCCACGTCCGCTGAGATTTACCAGGATGCTTGAGCCGGGTTTGAGAGTTTTGCCAAGTTTCAGTGCGCCAGCCAAAGCGTGGGCGGTCTCGATAGCCGGAATGATTCCCTCGGTGCGACTAAGCAACCGCAGCGCGTCCATAGCTTCGGCGTCGCTAATACCTTGATAGTTTGCTCGTCCAAGATCCTTGAGCCACGCATGCTCCGGTCCTACACCCGGATAATCAAGTCCTGCTGAAATGGAGTGACTCTCCATTGTTTGTCCGTCTTCGTCTTGAAGCATGTAACTCTTCGCTCCATGTAAAACACCTGGCTTACCAAAATTCAGTGTCGCGGCATGCTTGTCCGTGTTCATGCCTTCACCCGCTGCTTCGAATCCGTAAAGTTCGATTTCTTTATCATCGAGAAATGCGTGGAATAAACCGATTGCATTAGATCCGCCACCGACACATGCAGCTAGAGCATCTGGAAGGAAACCAAATTCGTCCAACATTTGTGATCGAGCTTCTTTTCCAATCACGCTGTGGAAATCTCTCACCATTGCAGGAAATGGATGGGGTCCAGCAACTGTGCCTAGGAGGTAGTGAGTCGAATCGACGTTTGCTACCCAGTCACGCAGCGCTTCGTTGATGGCATCCTTTAGGGTTCTACTGCCGGTTTTTACTGGAACTACTTCTGCACCGAGGAGTTTCATACGTGCCACATTTAGTGCTTGTCGCTCAGTGTCAACCTCTCCCATGTAGACGACACATTCGAAACCAAAAAGCGCCGCGGCTGTCGCGCTGGCTACACCGTGTTGCCCAGCCCCGGTCTCAGCAATTATTCGGGTCTTACCCATTCGCTTGGCCAGTAGGGCTTGACCCAGGACGTTGTTTATTTTGTGAGAACCAGTGTGATTGAGGTCTTCACGCTTAAGAAAGATACGAACTGGCCCAGCATGCTCTGCAAACCGCTTGACCTCTGTGATGATCGATGGACGACCTGTGTAGGTGCGGTGGAGCTCTGCCAGTTCATTCTGAAATGTTGAATCCACCTTAGCGTCGCTGTAGGTCTGCTCAAGTTGGTCCAGTGCGGCAATGAGTGATTCAGGCACAAATCTGCCGCCGTAGGCGCCAAAATATGGTCCTTGTTCAGAGCGCAGAGATTGATTGGTCACAGAAGTAAGTCTAGATACTCGTGAACTCGTTGAGTAACCGGGCTGGATTCCCGGTAACCAGTGCTTCGCCTACCAGCACCACATCGGCACCCGCCTCACGGTAATGCCGAACGTCTTCGTGATTCCTGACAGCGCTTTCAGCTACTTTGATGGTTTTTTCTGGGATTAGATGAACTAGACGCCCAAATAGGTCACGGTCTGTCTCGAAGGTTGATAGGTCTCTGGCGTTGATTCCAAGCAGATCAGTGCCAGCATCCACCGCGATTTTCACTTCGTCTGAGTTATGGGTTTCGACGAACGCCGTCATACCAAGTTCTTCGATGAGCTGCTTCAACTGAATTAATCTCGGCACTTCGAGACCTGCCACAATGAGCAGCACCAAGTCAGCACCAGCAGCTCTGGCCTCTAGCACTTGATATTCGTTGGCAATAAAATCCTTGCGAAGCACTGGCACGGATACCTTTGCCCGAACGGCTCTTAAGTCGGCCAGACTCCCCTTGAAACGTCGTTCTTCGGTGAGCACTGAAATTGTCGAGGCTCCCGCCTTCGCGTATGTGTCTGCTAATTCAGCAGGATCGTTTATTTCGGCCAAGTCACCTTTCGATGGACTCGCCCGCTTGACTTCCGCCAATACTTTTATTTGGGCGGCCGGAGCCAAAAACGCGAGTGCGTCTAGCGCGGGTGTCTGATCTTCGGCGGCCTTCTCGACCTCCCGGATCGAGATTATTTCGCGACGTGCCTCAGCATCAGCAAGCGCACCGGCGTAAAGCCCGTCAAGCACTAGTTCTTCGAGTCTTTTCCGTACCCAGCGCGCTTGAGGACGTAACCAGCCGCTAGACCAGCAACGATAAGGACGCCACCTGCGATGATTAGAGCCGAACTGGCAAACCAGGCTCCCAGTGTGGCCACTGCAAATGCCACCATGATTGCGATAACGGTCGTCCAAGCGGCTACTGTGTCGCCGTGGCCTGGGTCGTTGATGTCTGCTGACATTTCAGCCTTTCTGTCGAACTACCTAAATTCTAATCGCGTTGTTGTTCCCAGAGGTCAATTGTGCTTTCTTGTAAGGGTGAATTGGCTTGGGGTGGAGTTCCCTGTCTGACGAAGAATCCTTTTGAGAAGACCAAAAAAATAGCTATCGCACAAGTGAGCACAGTTACGCCAGTCCAAAGCCAAGGGCTGAGGGATGCTTCTACGCGAAGCCCTGCCACGCCATGAGTCTTCGCAATTCCAGTAAGGCGGTCCAGCTGTGAATCCAAGGCAGCTACATTCAACGAAGCAACTTGCATTGAGATCCAAAGTGCGCTCAAACCGGAGGCTAAGGCTGTAACAGCCAGCGCTGCCCTTCGACCCCAACTCACCATCAGGAAGCCAATCAGTACCGAAGCAGAAGTAAGTAGTGATGCAGGCATAGCCACGGGATAGGTAGACGCGCCATCGAAACTGCCAAGCGATGAATTAGTACCGTCAAGTCGCATTGAAATTGAAAACCAGTTTTGCGTCAGGAGCAAAAGACTAACCAGTGATAGGCACAGGAGAAGAACTTGGAGACGGCGGTTTGTGGTCAACTAGGCCTCATTCGCTAGCAAAACAGCACGAAGTGGAGCGTTTGCCTTAGACAAAGTTTCTTGGTATTCAGTCTCATTCACTGAATCTAGGACGATTCCAGCTCCTGCCTGAACGTGTGCGACGCCATTCCGAATAAAAGCCGTGCGAATGGCAATCGCTAAATCTGCGTTGCCAACGAAATCAAAATACCCGACCACACCCGCATAGGCGCCTCGGTTTGCCGGCTCTAATTCATCGATAATTTCCAGCGCCCTCGGTTTTGGAGCACCACTCAGAGTGCCTGCCGGGAAGGTCGCCCGGAAAACATCGACTGGTGATTTGCCTCTGCGGACGGCGCCTTCAACCGTTGAGTTCAGGTGCATGATGTGACTGAATTTGTGTATTTGCATGAATTCGGTAACTTGAACAGAATCTGGCTCGCAAACTTTCAAAAGATCATTACGCGCCAAATCGACCAACATGAGGTGTTCGGCTCGCTCTTTGTGATCAGCTATTAAACCAGCGGCCAAGGTCTCATCCTCGCCTGGGGTGTTGCCTCTCGGACGAGATCCAGCAATCGGATGCATTTCCGCGTGCCCGTTGATTACGGTAACGAGTGCTTCCGGTGACGAACCCACAACCGCAAATGAGCCTTCTTCATCAGCTGAATTAAGCAGGTACATATAAGGGCTTGGGTTCAGCTCTCTCAGTTTTCTATAAATATCCAAAGGAGTCGCAGTTGTCTCAACATCGAAACGCTGTGAAAGGACGACCTGAAACACGTCGCCGATAGTTACGTAGTGCTTTGCGCGATCAAGTTGCTTGAAGAAATCTTCTTTGTCCACTCTGCTCTTCGCCGAAGAGGAACTTGCGCCACGCGAAAGATTTTCGCTAGCGAGTGGTTGGGTTAGAGCATTCTCAAGCAGGTTGATTTGCAGCTTCGCATTCTCAAACAGGCTTTCCAGGTCTGAATCTTCTTCAACGAAAATGTTCGAGAGCAGTAGCAGACACGCTTCTTCGTGGTCAACAATGACCAATTCGGAGCACATGCTCAGGCTCAATAGTGGTGATGAGTAGTCGGATTTCGGAGGATTCGGCAGGTGCTCGATCTCTCGGATGAGATCCCAGGCAAGCATTCCGACCAATCCTGATGTTAAAGGAGGAAGGCTTTCAAGCTTCGGCGATTTCCAGGATGAGCCAATCTGTTCAATTGCATCCAAAGCTCCCGATACAAGTTCAGACGTGTCTTGATTTGGGAACGGTGAGCGGTTGGTCTGCGAGCTCCAAGTAGCCCGGCCATCTGGGTACTTGGTTAATACTCCGCGGTTGTTCACTCCAATGAAAGAATATCTGGACCAAATCCCCTGTTCAGCAGATTCAAGCAGGAAGGAGCCAGGCTTTTCCTGCGCCAATTTTTCAAAAACCGTTAGCGGAGTCTCTTCTGCGATTGGCACTGATTTATAGAGAGGAACGACATTGCAGCTCTCAACTAGAATTCTGAGCTCTTCGTAGGAAAGATTGAAGGTCATTCTTCCTCACTAGACAAATAGATTGTTTGAACGTCGAAGCAAGATTCCGTGCCCGTGTGACAGGCGGGTCCGTTTTCGCGGACCCTAATTAACAGCGCGTCTGAGTCACAATCCGCTTCAATTGAAATAATTTGCTGGGTATTGCCTGAAGTGGCACCTTTGTGCCAAAACTCTTGACGTGAACGAGACCAGAAAACCGTTTCACCCAGTTCAATGCTTTGGCTGAGTGATTCGTGATTCATCCAGGCCATCATCAGTACTCGACCTGAATCCGCGGACTGAATAATTGCAGGAATTAGGCCATCGGCGCCAAAGGAAAGATGATCGAAGATTGATTTATCAAGTGGCACTATCGAACCTCGAATCCAGATTTACGAAGTTCACTCTTCGCTGCCGAAATACTAACTGAACCCTCGTGGAAAATACTCGCAGCCAAAATGGCGTCGGCTCCGGCTTTCGCCGCTTCTGGGAAGTCAGAGGCGTGACCTGCACCGCCTGACGCAATTACCGGGACCGAGCTTAGAGCCCGGATTTGAGTCAGCATCTCGACGTCAAAGCCAGATCTGGTTCCGTCGGCATCAATCGAATTAACCAATAACTCGCCCGCTCCGAACTCCTGGCAACGTTTTACCCACACCAATGCATCCAGCGTGGTTTCCTGTCTTCCTCCGTGAGTAGTTACAACGAAGCCGCTAGGAGTCGATACCGAGCGTTTCAGGTCGAGAGACACTACCAAAACCTGGTTTCCGAAGCGGTTGGCTATCTGGGTCAGAAGGTTTGGATTTGCGATACCGGCTGAACCAACCGACACCTTGTCGGCTCCCGCTTCAAGAAGCTTTGCGACATCACTCACTTCACGAATTCCGCCTCCAACTGTCAGCGGTATGAAAAGCCGTTCCGCTGTTGCAGTAACGAGGTCATACATCGTCTCTCGGTTATCCACCGTTGCTTTGACGTCGAGGAAAGTCAATTCATCAGCGCCTTCATCGTAGTATCGACTCGCCAATTCGATTGGATCTCCAGCGTCCCGCAAATTTAAGAAATTAATACCTTTGACGACGCGCCCTTCGGCGACATCAAGGCATGGAATTACTCGCACTGCGAGAGACATTAGATTCTCGCAGCGTGCAATGCACTAACCAGGATTGCACGTGCTCCCAGTGCATATAAGTCGTCCATTACCTTGTTTACTTCAGCCGATTTAACAAGAGCACGAACGGCAACCCATTCGCTATCACGCAGAGGGGAAATCGTCGGAGATTCAATGCCCGGGGTAATTTTTGATGCCTCTTCGATTATTGAAACCGGGCAATCGTAATCAACAATCACGTACTCTCGAGCGACAATCACGCCTTGAAGTCTGCGCAGGAATTGCTCGTAGTCCACTTCTTGGCTAGGAGCCACAATTAGTTGTGCGGTGCTTTCCAAAATTGTCGGTCCGAATATTTCGAGTCCCGCTTGTCGCAATGTGTTTCCGGTGGACACCACGTCAGCGACAGCGTCTGCAACTCCTAGTCGTACGGATACTTCTACTGCTCCATCTAGCTGAACGAGCTCAGCCTTGATTCCCTGTCGATCTAAAAAGTCTTCGACAAGGCTGACGTATGCGGTAGCAATCCTCTTTCCGGAGAGTTCTTTGATGTCCTTGAAGGCACCCACTTGACCAGCGAATCGGAACGTGCTATTCCCAAAATCTAGGTTTGCAATTGGCTTCGCCTTTGATCGACTGTCCAGCAGCAAATCCAGGCCCGTAAACCCGAGGTCTAATGAACCAGCGCCAACGTAGGTTGCGATGTCACGTGGTCGAAGGTAGAAGAATTCGATCTGGTTTTGGTTATCAACAACGTGGAGGTCCTTTTGGTCTCGACGTACTGCGTAACCGGCTTCCTTCAGCATCAGGATGGCAGTTTCAGACAAAATCCCCTTGTTGGGAACGGCAACTCTTAGCATTTTCAAATCTTTTCTGGTTTAGAGGTTCTTTTCGAGATCGGCGATGTCGATACCCTTAGCGGTCATCAGAACTTGCAGATGGTAAATCAACTGAGAGATTTCTTCTGCCGTGCGCTCATTGCCCTCGTATTCGGCCGCCATCCAGACCTCAGCCGCCTCCTCAACAATCTTCTTCCCGATTGTGTGCACACCTGAATCGAGCCACTTCACGGTCTCTGAGTTGTCAGGCCGGAGTACCGATTTCTCCTTGATTTCAGCAAAGAGTTGCTCGAAGGTCTTCATTTGTCTAGATTACCCTGACAAATGGCTGATTTACGGGTGCTTGTGGTCGAATCCAGCTTTGGCAAGTGCACGAAGGTGGTCGATTTGTGCATTTCTGTCTTGTGCTTTGAACACAGCACTTCCGGCAACAAATGTGTCAGCGCCTAAAGCCGCGACTCTCTCAATGTTTGACTCATCAATTCCACCATCAACCTGAAGCCAGATGTTCAACTTATCCCCGTCAATACGACGACGCGCAGCAGACACCTTCTCAAGTGTGGATTCAATTAAAGCTTGACCACCGAAGCCTGGTTCGACCGTCATCACTAGAAGTTGATCAAACGCCGGCAATATCTCAACCACCTCATCCAGGCGAGTATTCGGTTTGATTGCAAGGCCAGCTCTGGACCCGGCTGCACGAATGTTCTTTGCTGTAGTGATTGGATCATCCGATGACTCAAGGTGGAAGGTGACCGAGAAAACACCAACTTCCGCAAACTTAGGAGCATGCAAATCAGAATTTTCAATCATCAGATGGACATCCAGAGGCAATTGCGAAATCTGCTGCATCCGTTGAACCATGGGCAGCCCGAAAGTCAGATTTGGTACGAAATGGTTGTCCATGACGTCCACGTGAATTGCGTCGGCGTGTGAGATGGTCTCAAAATCTTTCTGGAAATTTACGAAATCTGCAGAGAGAATGCTTGGATTAACTCGAATGGACATGCAAATACCCTACCGAGTCCTGGTCTCTTGCTTGCCTAACAGCGCCATGAACATTGCATCAGTCTCATGCACTTGAGGCCAAAGCTGCACTGTCTTTCTGTTTCTGTTCAGTTTGAGCTCTGGGTTCAGGCTCGAGAGCACTTCTCCCGCATCTAGAAGTTGCACTTCAGACCCATACTTTCGAATTAGCCAGTCAACGATGGACACCGTCTCAGCACTGTGTGGTGAGCAAGTTACATACGCAAGAATTCCACCCTCACGCAAGGCCCCCCATGCGCTTTCGATTAGTTCTTGTTGCAAAGCGGTTAGTTCAGCAACGTCCTTAGGTTGCTTTCGCCAGCGAGCTTCCGGCCGGCGTCTTAGCGCTCCCAGACCAGTGCATGGTGCGTCGAGCATAATTCGGTCGAATTTTCCGGAATACTCAGAACCAAAGGTGCGGCCATCCGCAACGGATACTTCAACATCGGGGTCGATCTTGCTCAAAGCTTGACGGACTAATTTCGCACGATGTGGTGCCACTTCGTTGGCAAAAAAATGCGCTCCAGCAAGCTTCGCTTCGGCAGCCAATACGGCTGCTTTACCACCTGGACCGGCGCAAAGATCGAGCCACAGCTCGCCAGACTTGACTGGACGTGCTCGCGAAAGCAGCAGTGCTGACAGTTGAGAACCTTGATCTTGCACGCGCATTTGTCCGTCACGGACCTGAACCAGTTTCCCAGGGTCCCCTTCACGCATTAAATAACCAATGGGGCTTGCCTGGCCAACAACGAAATCGGACGTGTCCGCTTTTTTGCCTGGCATGAGAACCA
>JACCDO010556443.1_pt1 | contig 10853 bp, 6 predicted proteins | sample 7446101 | NCBI WGS metagenome assembly JACCDO01 (sample SAMN15323440, study PRJNA562643) | freshwater metagenome | isolation source: river surface water | place: USA:Blue River Watershed | collected 2017-08-16
CAAAAATGTTTTTGATTTTCAAGTCTGGTTCAAGACAGAGTTTCTGTCTACCTCACTAGACTTGAAATATGACTTGTCGTCAATTTCAAGTCTGGTTCAAGAATGTTTTGCGTGCCGCAAACATTGCTTCGACTTCGTCTTCCATTCGATTGACTTTAATGACTTGGAAGGATTTGTTATTGGGATGTAGAACAACCAGGGCAAGCTCGTCCACTTCGGCACCATACAACTCTTCCAACACAGTCCGATAAATGTTGAGCTGAATCGAATAATGCCAGTAATTGGTGTCTGGCAAGTGTTCCAGAGGTTCTTTACCAGTTTGCCAAGCATTTTCATACTTCATCTCTTTGGCACGTTTCCAATCATAGATTGCAAACTTACCATCTGGTTTTTTGTACACCATATCAATCGATCCGGCGAGTTTAATGTCCTCCTTGAACACCAACCATTCTGTACGATAGGGCTCGAACCCTTTGGGAATCCTCCACTTTCTCTCAAATGCCTGAAAATAGTCCCATTCCGCCGAAGGATTGGGGGCAAATCCATCCGCTTCCATGTTTCCAATAGGATCTGCATTGTAGTATTGTTCAATATCGAGGTGCATACGGGTTCCTGCAGTCGATGCTTCAGCTGCAGATGCAGCCCATTGGGCTTTAATTTCCTCTGCAGTCATTCCAAAGTATTTACTTTCGGACCACTTCGTTCCTTTCATCATTTTGGCAATGACAGCATCTGCATCAAAATGTTCAAAGAAGGTGTGGATAAAGGTGGTACACGATGTCCATCCTTCACGCGATCCATCAATTGTGTAGGTGTGCGTTTCTTCTTCAAATGAGATGCGGGCATCACGGGGATGTGCATTCACACGGGCCAGACGTTGCCATGCAAGGGATCCTTCGACAGTCTGAGGCATTCTTGTGTACACCTACAGAATGTGGTAGCTCCATCAACTTTGTATCAAAAAACGCTGAGATTAAATTAATAAAGTCCTACAGTTCGCATGAGTGCCTGGCCATACATATTCTCCCCCTTGATTTCATCGTCTTCCACATAGCCGCTAAGAGGTTCCCCGCTGCTCTTGGGGGTTGTAAAGAATACGAGACGTACTTTCTTGGCTCGCACGGCATCCATGATCTTACGGAAGCGTGCATCAACATCATATCGTTGGCCGATGTAGGTATCCAGGATTGCAGGGAGTTCAGTTTCCCAACGAGAATAGTCAAACTTGGCTCCCATTTTCTTCATTTCAGAGGATTTGGCGGCTTTGCGAATCTCATCACCTTCGTCTTCTTGCACAGTGTATTCCTCCTTCTCCTTGAGGGCTTTCTGAGCTCGCAGAGCTGCATATTTTTGGTGGATTGCACCGGTTTCTCCAAATAATGAGGGACCGAGTTCAGGTTTGTTCGAGGCGACCTTGAATTTCTCGGCTGCCAGAGCGGCTTCGAGGGATGGATAGAGGACATCAGAATCACGGTCTTTCAGAGGGAAAGGGGCATAAGTTCCGAGCCAACGCCGCCATCCTTTGTCGCCAATCTCGAGATCATCCTTGAGTTCAGACTTCTGGTAGAACTTGTAGATAGGTCCAGTTGCCTTCACTTCATCACCTTCCTCTTCTTCGACTTCCTCCTCTTCCTTTTCTGGTTCTACCTCGGCTTCCTCAGGTTCTACTTCCTTGGCTTCTGCAACCTCAGCCACCGATTCAGGCATCTCTGGCATCTCAGGCAAAGCATCCATATCGACTTCAACAACATCACGATTCATCTGTGGTAGCAGATCCTCAGCAGGAATAGCCTCCGCAGTAGGTGCCTCCCCAGTGGGCCCTACAGGTCCCATTGCCTCCTCTCTGGCTTTTGCAGAGACTGCGGAGGCAATACCAGGGGCAGTGTAAGGAATCTCGGCACCCGTCGAACGACGCTTGAAGATAAACCAGCGATTCAGGAAAGAGAACTGTTTAAGTTTGGGAGACATGGGGAAGTTGCGACCATTGCGAGCCGCCATGGCATGACTTTCGGAAAACAGATTGGTGGAATGTTGGAGTCCAAGGTCCGCCAGCTCCTCTGCATTCAACAACTCACATCCAATCGCTTCCATACGTCCTTTCAGATACTCCCATGATACCAAATACTCTGTGTAGGCCTCTCCAATGGAAATAAAGGACACGTCAATGGCTTTTCCAAGACTCTCGTCGCTTGCAGGGAGTACATCGGAATCATACCGCTTGACAATGCTCCAAATATCCACTCCATCTTCTACACCTCGCAGAATACCGTCCCGTGGAGTATTTTGGAGGAGTTTGATAACGGAATCGCCATCAAAGCAGCAGCCTACAAACAGACCCCCTACACGCAAAGTTTCCGACACATTGCGGAGCCATCCATCGACTGTAGGACGATCCTTGAAGAAGTAATGGAGGGAAAACATACAGGAAACGACATCAAAGCCATCCGCCGCTTTGCCTTTGAATTCCGCGGCATACTTGGGAACCTCTTCATCGGATCCCCAAAGACACCGCAGCATGGAACGGTCCATGGCACTTTGGCCTGCACCGCCATCGGCGAGCCGTTGAGTCGCATCAGCCTGCACAAACAGCATGGCGGGAATCTTGCCGTTCTGCAGGACCGTCTGATCGAGGTAGCGACGATAGGCACCCACTGCAGGATCCGCCAAGTTCTTCTCGGCAATATCAGTTCCCAACACCCACTCCACCTTGGCCGCAATCCATTTGTGAATGTCGCCGGCCATACCCATGGTCATATCGTACACGGCGGCACCGGGTCGCAGAGAATGACCGAGGAGGATGTTGGATTTAATGTATTCGTTGTGGAATGCACGGAGATTCCGAACACGATGGAGGTCGCGTGCCGGTGCTTTGCGGACATAGTAGGATGCGGGTCCGACAGCCGCAGTTTCCTCGGCACTTTCCTCCAACGAACCAGTACGAATCATGTGTTCGGATACAGGATTGTGGATGGAAGACCAAATGGATTGGGCAACCCAATCGGCATTCATGGTGCGTGCCAGAATACCACGTTGGATCCGTTCGGTCTTGTCCCAACGAACCCGCAGAGGTTCCCAACGCCAACCTGCCGTCCGTTCAGGGTGATAGGCCATTTCCACAATCGTCCGCGACTCAATGGGATCACCTGTAGGACACCGCAGCACCTCACTCATCATCGCCACATCCTGTGCCGCGTCCGAGGCACCGGCGGGGTTTGTTGCACCAGCATCGAGTGCCATGTAGCAAATGGAGGCCATCGGATCCGCTGGCTGGGGCTGGAATTCCACGGGCCTGTATTCTCCCTTCTGTAAGCTTTGTGGGAGCGGTTTGCGTTGCAATATCGTGTCGCGGGGGTTAGCGAGTGCCGGATCTGTGTTGGAACCTACAAAGAGATGGAGGGTCTTGTAGCGTACAATCTGATTCGCATCTTCATGGGTACGTACAGAGACCAGATCGGCACCAGTATCCTTGTCTTTTTCGATCATGACCAGGAAGTCAATGGTGTTTTCAGAGGCCGGTTTCCATTTGAACTGTGCCGGCCAGCTGGATTGGAGTTTGGGAAGCCCAACTGTGTTGGGAGTGAAAATCAACCCATCGCTGTGGTAGGGCGAGTCGACTTTCAGGCGGTCCAAAACGGTCGCCGCTTCACGGAAAATCCCATTGACTTCTCCAGGATTCATGGGTGTGTGGAAGGTTTTCATAAATACAGACAGGGCCGCAGATTTCGGAGCAGCGACTGTACGTTCTGCATTTGCCAGAATACCTGTTGCATCGGTTAGAATTTGATGACGACTTACAATGTCAGTTGTACCGCGAACCAGGAAAGGACGAGCCGATACATCCTCACCCTTAGGACCATTGTAGATGTCAAAGGCATAGAAGCGGGAAACGGGTTCTTTCTTGGCATCTTGGCGAACCCATTCACCATCCAACAGAGTTCCTGCCCATTCAGCAGCAACAGCCTTCGTAAGACGTAGATCGGTTCCGTATACATTCATGTTGGTATCCACGAGGTATACATGGCCGGACTTGGCAACCAACAGAAGGCACCGCTGTCCATCGGCCTTGTCCGTCACATTGTAATCTCCTGTACGCAGGCTGGGAACATCCCCTGCATCCGGTAGAACATTGGCACGTTCCAGGGTCGCTGGTTGGGGGCCGGGAAATGTACCTACTTCTGCACCTGTTAGAGCTGCAATATACTCCAGTACATTCTTTTTGGTCGTGTTGCGTACCAGGACGAAGGATCGCTGAATACCGCGCAGAACAGTTCCAATGCCTACCAACAGGGATTTAAAGGTTGCACCGGCTGTTGCCTCGACCTCGGCCTCGTACACCATGGGTTGTTTAGCAATTTCGGCGGCAGTAAAGGAGGCCGCGGGAATAAAGTCGCCGCGGGGGGATTTCTTGTTTTGCCGCACAACGGAGAGATCGAATACAAGTCCTTTGTGTTGCAGGGAGGAGAAGGAGTAGCGTTTGATGTAGCGGAACGACTTGGGGAGCGAGGCCCAGCGGGAAAGGGCATCGCGAACACGCACATCGTCGACGGAAAGGGGGAGCTCACGCCGAAGTTTAACACGAACCCCATATTCATCCCAGTCGACTTCGGTGTTTGCACTTACCCCCTTCTTGCCCTTAAGAACAACATGAAAGGGTTTTCCAATGAGCACATTGTCCTTACAGAATTCCTGAATAATTCCTTCGCCCACCAGGGTAAACCGTAGGCCACCGGCGACCATAATGTTCAGCTTGGCGGGTTGGGACTCTTCACGAAGACCGAGGGAACGGAGGTGTTGGACAACTTGTAGCCATTGTGTTAAATCAAGTGTCTTGAATGTCGCTTCCAGCTCCACATCTGTTCCGGATTCCCATGTCTTAAACAGGGTTTCCGCAGCAGATGCAGCATTCGGGTGTAGCTCCAGGGACATCTTCTCTACTTGGGGTATACCTTGGCCACTACCTTGGTTTCCTACATCAATTTTCGGGCATCAGTGTAGTCAAAAGATGACGAATACAATACACTATTCGCAATCATACCAAGAAATGTATACTGCATTTGCCCAACATTTTCATGAAACTCGCTACAAACCATGGCCAGGTGTTGTCTCATTTCTTGAATCTATACCTTCCAACAGTCGCATTTTGGATCTTGGGTGTGGCAATGGAAAGTATCTTGGTGTGCGAAACGATTGCTTTCAATATGCCTGTGATCCATGTGTACCTCTTGTAGAAATTGCTCAATCCCAACATCCCTCTGTCGATATCTTGGTTGCCGATGGAACTCATCTTCCTTATGCTAACACTTCCATGGACCTTGTATATAGTATTGCAGTATTTCATCATATTCATGTCGAACAACGGGAACAATTTCTTAGGGAAGTAGATCGAGTGTTGGAACCTGGTGGAATCTTCTTTGCAACCGTGTGGGCTCCTTCGGCAATCCTTCCCAAATGGGAACATCTTGGACAGAATATGTATAGAGTTCCATGGCATGACAAACAAGGGCGTATTCATGAACGCATTTATTATATTTATACGCGATCTGATATTGAAACAATTCTTAGTGCATTCTTTACTATTTTGGAAATACGTGAAGAATGCAAAAATTGGTATATAACCTGTAAGAAACTAGACCGTTGATGTAGGCTTGTTGGGCAGTCTAAAATGAAAAATGATAGTTCCAGCACGAAGACGCCATTCTTCAACAGTATCCCTGCCATTTTCGAAACACACAATAGTAAGTATGTAAATATATTCAGGATTTACCCTACTAACAGCGGTTGCTTGTTCAAGTACATTGTCTTTTGTAGGATTCTCCAAAAAACAAGGTTCCTTCGTTGTGAAGTTTACAAATGTTATTTTGACGCTCATTGGTTATACAGGGTGTGATACGTCTAAACCGTGGCTTAGATCCGCATACGCATACGGGCGGATGCAAGGAAGGTTGCAAGTTCCGGTTTTTTCCCGCGGGGTAGAGATACATTCATTTTCTCTGCAAGGGATTCCAGTTCTCCAAGACTGAGTTTTTCCAGGCCTGCAACAACGGAATAAGGAGCCAGAAGTTGAATGTTGGACATTGAGCGATCTTGTAGAGGTGCACCTGTACTACTTACATGAAATAGAGTCGGCTTGGATCCCTCTTTGTCTGCAGCCGGCCACAATCCCACTTCCTTTTCGGACTTCCAAACTGCCAGACGAATTCCTTTGGCAAGACAAACAAAGTCTAGAAGAGCCGATGCCTCCTTTTGGGTCCAAATGGCCGACCAATCAAATGCGACTTTGGGACGACCTCCTGCAGCAGCACGAGGAACCAAGAATTCCGTTAGTTTTGTTTTGGTCCATCCACGAGAACGCCCTGACTGTTCTTTGTACAGCGTATCGACCATAGACTCCAATCGCTGTGCCTCAGTACATTCCAGGGATATACGAACATTTGGAGATGCAATTGCATACAGAGGATCCTGTAGTTCAATGGCAATGCAGACCGGATCTACAGAACGTGTTGAAGATGGCAAAAGACGATTCGTTGGAGTAGAAACAGGATGTTCTTTTGGCTTTTCTACAACTATTGGGGCATCCAGAGGTTTCTCGGAAACTTTCGATCCAATGCATCGTGTAGGCGGTGGCAATGACTCATCTGAATCTGAATCTCGCTCAATCTTGAACACTGGTGGGGAAGTCTTGGATTCTTGGACGACTGTAGGTTGTTTAGATACCCTTGGCGGAATCTTGGTCTCTTTCACGGGAACTGAAGGAATTTTGAACTGTTCTACAGGAAGAAGAGGAGAGGGTCGAATGTTCATACATTCCGATCTATGAACATTCAAAGCAATTGCTTCTTGAATCTGCTGAAAGGAAACCATCCTTATAGTTTACTTGTTCGGAAGGAGTTTAGGCAGTTGTTTGGGTGGTTAAGGTGCTCAAGAGCGAATCGCGGTCCGACAAATTTTGTCGATTGGTCGTAGTAAATTCCAAAAATTTTTCCAAATCATCAAATACTGTTTGAGAAAGCGATGCAATATTCACAAAAATACCATTTTGATTTTCGGAAAAAGGAACAGAATGTTTTTGCAAAATCCGGACAATTTCAATGTACTCGGGTTTTGTAAGGCCTTTCATATTGTCCAAAAAAACTTTTCGACGTGCATATTCATCTGGAGGTAGTTTTGTTTCACCGGGTGTAGCGTTCATTCTACTCTTCGAAAATTCTTTAAGACTCCTCTTCTTCCTCGGCAGCCTGAACTGCAATAGCCTCCTGACCAACTAGACGACCAACTGCCATAATGAATGAATCATTCGTCTGAAATCGGCTGCGATCAATTACTACTTGCAGAGTATCACCCTCTTTGATTTGATCAAATGCATCATTACCAATATGAAGATCACGAGGAAGTAGAATGCGAATCGCATCTTCAAATACAGCATAGGCACCCATTCGATTCACCTTGATAACCTTGGCTTTTACCTCGGTTCCTGCAGTTGGATAGAGAATGGTACAAGAAAGTTTGCAATCAAAGATAAGATTGCCGGTAAAACGTCCATTTTCGGCGGCTCCCATACTTCGTGCAAGAAGTTTAAGAGAACCGGGTCGTACAAATCCATTTGCATTGCATTTTCCTTCATGCACCTCTCGCAATTTAGTCTCAAGAATGGTTTTCATGGAATCCTGATCCGTTATGATATTCATCTCGGATGGGGATAGAGCGACCCGCTCATCAATATACATGGTCTGAAAGAGAGTCGCCATTTTGGAATATTCTATGAGGGTAAGCTATTTCAGGAAGTCAACTTTTGCTCAAAGGATTCGTAAGGAGTCGACAAGGGATAAGAACCACCGTTTACCTCCAAGACGTTGACTATCCATCCAGCGAAGTAGGAATTCCATATAAGGACAAATCTGTTTTTGAGCCAAATCATAGAGGTGCAGAAGTGTCCCTGCTTTGGTGCGACGACGTGTTTCTTCTTCTGAAGGTTGAGATGCTTCGGAATCCTCCAACAACAAGGTTAAAATCGGATGATTCTCTGGAACATGAGAGCGAATGAGTTGTTGAACCTGTGTAAGACGCATACGATGATTGGGTAAGTTGCTCGTATTAAAACACTGAGCTCCCTTCCAACTTCCATCAGCCTTATTAATTGTCTTAAAAAGCACAGTTTGTTCTTTGGGATTGTAAGTAAGAAATCCAAATACAGGACCGGTATCTGCCACCTTGTCGGGAACAGGACCTACAATCTCCGCAACATCCTTTAGCAAATTCGAAGGACACAAAGCAGGCTCTGTATCCCCCTCAAAGAAACAATACGCCAGAAGTTTCTGTTTGGCTTTGGGTGTTAGATTAGGTGTATGGAATCCTGAAATCGCACCTCGGAAATACTCCACGGGTTGCAGGGACTTCGCCAAGTCTTGTTCAGATTCTTCGGGTCCTTTCATAGTCCATTGGCGAAGAACAGCTGTTCGTTGATCAAGCGACCATTCATGATCAATCCACCATTGTTTAGCAACTTGTTGAACACCTTCAAGCGTCTGGAATCGATGATATACCCATCGCCATCCTTCGAAAAATGCACCCGCCGGAACACCCGCTGGCGGAGCAATCGAAACCTGAATCGCTGTAGGAAATATACGTACTTGCAAATGTTCCATCCAGTCCCGAAGAGATTGTATTGATTCTTTATACAGATCCCCTGTCGCAACAGTAATCGGTGCCGCTTCCTGCACACTCACCTCCACTTCTTCCTGAGGTCGATCCACTGCCAACAGAGTCTCACGGGGCAGCTCCATAAATCGCGGAATACGCCCAAAGGCCCTACCAAATCGCATGGACATTGGAATATCATAATCGGAAACACCAAGAGGTTGGAATACAACATATCCGTGTTGGTAATGCAGAGTTCCGCGAACACCGTCCTCGCGTTCCACAACAAAGCGTGGATTATCTAGCAGGGTTTGAATTCCTCTTACCGCAATATCCCAGGGTAAATCGGCATACATCTGTTGGAGTGCAGGGATAGAGAGGGCAACCTCGCTGCGAAACCAGGCTCGCAAAAACTGTTCACGGGATTTGAGTCGTCGACGTGCATCTTCGGGTTGATAGGTCCCAATGTTGGCCGCACCATCCTCTTTGGCTCCACAAGAATACTCACAAGTCTCCATAAAGTCGCAAATCGATGTGTAGGGCTTGTCCTTGGGATCCACCACCAGGCTGCGTCCTTGAGAGGTCAGGACTCGGCGGCGTTGAAGACCACGCAACATAATCGCATCACGATTCATAAGACAGTCCCAGGCGGCGATTTTGATAATGCGTTGTACCTGACCAATCGGAATCGCCTTGCGAGCCGCCAGACGATAGGCGTACAGATCCGCGGTTTCAAACTCAGGAATCATGGTTGCATGTAGGTAAATTGTGCAGTTTTGTTCTTCCTTGGGTAAAGCGGCGTGGCTGCAATACCGTACAGCACGACCAATGACTTGCTCAATACGATTCAAGTGATACCATCCATCCAACAGGTGATTCTCACGAATACATTTAAGATCGAGGCCTTCGGCGGTTATTTGGGATCCAAGGATTACTTTGACTTTTCCCCCATGAATTTCTGCCTCAGATTTGAGGGTATTTGCATAGGCCAGGGTTCCTTTGAAATCAGGGGTTAATGAATCATCGCCTGTAAGGAGTACAAAGTTGGCAGGGGCAAAGGTGTGGCCTTCATGGGCTTCCCCTTCCCTTGCAGAACAGAACGCACAGGCCCGTGGAACGGTCGAACCTACCAGGATGGGTGCAGACGATCCATCGGAAAGTACGCGTGTCCATCCTGCACGTTCCAGGGCGACCGCTATGGGAAGTGCACCTGCTTTGACATAACGGGAAAACACAAAACACATACCCTTTGCTTTTCCGACGGATTCCACAATGGCCGCGATTTTTGGGGCATGCGAGGCCAATGCCGCTCCAAACACATCATCTACTCCGCCTTCAACATCTTCGCTCCATGTAAATTGTCGTGTTCTACTATCACGTTCCCGAAAGTAGGTATCCCATCCATTGGATCCGAAGGATCCGTCAGGATAAGCAATATTGGATGTCTGGGTTGCCTGATCCAACACAAACTCAGGGACTTCATCTTCTGAAACCTCTTTTCGTGCATTACTTAATACTTTGTACAACGCCCTGCCAACCACGGTTTTCTCCACATCAGGTTTGTGAAGAACCAGGGGCAACATACTGAGAATCTTGCGAATCGCAGGTGTCCAGGCAACCTTATCTTCCCTCTTGGAAATTGACAAGGTTGGGTATCCTTCAAACAGGGTATCGCGTGCCGCTTCATCCGGTGTTAGACGTAAAGGAAAAGAGGCAGGATTTTCACCACGCATGTAGGAAATATAGCGACTGCAAATGCGTTGAAGGACTGCATGAGAGGATTCTACAAGTGCACCTTCGCTCGTAAAGAAATCCCGTGGTTTCAACAGCTTGCCCTCGTCTTTCACATCATTCAACAGTAGAAGATTGAGCAGGAATAGAATTTCAGGTGCGGTATTGTACATGGGTGTGGCAGTCATAAGCATCAGACGCAACCCTTCACTCACCCCTAAGATTCTGCGAAGAACTGGGGTAAGTTTCTTACCTTCGGCAGCATCAACGGCCGCCCTTTGAATAGGGGATTCCTCAGCTCCAACAGTTGCATCCTCGCGAAATTGTTTTGCCATAGGGGCAACAGCAGCTCCCTCAATATCACGCAAATTATGGGCCTCATCAATAATCAAGAGGCAATCAGAAAACAAGGAATGGAGAATACGATCTTCGGCGTCTTTGCGAGCCGCACCCTCCACAGTTTTGGGAAGGGCCGCAAACTTCTTTAG
>JACCDO011255462.1_pt1 | contig 10853 bp, 11 predicted proteins | sample 7446101 | NCBI WGS metagenome assembly JACCDO01 (sample SAMN15323440, study PRJNA562643) | freshwater metagenome | isolation source: river surface water | place: USA:Blue River Watershed | collected 2017-08-16
AATTGATGGATATTCAAAATATCGAGCTAGAAAAACCCTATTAAGAATGAAAAAGTATATAAAAAGAGGTTTTACTATTAGCAACTGGAAAGAATTTCTAACAGATGTACGTGATAAAATGTGTTAGATTAGTCTAGTTAATACAATTAAATTTTATTTATAATTCCAGATATAAAAATAATGAAATATTAAAATAATATTATAAATCTTTATAATATAATGGGAAACACCAAATCAAATTTAAATCTGGAAATTGGTCGAATATGTTATTTATCAGATAATGACATATCTATTATAACGAAATCAGAAAATGAAAATAATAAAATAATAACTGTAATAATATTATCTGGTCCAAATCGCGGATTAAAAAAAGAAATTAAAAAGCGTAATATAATTAAAACAAGACCATGTGTATTAGCAGATATAAATAGTTTTAATATGAGTGAATTAAATATTACAAACTAAAAAATTGATTTATAATTTAATTCTCACTTACCAAGGATAACTAATGGATTATAATAAACTAATGAAAACATCAATTGTATTAATGGAACACCATCGTGGAAAAACTTTAGATGCACGAACGATTCAAAGTGCGGTTAGACTAATATATATGGATAATCCAATATTAAACTCTTTAATAACTAACGGAACCAAATATGCTTGTGTTGCTAATGCTAATTCGGATTATAAAAAAAAGATTACTAATTGGACAACAAATAAACAAGCAATAAGTGAATTTATGAAAACTCAAGCTCCTGATATAACAACTACTAATTATATAATTAGTGATGTGGCTATTTCATATTTAACCGGTGTTGTTGATACATTAAATAACCAGGTTCAACCATTTAATTAAAAAATAATTTAATTTATTATTATTTAATATAATCGAATGGTAACATTAGCTGAAGTTGCAAGCGCTTGGTCCAGTTTAAATTATGGACATGTAAAACGAGGTAATAATTATTGGGATGATATGCAATATTTTTTATCTTGTACTAAAAAATTTAATCACAGATATCATATTCATTTATTAACTTTTGATAACGGTAAAGCCAAATTAAGATCTAATGAAACACATACAGATTTAATGGATAATATATTTAATGAACCAAATGCTGTTGATGTAGCTATCCAATTATATAATCGAGCTGGTTATCAAAATAACAAATTTTGTAATAAATCTTTGGGTAATAAATATTTAAAATATAAAATTTTATCAAAACAAAATCCATCAAACCAAGAATATTATTACAAACTAAAATATTATAAATATAAATTAAAATATTTGGATTTGGCTCAAAAACTATAAATAAAAAATTGATTTTTAGTTTTACTATCGGATTTACTTGTAAACTAATGGAGAATTTGTACGAAAATAGAATATTAACTATTGATAACGTTTTGCCCAAAGATATTTGTTCAAAACTCATTAAATTATGTGAAGAAAAAGGATGGAACAAATCTTCTGTTTCTGGAGGAGGCCATGGTCGTACTGGTCGTGAAGATCCAAGAACAAATAGTTTTTGTGTTATATTTGATAATGATTTAGCATCTTTATTATGGAAAAATATTAAAAACTATTTAGAACCTAACCTAGCATTTTTAGGAGAAAATGTATATTTTAATAGTAATAGTAAAGGAGCCGAATGGGAACCATCTTTTATATTTAATAAAATGCGAATTTATAAATATAACCCGGGTGAAGCATTTCCTGAACACATTGATTATAAAGTTAAAAGAAATGTAAGAATTAATAATAATGAATTTGTTCAACAATCATTTATGTCCCTTCTTGTTTATCTTAATGATGATTTTGAAAATGGTCAAACAGGTTATTGGCCTGACCATAATGGAATCCATTGTAGATTTTTACGTGATGTCGAAAAGCAACACAGTAAGAAAGACCATCAAATTTTAATTATACCCAAACAGGGTAGATGTGTAATTCAAGATCAAAATATTTTACACGAGGGGCTACCAACAACTAAGTGCGTTAAATATTTACTCCGTACTGATATTATTCATGAAAGGAAAATTGAACGAAATCCTAAACTAGTAAATAAAGATGATCAAGAAAAAGATTTTATCGGCGAGTGGGAGCGGCTATTTGAAACCTCGTGTAAAAATTATGCGGATTAACAAAGTTATAAATATTTAACACATTTATCACAAACAAATTTTTTACCAGAAATTAACTCAACTTTTTTTGTTGCAAAACTAGTTGTTATTTTTTGGGTTAATTCATTTGAGTTTATTTGATGAATTAGTGTAGTATCAGTTTTATTTTCAGGTTCAGAATCTATTTGACCAATAACAAGTTTACAAACAACATTGGACTCATTCATACATCCCACATAATTACCATTTTTAACAGTTGAATCAAATTTAGGTAATTTAGATTCAAAAGTAAATTTACAAATTGAACACCTCGAAAAAATAGTTACTTTATTAGTATCTAATAGTTCTTTTAAATGTAATAATGCATCATTAACAATTATTGTTTGTGATGGATCTTTAAAATACATACACGTTGTTTTTTGTTTATGAACAAAACTTTGAAAGTTTTTTTCGCCTTTTCTTAATATTAAATCACAAGAACAGCCAATACATTTATATTCATTTGCCTTGTCAACTGATATAATATTTTCATATCTTTCATTCTTTTTATTTATAACACCTAATAAATGTTGATTATTCATATTATTCTACTAATTCATTTGTTTTATAAAAATTATCAAAATCAATTTTTAAAAAATTGATAAGGTTTATCTATATTATTCGGTCTTGTGATTTTAATGATATTTATTATATTCACAATACTTTTAAAATTGGTTCATTCAATTAATCAAATCGTACTAATAAATTCTACTGATTTTGTTGTAATTCAACTTAGGGCAATTGAACTAAATTTAAATCAAGCCAATTATATTAAACAATATATGGGCAAAGCAACTAATGGTCAAGTATATCAAACCTCTTGGGTTTTTTCCAATTATAACTACGCCCCTATTAAAGGATCCAAAATTAAATCCAAAGAATATTTACTTGATACAAAATCAAGGTTTGTCTATAAACCAAATATGTATTTTAATTCCAAACAAATAGACAAAATAACATGGTTAGTTACAAGATCAGTAACTAAACCTTATGGGGACATTACTAGTATTATTAATGTGCATGTTTTACCAATTAACAAACAAATTGTTTCAAGTGATTTTTTGTTAGGAGATGAATCTTGGACTATAAGTGGATCAAATCCATTAAAACCAACTGGTATTAAATATTGGAATTATAATGGGGGATTTATTACTGGATCAGAAGATTATATTAATGTGGATTATTCAAAAATAAAACACACATACTCTATAATTAATAGACCGGATAAATCACTCTGGTATTTTAAAGCTCCATATAAATATTATCAAAACCTTGCAATAAGTTATGGTGGGTTTTTGGAATTTAAACTAATTGAACTCGCTGGTGATTTTACTGGTAATATAGACACAGTTCCAATAGTTAAACTAAATAGTCCACTCATATCACTTGGTTATTATAATAAAACTCAGTTTAAAAACAATTGGTCAATTCAATTAGTTCCAGATAATTTTTTACCAAAAGTGTCCCCAGATCAATTTACTAATTTACTCGAACAAATTAATGGGCTTGAAATTCTTGGAGACTGGACACAAGGTTATGAAACTATTGGATTGGATTCAGTTATAATCAAAGCCAGATAAACTTAAGAATGACATATATAAAAAAGTTGATTATAATAATAATTGATCTGATATTTCTATTTATTAATGAGTCAAATTTTGGAAAACACAATCCAATCTTTTAACAATAAAATTTTTAATGAAAAAAATGGAGTCAAATATATTAAACCTTATGGAGATATGTTTAATATAGTTGGAGATTTTATAACATCTAATAATGTTGATGTTGATCATTATTGTGGATTTATGACTGATTTTAGTAATATTAAATCAGTACTTACGCAAACATATTTGGCTTGTATTCAAACCTATTCAGAAATGGATAATCAACTAGAAATGTCGACACGATATTTGACAAACCTTAATAGATACGCACCTGTTAAATATCAAACATATGAAGGTAAAACCACATGGTTTTTTGAAAAAAATAAACCAACTTTATTTGAATCGGAATATCAAGCACGACAATATTTGATAGCAGAAGCAATTAATAACAATTGTCAAAATAATAACAATATTATAAATATGTCTAATTCAAATGTTCAACAAATGATGTGGTTTCTTGTAAACCCAAATGGTAAATATCACGAGGAATACACAGTGCTTTTATCACTTGGAGTATTTTTATTTGTTAAATGTATTGAAGGGCTTGAAAATAATAAGAGTTTGCTCGGAAAATATCTTAATAATCTTGCAGAAATTATTAAATTGGATGACAAGATATCATTATGGGATAACCCAAACTATCGAGGATTAGTTGAATTTTAATTTATAAGAAAAAAATGAATTTAATTTTTTTTATAACCCATATAGTCAATATAATGACAGATTCAAATGATTATTATTATCCTAGCACATACTGTTATCTCGATTCTTTGGATGACCAAATTGAATTTATAGATTTATCCAAGTCTTTTTTTGAAGGTGTTTTAGATTTAAATAAATTTACCAAATTAAAAAAATTAAATTGTAATGATAATGAATTTACTAAAATTATTGGATTATCCAATACTATTTGCGAAATTAATTGTTCCAATAATAAAATTGAACATATTGATCTTTCAAATGGAATAAATTTAGAAACCCTTAATATTAATAATAACAAATTAAAACAAATTGATTTGAGAAAAACAATTAATTTGAAAAATCTAAACATAACTGGTAATCAAATTGGATACCTTGATCTTTCTGCTACTATTATTGATTTTCCACAATGTGCATTTAATCAAATAGTTAAATTAATACCACCTTTAGTACCATGTGAAATATCATGTGAACATAATAAATTAAAATCAATTGATAATTTTACAGATAATGTATTTTATATTAATTGTTCTGATAATCAAATTAGTCATATAAATAAGTTACCCGATAATTTAGTTGGAATTATTTTGGATAATAATAAAATTATTAAATTACCAGAAAGTTATCCTCCTAATATTAAATCTTTGGGTTTAGTTAATTGTAATATAACTTTAATTGATAATTTACCAAAAAGCCTCGAGGTTTGTTATTTTTCTAAAAATCCAATTTCAAATAATCAAGAAATTAGAAGTAAATTTAATTGGATTAGATTTTATTAATAAATTTATTTTCTTGCAATTTATAATTTGAATGTATAAATATCAAAAGTATTCAATTAATAATATTGAACAATCTATGGATGAAATTTGTTATCCAAAAGATAAAGAATATAAATTATTACCACAACAAGCTTTCTTAAGTGAATACCTTTATGAAAATAAAGACATTAATGGATTATTAATTTATCATGAAATTGGATCAGGAAAAACGTGTACTGCAATTTCAATTGCTGAAAGATATAAAAAAGAAATGAAAATCACAATAATTTTACCCGCATCCCTAATTGGTAATTTTATGAATGAATTAAAAGGGATGTGTCCAAACATGAGTTTACCTGATGAATCTAATTCTAATTCAAATGTTTATGTTACTGAGGATGAAAGAATAAAATTGGGAAAACTAAAATCCTCTGACAAAGAATATCAACAAATTATGAATCAAATTGATTCAAGAATTGAGGCTGTATATAACATTTATTCTTATCATACTTTTCTAAAAGATTTTTATAAGGGGCTAATTAATTTTAATAATAATTTGGTAATTATTGATGAAATTCAAAATATGGTATCTATATCAGGTGATTTTTATAAAACACTATTAGAATCAGTTAATAAAGCCAAAATAAATTTTAAGCTATTTTTACTCAGTGCAACCCCAATGTTTGATAATCCAGCAACGATAGGTTTAACATTTAATTTACTAAGACCAAATACTGAATTTCCTGTTGGTGATGATTTTACTAATGTATTTTTTGAAAAATCAGGAGATTATTTTATTGCCAAAAACATTGACTTATTTAAAGACATGGCTAAAGGTTTAGTATCTTATTATCGAGGTGATTTACCAATTAGTTATCCCAAAATGAATTTAAAAACTGTTGGATGTAAAATGTCTGATCATCAATTTGAAATATACAAAAAATCAATTAAAAAAGAAAAAAAAGAAAAAAAATATAAAGCATCAATGAATTATCCAACTAATTTCCATTTGGGTTCACGAATGGTTTCTAATATTGCTTATCCTAATGGTTTATCAAATGAAGACGGTTTTGAATCAATTAATGAGGCATTTAAATCAATCCAAATATATTCTCCAAAATTTTCAAAAATAATGGACAAAATAAAAGAATCAGATGGACCGGTTTTTGTTTATTCTGCTTTTTTATCATATGGTGGTATTCAACCTTTTACAAAATATTTGGATTATCTTGGATACAAAGATTTCGATTCTCATGGACCAGGACCAAATACCTATGCGGTTTATTCGGGCGATGAATCTCTTACAAAAAGAGAAAAAATAAAGGAAATGTTTAATAAAAAAGAAAATTCTAATGGATCTCAAATTAAAATGATAGTTGGTAGTCCAAGTACTAAAGAAGGTATCAGTTTATTAAGAGTAAGACAAGTTCATATTATGGAACCACATTGGAATTTTTCCAGAATAAAACAAATTATTGGACGTGCTGTTAGGTTTTGTTCTCATAAAGATTTACCTGAATCTAATAGAGAAGTTGATGTTTACATGTATTTAGCTTCTAGTCCAAAATTAAAAACATCAGTTGATGAATTTATTTGGTCTCTTGCTAAGAAAAAACACCGCTTAATTAGTGTATTTGAACATGCATTAAAAGAAGTAGCAATTGATTGTCCCCTATTTATCAAACGTAATAATTTACCAACTGACACTTATAAAATTAAATGTTGGAATGAGTTTTTACAATAGGCTGTGTTTTTGTTTTATTTTGATTTGGTTTGGTTTAATAAATAATGAGAAAAACTGAAAAAATAATTGGATTAATTAATGATTAATTATTTTAATGACTAAAAATGAATGGATGATAATGAAATGTAAAGAATTAAATACTTTAGACAATTTGTTTTTAGGTTCATTTAATGGACCTAGTGATAATTCAATTATTAATCAATTGGATAATGAAAATCCTGATCTATTATTTGATAAAATTAAACAGCTTTATCAAATTGATCCTACCAAATACAATTATCGGATAAATAAAAGAATAACTAATCGTGGCTACTATCAAAATTGGCATTTGGATGGAAAACGCGCGTTTGAAACAAGAGATGGGTTTGTTTGTCCTACAGATCGAGATAATAAATCAAAATATGTTTTACATAATATATATAATCCAACCCCGGTTTATAGTATTTTGTACTATGGATCTTCCCATGATATTGATTACAAGGGTGGTATGATTGAATTTATTAATGGACAAAAAATTAAACCAGTTAAAAATATGGGTATAATTTTTGACAGTAATTTAGGTCATCAAGTTACATTACAAACAGAGGGAGAAAGAATATGTTATCTTATCATGTTATTTAATAAAAACAATTAATTATTTTAAACAAATTATTTTTCTAAAATAATAATATAACAAATGAATACTATTTTAAATATTGAAAAATCAAATACACGAGACTACATTAATAGTTTTAACAGTAATTTTTACGAATCAAATAAAAACAATGAAGAATTTATTAATTTATTTCAGTCAAATATATTAAAACACCTTAAAAAAGATTTCTTGTCAAGAAAAATACAAGGTTATACATTTGAATTATTAAAATCACATAATATAATTTTTACAGAAGATTTTAAAAATGAAGTTATTAAATTAGTCATTAATAATTATTCAACAATTAAAAGTACAAAAAATTTTTTATTTTTATTAAATCTAATAACTGTATTAGGAATTAGTTATTTAAATTTTAATGAAAATATTATTACAGATCTTTATTTAGTATATCCGGATGAGATGGGATCAAATCTTGAAAAAAGTTATATAATTAATATTGTAAAAACTAAACCAGAAATGTTAAAAAATTTTAAACAAACTGACGAATTATGTTTAGAAATAGTTACACAAAATGGATTAGCTTTAGAATATGTTAATAATAAAACACCAAATATATGTTTGGTTGCAGTTACACAAAATGGTTTGGCTTTAAAATTTGTAGATAACAAAACAAGAGACTTATGTTTTGTTGCTGTTCAATCTAATGGTCTGGCATTGGAATTTATTAATACTGATTTATTTCAAGAAATAACAACTGATGATTTTATACTTGAAATATATTATAAAAATACTAATTACGATAAATTGCTTGAAATCATCTATAAATCTAAATTAGATAATGAAATTAAAATTAATAAAATAGATCAATTTTTTAAATTGTATGTTAGATATTTACTAAGTAAAGAAAGAAATTTAAACGATGTTATTAAAAGTAGTAAATCAATAATCAAAATAAATAACGATACTGACTATTATCATTCATTTGTACTTGAAACAACAAAAAATCCTAAAGAAATTTTTAGTTCAAATAGATTTATTTGGTTTAGTGACCGTTTTGATCAAGCTTTTTTACATTTATTTAATAATACTAGAAGCATAAGTGATATTGATAAAAGCACATTAATTGGATTATATATATCAAAATTTAAATTAGAAAAAGAAATTAATATAATTGATTCTAAGTCATCAGTTAACAATGGTATTTTTGCTGATATTATTCCGTCTGGTTCTTTGTTTAAAATTATTGATGCGTTAAAAGAAAGACATCATTACTATATATTATTAACAGCGCCAAAAAAAAAATTATCATATCAACCAAAACAATGGTATGCAAAAGGCGAATTTGCAAATGAAAATAATAAATTTATTCTTGTAATATTAAATGAGTTAAATAAATTTTTACTTGAAGAAAATAAAGTTTATGGATATTCAAATAAATTTGATCAGAAAGAAATCGCATTGGTTGGTAGAAATAATTTAATAAGTCAAATGTCAATTCAAGTTTCAAGATACACGCGTGTTATTAAAAAAAAGGGTACTGAAATTATTTTTCCAATTACATATAATAATTATTATAAAGAATTTAATGATGAATACATTACTTCATATGCAAAATTGGATGATATATCAATACTTTGCAAGGGAGGCTATGAATTTGATGGCTGTATGGAAATGATAGATTGTATGAAAAAAAAAGGAATTATATCAGATTCATTTAGAATGTACAAAAAAGATAAATCACAAATATTTTATCAAGATTTTAATAATCCAGATCAAGAGATTGAATTTAAAAATTTAAATTTTGATGATTACTGGAAAAACAAATATCTTAAATATAAAGCCAAATACTTGGCTCTTAAAAATAAAAATTAATTTAAGTTTTAGAACACATATTATTTTTTCTAAAACCTAATATATTTGATATAAAATGATAAATAAAATAAAACACATTCAATCTGAAAATAAGATAAAATACATTCAATCTGAAAATAAGGTAAAATATATTCAAATGGCAAATGCCAATGGTATTAGTTTAGAAAATTTTTTCTATAACAAATATTCCGAATACAAAACCAAATATTTAGAATCAATTAACGAAATTAAAAATATGTCAGGGGGTAAATTTGTTGTTGGTGAAAAAGATTCAAATAATTTAGTTGGATCAGAATTAACACTAATTAATGCTCATGGTTCTATTAACATTGATAAATGGTATGGGGTCCCTGACAATGTTTATATTTTAACAACCGCGGATATTGGTGGTATCACATGTGGTAATTATAACCAAGTATTTAAAAAATTAATTAATGATAACAAAAATAGAGATAATTTAAGAGAATTACTAAGATCTGTGTCTAATAAAGAAACAGTTGGAAATGAAAATAAAATTGTTAAACACATATATCAAGGGGGTAATATTATTTATGAACCAGGTGATTTAATCCCACAAATTAATTTAGGCTTTCATCACTCTCAATTATCAAATTCCGCCAAATTAATTTATGGGGTTTTTAATTTTGATGCTATTAAATCTGGTGACACTACAAAAACAAAAATATTTCAAGAATATGATAATTTACTTAAAATAGGTAATGAATCCGAACAAATTGAAAGATTAAATAAATTTGCAATTGGAACTAAATTTAATAAAAATAGATTAACTAATTTGATTAAAAAACTTAAAAAACGTAACCAACCAGAACCAATTAATTTTGAAACCGCATTCACTGAATTTATTGTAGATGAAAAATATAAAAAATTTATTGCCCAACCTACAAATATAGATTTTAAAGAAATTAGAGATGATGAAGATAATAAATTTATTACAATGATAATGACTTTGTACTTTAAAACCGATGACTCTGTTAATAAATATGCTTATTCAATTAAAGATTTAATTGACCCATTAGATAAATCAAAACCTAACTTAATCGTATTAACATCATGTCTCCATACTAAAAATCTATATATGAGACTATTTAATGCAAAAGCAGATAAAATACCACAAACCTTAAAACAATATAATGAAATAACCGGACAAAATCAAAATCCAGGTGTTTATTTTGAAAACAATCAAATATTCCCTGACTATGAAGTAACACAGGAAGAAGTTGATAATACCAAAAGATTTTTAGCAATTTATAAAAATTGGGAAGCTAATAAAGAAGAAATAACAAATATTTTAGAAGATGAAATTACTTCTTCAGTATTTGACTCAAATGGATATAGCC
>JACCDO011149228.1_pt1 | contig 10852 bp, 13 predicted proteins | sample 7446101 | NCBI WGS metagenome assembly JACCDO01 (sample SAMN15323440, study PRJNA562643) | freshwater metagenome | isolation source: river surface water | place: USA:Blue River Watershed | collected 2017-08-16
AATTTTATTAATTTAATAATATTAATATTAATATGTTCAACTATATACATTATTGATATAAATAATATTGTTTTAATGGTTTTAGTAATTATAAAAAAATTGAATTTTTTATTTTATAAATAGGTATAATAATTTTATGACAAAAATAAATATAAATAAAGAAAATATTAATGTGTTTGAAAACTTTATTGTAAATAATAATCCAGCAGATGAAATTTGTATATCTCCAAAAGATAGATATTCAAAAGATGAAGCATATAAAAACATAAAGACTGACGCTCAAAATACGCTTTACATATTTGGAAGTTCTGGTTTTAGATCATACTATTTTTATAAATCAACTAATAATATAATTTATTTAGTTGAAACATACATGGATAAGATTGATTCTTACTCACTTTATGATTAAAATCTAAAGTTTTTAGAATTAGTTAAAGTAACATTAGCAAAATGTTGTAAATAAATTGTTTGTTCTTTTAATATTTTTAAATCAGTAATTCTATCTTGTTCTTGAGTTATTTTAATTTTTTCATCAATAGATTCAATTAATTTATTTATACTTTTTAAGTAATTTGTTACTTTATCAATATTTTGGTCATGAGTTGCTAAAATCATCCAGCCTAATTTTTCAAACATAGCTTTAGTCCAACTATGTAAACTATGAAAAGTGTGTTGCATATAATATATACTATATATTTTTTATAAAAAAATTAATAACCTAAATATAACAATTCATCTTCTGTACAGCTTTCGTAAAAAATTCTTAAATTATTTTTGGTAATTTCATCTGATAAAAAATTATTCATTTCTTTACTTCTTTTTATTTGAAATTCTAAATGTTTATAATACTTTTTAAATTCTTCTGATGCCTTAATTTGTTCAATATAAAAATCAAAGGTTTTATCATAAGTAATTTTACCGTTTAAAATCATTTCTGATAATCTATGATCAATATAAGTTTTAACTTTTTTATCAAAATCTATATTTAAATAACCTAATTTATTTAATGCATTTACAATTTGTTCCTTTGGATTTAAATTCATTCTAATATCTCTCAAATAAAAATTACTTGCTGTTGTAGTCATAATAGGTTAATTTAAAATAATAATAATTTTGAATTTCAATTTTATTTAGTTGTTGTATTTAGTGAATTTATTAAATGATCTATATAGTTTATTACTTCTTCGTCAACAACAAATATACTTGTTCCTAATTTATTATTTTTACCAACAGAATAATAAATTGTATCATAATTGTGTAATTTTATTAATTCTTTTATTTCTTCAAAAGCACTATCAATTGTTGTTTTAACTTCATTATTTAATTCAGTATAACCACCATCAGAAAGTGTTCCAGTTGGTATACCGGCTGATTTTGGTTTTTCTAAATTTTTATTATACTTGTTATATTTACGCATAACAGCATTACCAGCACCACGTCTACATGTATTATGATATTCTTCATTATCATTAAAAATAAACAAAGAGTTTTTATATTCTTCTTGTTCATTCATATATTCAAAATCACCTATTTTATCTTTTTCCTCAAATTTTATACCAATAACTTTCATTAATTAAATAGTATTTATTTTAATAATATTATTTATCAATTTATTTAATGGATTACAAAAAAAAATATTTAAAATATAAGTCTAAATATTTAAAAAAACAAGAAGAAAATAATATTATTTCTTACATTAAAGAAAAAACTGCTTTAATTGAACCTGATTTTAATTCAGAAAGATTTTTAAAACAACATGATTTAAATAATTTAACTGTTATTAATAACTATGAAACTATCAAAAATATTTTTGAACATAATAATTATATAGAATTAAGACCATATAATAATGAAAAAGTACTAATTATTGGATGTGGTAATAAAAGACTTGATTGTGGTAATCTTTTACCATGTCATGATGATGAATTTAAAATTGACTATGATTTAAAACATTCCCATGAAAATACATATACATTAGATATGACATTAGTTGCAAATCCTTCAATTGTTTCTTATTTTAATAATAATACAAGACTTAATACTATTCCAAATCACTCTTTTGAATTAATTATTTTTGAAGGTGGTGGTTATCCATCATCTAATCCTGAAGAAATAAGAAGATTACTTAAAAATACAACAAATACATTTTGTATTGGAATGAACGAAGGTAAATATTATGTTTATTCATATTACTTAGAAGGTATATATCATGTTAATTAATGAAATGAAAATGAATGACCACATTCTAAACATTTAACAAAAGTTGTAACAGGTTCATCACCTGCTAATACTTGTTTTTGTGATACTTCACATCTGCTCTTTTTACATTTAGAACATTTAAATGCACTAGATGACTTGATATCATTTTTCTTATATTCAATAATTTCTTTCTTTTTTAATAATTTTTCATATTTATCAGGATTTAATTCTTCAGGAGTTAAAAATGCTAATTTATATGCATCTTCTAAAGTTTTTACATTGTCTTTATTATTACACATTGATTCTAATATTTCATCTACTTTTGTATCATATATAGATTCTAGTAAAAATGGTGTATCATTTTCATCTGCATATTCTTTACTAAATTCATAAATACCTTTTTCTGCTTTTACTGCCAATTCTTTTTTTAAAAATTGAGAAAGTTTTTTAATTGTTTCATTAGATTTTTCAGCTTCCATAAATATTGTATTATATTATTAAAGTAATTATTTTTCAAAATTTTTTAAATTAATAGTTATCATCATCAGACATATATTCGTCTGAATCAAAATTATATTCATTAATATCCATAACAAAACCACTTAAATTATTTATAGTATTAACTGGACCTGATCCAGTATTTACTTGACCTGAAATAGTATTAACTGGACCAGATATACTATTAACTTGACCTGAAATAGTATTAACTGGACCAGATAAAGTATTTACTTGACCTGAAATAGTATTAACTGGACCAGATAAAGTATTTATTTGACCTGAAATAGTATTAACTGGACCAGATAAAGTATTTACAGGATCTGATACAGTATTTACAGGATCTGTTACAGTATTTACTTGACCTGATACAGTTAATGATGGTACTGTAATATTAGGATCAGCTTGTGCTACAGTAATTGATGGTTCATTTGTAAAACCATTAATAATTTTAGATACTTTTTTATTTGAATTCATTGTATTATATGATCCAGAAATATCAAAATATTTACTACTTTTCTTTTTAATAGTTATTTTTGTAGCATCAGTAACAGTTGATTTTGTTTTTTCTTTTTTACTTGTACTTTGCATAATATTCCAACATCCTTCAATAACCCATTTATTAAGTTTTCTAATAGAACCGTTTATACCAATAGTTTGCATTTCATTTAAAAATGGAAACATTAGTTTTATTTTATTTCTATTAGCTAATTCAGTAAAATATTCATTTATTGTTTCTATTTTACGTGATTCTTTAGGTACAATATATGGTTCGTTCCAATCAATAGGAAAAGCTTCATGATAAAAATCAATATTGTACATTCTTGGATGATATATTTTATGATTAATGCTTAAAAATCCTTCAACAGAACTTTTGTCATTATTTTCATTAACAATATTATAAAGATTATTCCAGTATTGGTTATGTTTACTATATTTAAGTAAAATTATCTTTTCATCTTCATTTAACCATGTACCAAATCCTCTCATTCTATATTTGTTAATAATATCAACAGGATCTCTAGCACCAGAAAAATATTTATAATCAATATTCATATAAGTTAAATGTGCAGAAATACAAGATGGAGTTAAATATACATTATTGCCATCATAATATGATCTTACACAAGGTAAATGGAATGATTGAATAGTTGAGAAGAAATCATTATATTTAACATTAAATAATTCAAGTTTATGTGTAATATGTGGTGATTTAATGTGGTATTTATAATTGATTAAAACATTAATATCATTATCTGATTTTTCTTTAGTGAATCTAATTCTCCAATTAATATTTTCAAAATCAAAGTAATCAGGATAAATTAGTGAAAAATGATCAATTTCTTCTTGTGACATTTTACTAAGTCTATCTTTTTTAAATTTTGCAAGTTCATGGATGTACAATGTTTCAAACATTTTTTTTGTAGTTGGTTCTTCAATTGATTTTTTAATTTCATTTAATGTTTCATATGAACCATTACACATTTTTAATGCTTTTTCTTCATTAACAAATAAATATGCTATTTTATCTGAAATGAGTTTAGTATGTGAAGGTTCAGCATATTCAGGATATAAATTACAAATATTAACAACAACTTGATTATAAAATCTTTGAACTTTTGACATATAATCAAAAATATTATCAGTTAAAAACATTATATCAATATCAGCTAATGCATAATATTCATTATAAAATCTTGCTAATTTTGTATCAATATTATCAATTTTATTAAAAAGTGCAAGTAAAGGATGTTGTCTTTGTAAACATGCAGCCATTACACTACCACTAATTGCAATTTTATCTTCTTCAAAATTAACATGATTAAAAATATTATGATTTGGATTATTTGTACAAAATATATTTAATCTTGTTTTGAACTCTTCTAAATTACAAATACTATTGTTTGGTAATGGATTTTCTACATAATCAGGAACACCACCAATATTATTTTTTGGATTTAAATTAGCATCATTAATTAATATTGGCATATATGGATTTAATTTAGGATTAGAACTAATAAAAGGAAAGTTTGGTAATTCAGATGCAGTATTAATATCAAAAATAAAATCATCATCTTTAGTAATATATGATTTTTTAATTGATTCATCAAAATAAAATTTCATCCATGCATAACCAATTAAATATCTAAATAGTTCAACATATTTTGTCATGGTATCTTTCATTAATCTTAATAAATATAAATTATTTAGTGCAAGATGACAGTATCTTTTGGATACAATCAAGTTACAAAATAAGAAATATTTTTGTTTTTCATCTAACATATCAAATAATTCATTAATATCTTCTTTTTTAATATTTTTCTCATTAAAAACTTTATATTTAAAATTACCAGATAATAATATCTTACTTGGATCAATATAATTTTTTGTTTTATGTATATCATTTAAATAACAACCAATTTCTTTAAGAACATTAGTTGACAAATTAAATTTTCTTTCATCAAAATATTCTGTCAAGTTAATTTTACATTTATAATTATATGTCCAATAATTACTGTCTTCAAAATTAATTAAATTATTAATTTTTTTATATGCTTTTACATTTGTATTATTACCTTTAAAATATGCATTAATTGTTAAAAACTTGAATAATTCTTCTAAATTATCTGTTTGTTCAAATTGTGATACATATAATAAAATGTTTTCATAACTAATATTTAATATTAATAATCCAATATTTTTTTCTGTTAATTTATAATTAAATACATTAATATCTTCTAATATTTGACTAGGTAAAAGTATTAATTTATTTTTATGATTAATATTATTTAAAATATTAATATTTGCTTTAACCAATAATAATTTTTTTTTTATATCACTTAAAATATTTTTATCAATGTGATATTGATAAATTTCTTTACTAATAACTTCATTGTCTTTACAACATATAATATATACTTCTTTATATTCTTCATATAATTTATTAATGTCATTAGAGTCATCATTTAATAAATTCAAAAAGGGATTTACAATAATCTCATTATTATTCATAAATTAAGTGATATTGGTTAAAAATAATAAAAAATCAATTTTTTAGTCTAAATTAAGCAAATAACCACTACCTGTAACAGATGGATGAAGTCTAATTTTATATTCAAATGATTTAGCATATACATTTGACCAAAAAGGATGATTTTCTGATGTAACTGCCCATAATGTCTTATTATTATGTTCTTTTAAATCTATCATAACCTTCTTTAATATTTGTTTACCTAAACCTCGATTTTGATATTTTTTATTAATATAAAATAGACCTATTTGACCTGTTCCAGTTCTATAATTAATATAACCAATACAATTTTTATAACATATATTTTCTAAATCATGTCTATTTTTAATTGTATCAATAGCTAATTTACTTGTATCAAAGTTTTTTTCATAATAATATACCCATGTTTCACCATTTTTTACTTTATTCCAAGTATCATCTATTTTAATTTTAACTTCTTTAAAATTTTTAATATCTAATTTAGTTCTTTTAAAAATATTAAATATATTAAACATAAATAAATAAGTAAGTGATTTGGCTTAAAATAATTCATTTTTTTTAATAATAAATTTTAACATAACAATCATCAGATTTTCTAATATAATCTTGTTTTATCATATAATTTAATGCTTCTTGTAGAATTGTTTTATCTAGTGGAAAAACTTTAATTTCACAACTAATAATATTAAATAATTCATCAAATGTTTTATCACCTTTCTTTAGTATGCTATTAATCCAAGCACATGTTATATCTTTACGACTAGTAACAATTAATTCATCAACTGATATAGTTATTTCTTCACTACTTATTCCATTATTACAGTTGTAATAAGAATTAATTAAATCTGTATTATTAACATTTGTTGTTAATGTTAAATTATTATTATTATTAACTAACAATCCTGATATAACTAATGATTTAATAATATTATTTAAGTATTCTGATTGATAGTTTGATAATAATTTTGTTGTTAAAATATCTTTAATACTTAGTGTTGTGTTTGTATTAAACATTTCCAAAATAATTAATTGTAATGGTAACATTTTAAGTGTATAATTATTGTATTCTACTTCAACTTCACCATATTGTAATAACCATATTAATTTCTTTTTATCATTAATAATTGATTTATAAAATTTACTATAGTTATCAATAAAATTTAATAATCCATTTGTATAATTAACTGAATCACTTAATTTATCTAAAAATCCATTATTATAATTAATATTCCATGCTTCATATGATGTTGTTATCATTGTTGTTGTAAATTGTTGAGGACCAAAAATTGCATTTTGTTCACATGATGTAATATAATCATTAATACATTTATTGATCTTTTTAATTTCTTTTTCACCAAAAACTCTACATAATGTTTCAGCTAATTTTTTCTCTAAACTTATAATTGTTTTTGTTGATAAAAGTCTTTTAATTAATTCATTATGATATTTTTGAATAAATACATCTTTTTCTTTAATATTATTTAGTAATAATAATAATTTATTAGCTAGTTCAAAATCATTAGTTATATTATGACTAATATATTTAATTATATGATTAGAAATTTTTTCATTATTAAATAATAAATATAATTGATTTTCAGCAATTTTGTATTCATGTAATAAAATGATTAATTTTATAATTCTGAAGGCTTCTTGAGTATCATTATCAAGATTTTTAGCTTTTTTCTGAACCTTAATAGCAATATCATTTTTAATTGTATTAATACTATCATTAAAGGATAAAACATTTCTAATGTCTTTCCAAAAATGTTCTATTAAAACATAAAAGTCATCAAAATTATTTTCATTACTTATAAATGTTTTTATTTTTTCCATATAAATTTCAATAATTGGTTCAATAACATAATCTGTATCTGTTCCAATAAAGTTGTATATTTTTTTAATATTTATAATATAATTGGATATTAATTTAATTTCATATAATTGTTTAATATTTATATTTTCTTTAATTTCAGGAATATTATCTTTAATAATTGTTCCAATAAGTTTTAAAAACCATATATAATTTTCATTGGTTTCTTCATTAACTACTTTAATATTTTTAATTAATGTTTTTATTTCTTCATTAATATTATTAGATATTGATGCTAATTCAGATTCAATAAAACTAACTATTATTTGATCAGAAATAATTGTATTATGAAACAAATTAAAATATTCTGATTTATTTATTTTAAAAATTGCATTCAAATAATTAATTTTATGAATATAGTTTTGAATTAACTTATTTAATCCTTTTTCAATACTAAAATCATCTCTTTTAATTGCATTTTTAACATTTACTTTTAATTTTTTTAAATAATTTTTAAAAATTACTAATATTTGATTATCCATATTTTCATATTTATTATTAATTGTTATTTGATATAAATAATCAGGGTGTACAATACTTATTTCAGATTCTAAATAATTTTCAACGAAGTTTATTACTTGAGATTTATAGTCAAAATCTTCGTCTTTTTCATAATTATGAATCACATTGAATTTATTATTTAAGAATAATGTCATAATTAATATATTACTAATGTAAATTATTAATATATCAATTTTTTTACAACAGGGACTATTTTAAAATACATAAGGATTATATCTCGGAGTGTTATAATTATATAGTTTTACAATAAATTTACCGTTTTGTTCATTCATTCCTGGAACTTCAACTTCATCACCATCTTCTAATTCTTTTTGATTTCTTGTTTGAATTGGTATTTTATTTACAAAACCATCTTTTTCACTTCTTACATAATATTCCCATTGAGTTGATCTAGGGAATGTTTGTCTTCCAAATAATTGTAACATTTTTTCATCAGATTTTCTTGTTACTATACCTAGTTGTTGATAGTTATCAGGTAACCCTCTAGTTGGATAATTAATCATATTATTTGCAATTAAAGGATATGGATATTGATATGATTGTATTCTTCTTTCTGGTGCAACTAATGGATCATATAAAACACTTCTATCTCTGTTTTCTAAATATTTAAATAATGGAAGTCTTGAATAATAATTTGGATATCGTCCATAATATAAATCTCTCCAATTATATAAATTTGGCGCAAAATGTTCATTGGTTGTATTTGTTTTAGGAGTTAATAATATTAATATTGTAAATGTTAATATTAAAATAATCATATGTAAACATTTATTATTCATAATATGAATACTTAGATTATTTTATATTATTTTATTAAATAATATATTGTACTATATTTAGTTTTATCCTCATTTAAAAATATTTGTAATGGTTTTATAAATGAAAATGAATCTTTTATTAAATAAGATGATAATGCTAAATGAATATCTAATTCAATTGAATCTTCTATTGATATTCTTGAATTTAATAATTGTGATTTTATATAATAATGATCATCTGAATTTGATTGTGGTTCTAATTTTAATGCATAATCTAATAATTTTCTTGCTATTAATGTTTCATTAGAACTTAAAAATGGTAATAACCATGCCCATAACCAAATATTTGTTTGATTATCAAATAAACCTAACACTTCAAATTCTGATTCTAATAAAACATCACCAGCCTTATCATGTATTAATATTTTATCTTGTGATTTTACTTCTACAAATGTATTTTCAATATATTTTTTATTTTTATAGTTTTGTTTATCATAATATTCTAATGATTTTTTTATTAAATCGCTAAAATCCATTAATATATACTTATATAATATTTTTATAAAATAATGTCTTAATTTAATACTTGTAATCCACCCATTGTTACATACCACCCTTCTTGTGTTTTGTATGTAAATTTATAAAAATTTTGTGGAGGCATTGTATCATATTGACCTCCTTTACTTAATGAATCTAATTTCCATTCTGAATATTTTTTTTTAGTTTCAATAATATTATCAAGTGTTTTATCAAGATCAAATAATATTGGTACATTATATTTTGTATAATCAGATTTATCAATACCTTTATTTATTGCAACTAATTCATCTTCTGTAAAATATTGTAATTTTTCTTCACTAATATTTTTAAACATGTGTTTTACAAAAAATATATTTTTTAAATTTTTAATTTTTTTTTCTAACCCATCAACTTCAGCTAATTTTAGTTTATGATTTTGTGTTGCTATTTTTAATTCTTTTGTAATATCTGATAGTTCTTGTTTTATTACTTTTAACTTTTCTTCATGAACTAAAATTTCATCAGTAACTACTTCCTCATTTAATTGCATTAAATGGATTAATTAATACTAAAATATTAATTTATCAATTTTTATTATTTTAATTAGTTACTAAATCATTATTTGCAAGTATATGATTAATTATTATATGTATTTGTTTTTTATAAGCATTTGCAAAACTAACTTGATTTTCATTTAAATTTACTTTAATTGACAAATGTGTTAATAAGTTAAATGAAATTTCAAACATTGAAATATAAAAAAAAAAGAAAAAAAATATATTTTAAAAAGTGAAGTTCACTTTTTCACTTTATAAAAATCATTTAAGGATATATTTTCTATATTAAAATATAATGAACGTTCACTCAGATAGATACAAATGTAAATATTGTGATAAAGTTTATGCTAGTGCAAGTAGCTTATGGAACCACAACACTAAATATCATAGTGAAGTTGTTTCCAATAATTCTAAAAAATACTCCAAAGATACTCCAAATGGTTTCCAAAAATTCCCACCTAATAAAACAAATAAGCTAATATGTATTTATTGTAATAATAATTATAGTACACCACAAAATAGATGGAAACACGAACAAAAATGTAAAAATAAACAAACAATTCAAAAAGAAAATATAGAACTAAAAAAAGTTCTTGAAAAGTTAGAAGTTGAAAATAAACAATTAAAAAAATATACACCAAGTAATACAACAAATATACAAAATAACAATAATACAACAAACAATACTAATACAAATTCTCATAATAATATTAATAATGGAACAATAAATAATAATTATGTTGTTATAAATGGTTTAGGAACAGAAAAGATTTCTGATGTACCTATTAATGACATTAGATCAATTATAAACTCTGATATTAATAGTGTAATTACTTGTACAAAAAAAGTAAATTTTAACAGAAAACTTCCACAATATCATTCTTTTTGTGCAACTACACTTGAAGGGGATCATTTTACA
>JACCDO010489396.1_pt1 | contig 10851 bp, 6 predicted proteins | sample 7446101 | NCBI WGS metagenome assembly JACCDO01 (sample SAMN15323440, study PRJNA562643) | freshwater metagenome | isolation source: river surface water | place: USA:Blue River Watershed | collected 2017-08-16
CACACCATCTTCATTGCCATCGATGGTGAAACTGTCGCCAACATTGGGGGCAAAGGTGAAGTGCACATCAATGCCTTGGTAATTGACCACCGGTTCGAGCACGCTGGTGTCGTAACTGCGGTTGGCCAATTCGGTGCCGGTGTCTTTGTCAATGACGACATAGCGGTCCGGTGCGGTGAATTTGAGCTCCAAGTTTTGTTTGCGCAACTCCACCTGCGGGTCAGAGGGTGCGGACAGGGGGTCCCAACTGGCCGATACGGTGGCGCTGCTGCCGGTGCCGGTGACAAACACCAACAAGTCGTCCGGCACTTTGCCCTCAATGTAGGCACCGGTGCGCAAACCCAAACTGGCCAGCTGAGATGGCTTTCCGTTGGTTCCAAAGGTGATGCGGATGTCTGACTCACGGGCTTGCTGGAGAACGGCATCACTCAAACGGATGGGTTGACCGGTCTCGTCCACCGGCTGGTCCGGCAACGCACGTGACAGGCGAACTTTGCCCGCAAACTCGCCCGCCTCAATGCCCAACACATTGGGCACTTTGTCGCCTGCTGGCGGCCCAATGGTGATAGGCCTGCCAGGGTAGGGGTTGTCGATCATCTGTGGGGGACTTCCCCCGTCACTGACTTTGGCCACATTGCTCAACACCAATTGGCCACGGTCGTCGATGTCGGCGGTGACACCGGTCAGGCCGGATTTGTCCCGGATGCCTTGGATCAAACCATCAATGGTTTTGCTGAATGTGATGGGCTCACCATTGATTTCGAGTTCTTTGTCGAAATAGTTTTTGCCCACCGAATACTGGTACTCAATGGTCTTGGGGTTGATGGCAATGGTGTTGTAGGCCTGCGCGGTCACTTTGGTCAGCTTGGACTGGGTGTTGACCCACGCTGCAATTTCACTCGCTGGGTCCAACAGCTTGCCGTCGGCGTTGATATCGTCTGCGGCATCGACCGACACGGCGATGTTGTCCACGTTTTCATCGATCTGGGTGGATGTGAAAACCAGTTTCTCGTCCACAGCCAGCCCACTGACATAACCGACAAAGTCGTCTCGGTCGGCAAACGATGCCGCCACTTCTGCGGCCGTCATCTGGGTGCTGGCCGTCAGGGTGATCCCCGCCACGGTGACCGATTGACCGGCTTTCAAAGCCTTGAAGGTGATGGTGGACGTTTCCTCAAGCCCGTTACCGCCGTCCTTGGTCTCCACCGATGGGGTGATGTAGGGGAAAACCAATTCGGGCATGTCCACGCCGTTGATGCGGACCCCATTTTTGGGCACGATGGTCCCGGGCAGGTTTTGCCCCACGCGGCCACCTTCCAAGATGGCGGGGTAAAACAAATCGGTGATCTTGGCTTCTTTGGGGATGATGGTGGTGGCATTGCCCTCGTCATCGAAAAGCTGTTTGGTCAACACGTCTGACTTGGCACCGTACAGCACCTTCATGCCCCGGTAACCCAATGACTCAGACTGGTTCAGGTATGCATCGCTGTAGGTGCTGTTGACCTCAAAACCATTGGCGGGTTGCACCACCTGGAATTTTTCGTTTTCCGGCTCGGTGGGTGGGCGGTTCATGGTCGCCCCCATCAGGTGGCGACCATCACGGGTGAGGATTTGCAGTTGCTGCTCGCCGGTGGCGTTGTCCAGATAAAAAGTGGCGTTGTTCATGCCAGCGGCCACCGAGGTCACTGGGCTGAACACATTGAAGCCTTGCACCACGATGGGAACACCGGTGGTGGGGCTGGCATTGTTGGTGATGGCCGGGTTGCCCAACAAGGGTGGCGGTTCAGCGGGTATGTAGGTCAGGCTGGCCTTGACGGTGCTGGTGTTGGTGCCGCTTTCGGACACCCGAAATTGAGCGGCAGTCGCAATGCGCATGGCATCGTTGAGGGCCACTTTGACACCGGCCGCTTCATTGAGGGCGGCTGGATCGATGGCAAACAGGTTCTGACCCACTTCACCATAGCCGTCGATGCCGGTGGTTTGCACCTTGTTGACTTGCGCCACCAAGGTGGTGGCCAAGAAGTTCAGGCTTTTGTGGGCGGGCTCCAGCACATTGGCGATGAAACTGGTCAAGCCACCAATGGTTCCGCTGGGGATACCGGCCAGCGATTCGGTGCTGCCATACGGGTCGATGACAAAGTCAATCTTGCCGTTGGTGGTGTCCACCCCAATGGGGCGCGCTTTGTCGCCATTGACCACCACGCTTTGGTTGGCGGTGGCACCCAAACTGACACTGACCACGCCGTTGGTTTGAAACGTGGTTTTCAGCCCTGCGAATTCAGACATTTGGCGCAGCAGCAAATCGCGCCGGTCGAGCAATTCAGAAGGTTGGTTTTGCAGCTTGGCGGCCTTGCTCAAGTTGGCATTGACCAGGGCCAATTGCTCGGTCAAGGTGTTGAACTGACCGGCGGCACTGCTCAGGGCTTGGCTGGTTTCCTCGCCAATCAGGTCGAGTTGGCCCGACAACTCGGCAAAGCGCGAGGCCAAGCCGTCGGCACTGCGCAAAAAGCTGCCCCGTTGCACGGTGGAGGCCGGGTCGGCGGCCAGGCTGCTGGCGGACGAAAAAAATTGGTCCAGCGCAGAGGACAGCCCCACGCTTTTGTCGCCCATCAGGTCCATCACCCGCTGGCTGTAATTGACCAAGGGGTCTTGGCTCATCAGGTCGCTGGTGCTTTTGCGCAAGTTGGACTCGGCAAACTCATCGTATTGGCGCTTGACCGCGGTGAACATCACACCGGTGCCCAAGTAGCTGTTGGCGGCTTTGGCAGGCGTGTTCGATTGCAGCGCCACGTCTTGGCGCGAATAACCGTCGGTGCTGACGTTGGCAATGTTGTTGCTGACCGTGCTCAAGGCGCGCTGGTACGCGGCCACCGCCGTGCTGCTGATGCTGAGCATGTCAGCCATTGCCGCCTCCCACTGGTGCAGGCAATGGCTTGATCAAGGGTTTGACCAAGGGCATGGGTTTGGGCTGGTCTTGGCCCAATGCCATGGGCAATTGGGGCTTGACCAAGGGCATGGGAGTCTGCCCTTTGAGTGTGAGTTGCTCGGCGGTATTGGGCACCACATCTTTCGGGCTCAATTGCCGCACCAACATATCGGCCAAACCCAAGGTATTGCGCTTGGCCATTTGGACCGACATTTCTTTGTCGTACATGCCTTCGAAGGTCTCTGCGGCCTTGGAGTCGACCAAATCACCCTTGATCACATTGCTCGCGTCGCGCATGGACTTGAGCATCATTTGGATGAACAAACCTTCAAATTGCTGCGCGGTTTCGCGCAGCGCCTGGTCGTCGTTTTTCTGCGCTTTGCCGCGCAACTCGCCCAGGCCCGCAAAGTCCAAATAGGACTTGGCGGTGGAGGTGTTGGTCAAAGCGTTGGACATGGTGAACCGGGCTAGCTTTAGATGATGACGAGTTCAGCGCGCAAGCTGCCCGAGCTTTTCAAGGCTTCGAGAATGGCAATCAGGGCCGAGGGTGAAGCCCCCACCTGGTTGACCGCATCCACGATATCGCGCAATTCCGCACCGGGCTTGAACAAGAACATGGGTTTGTTGGGCTCGGCCACATTGACCTGGGCGTTTTGCACCTCGGCGGTTTGGCCTTGTGTCAAGGGGCTGGGCTGGGACACCTCGTTGGTGGCCGCAATCGCCACGGAAATCGTGCCATGCGACACCGCCGCTGGGGTGACCCGCACCGAGCGGTTGATCACCACGGTACCGGTGCGAGCATTGATCACCACCCGTGCTGGCGGCTCGCCAGGCACGACCTCGATGTTTTCCAACATGCTCATAAATGTCACGCGTTGGCTCAAGTCTTGAGGGGCTCGAACCGATATCGATGTGCCGTCGATCGATTGCGCCACATCAGGACCAAACTTCGCGTTAATGGCACTCACAATGGCCGAATTGGTCGAAAAATCGTTGTCGCGCAAATTGAGCACCAGGCTCTCGGCTTTGTCGAACGGGGTATCGACCATGCGCTCCACAATCGCACCGGCCGGAATGCGGGCCGACGTGGGCACACCAATCGCCACCTTGGAGCCCGCCTGTGCCGCATCAATGCCGGTGGCGGTGACCGCCCCTTGGGCCAAGGCATAAATTTCGCCGTCCACACCGCGCAAGGCGGTCAGCACCAAGCTGCCACCGCGCAAGCTGCTGGCCTTGCCGATGGAGGACACATTCACGTCAATGCGTTGACCCGGTTTGGCAAAGCCAGGCAGGTCAGCGGTGACCAGCACAGCCGCTGCGTTTTTGATGTCCACCCGGCTGGCCGATGCGGCTTGCTCAAAGTCAGACAATGGGCCGTCGATGCGCACACCCAATTGCGACAACATGGCCTTCATGCTTTGGGTGGTGAAAGGCACCGAGGCATCGTCGCCCGTGCCTTGCAAGCCGACCACCAAACCAAAGCCAATCAATTGGTTGGGCCGCTGCGAGGCCACGGTGGTCAAGTCTTTGACGCGATCGGCCCAAGCGGCGGGTGTGATCCAAATAGCGCCCGCCAATACCAGGCACAGGCCACGTCGAAATGATTTGAATGTCATGGGATGCTTTCAGCCAAAGTTCAGATCAAAAGGGCCAAAAACGGTGCAAGGCGCTGGTGCCCCAGCCGGCCTTGGCGGCATTGGCCACATCGCCATTGCCACGGTATGCAATTTGGGCATTGGCCAAGCGCAGCGATTGCACGGTGCTGTTGGGGCCCACATCTTGCGGGCGGATGATGCCCGAGACTTGAATCACCTCGGTGCCTTCGGCCAAGCCGAGTTTCTTCTCACCACGCACCATCAAATTGCCGTTGGCCAATACCTCGACCACGGTCACGGCCACCGACCCGACCAAACTGGCTTTTTGATCGGCCACGCCTTTGCCTTTGCTGGTGATGTTGGACGAACTCAGGTCAATGCCTTGCAAAAACGGACTGACTTTGCCCACCTCGGTGCTCAGACCACTGGGCAGACCGGTGTTTTTGGACTCACGGCTCAGGTCGCTGTTGGACGTGCGCGCCGCTTGGGTGGACTCATTGAGGATGACGGTGATGATGTCGCCGACTTGGAAATTGCGCCCCCGACCAAACCAAGCATCGCTTTGGCGGTTGCCGTAAATGCCACCGGTGGGCACACGGTTGTTGTCGGTGGCAAGCGGATAAACCGGTGCAAATTCGGGTGAATGGGTCAGGGTTTTTTGTGTCAAATCGTTGCTGGCACAGCCGGTCATCAGCACGGAGATGCAAACCAGCAGAAAGAAATATTTCATGATCCGCGCTCACAGGTGTTGGTTGATGAACTGCAACATGCCGTCGACCGCTGCGATCGACTTGGAGTTGATTTCATAAGCCCGCTGGGTTTCGATCATGTTGACCATTTCCTCCACCACGTTGACGTTGGAGGCCTCCAACGAACCCTGGTTGAGGATGCCAGCGCCGTTGACACCGGGCTGCAGCAATTGCGGCTGTCCACTGGCAGCGGTGGTGGCCAGCAAGTTGCTGCCCAAGGGTTTGAGACCCGATGGATTGACAAAGCGGGCGATTTGCAACTGGCCGATGACCTGCTGACCGCCACCGGCGACCAATTCGACCGACACCGAGCCATCGCGGCCAATCGTCAGGCTGGAGGCGTTGTTGGGAATGGTGATCACGGGTTGCAGCGCAAAACCATCCGAGGTGACCAATTGGCCGGTGGATGAAAGCTTGAAAGAACCGTCGCGGCTGTAGGCCGTGGTGCCGTCTTGCTGCTGAATTTGAAAATAACCGTCGCCCAAAATGGCCACATCCAAGGGGTTTTGGCTGTTGACCAAATTACCTTGGGCATGCAGCTTTTCGGTCGCATTGATCTTCACGCCAGTGCCCAGCATCAAACCCGTGGCCGATTGGGTGATGGCGGTGGTTTGGCCACCCGCTTGGCGGATGTTTTGGTAGAGCAAATCTTCGAACACAGCACGGTCGCGCTTGAAACCCGTGGTGTTCACGTTGGCCAAGTTGTTGGAAATGACGTTCATGCGCGTTTGCTGCGCGTCCAACCCGGTCTTTGATACCCACAATGATGCGTCCATGGCTTACCTCTGTGCTTTCTCATCGGGACCGGCCATCTGGCCGATCGTTGCATCAGGGCAGCTTCATCATCGCTGCACCTGCTTGATCGTTTTCTGTCGAATCCTTGATGATCTTGACCTGCTGCTCAAATGCGCGGCTGTGCTCGATCATCTTGACCATTGCCTCCATCGGATTGACGTTGCTGCCTTCCAGGGCCCGCACTGTCAAAGATGGTTGCTCAGGACCAGTTGCAAAATCTGTGCCTGACGGTTGTCCGTCAACCCGAAACAAACCGTCCTCGCGCCGGCGCAGCGGTGTTTGGCTGGCATCGCGCAGCAACAAACGGCCAACGGGCACCTGTTGGGGCACGCCGGGCTGCGTCGGGTCGGTGGCAAACACGGTGCCGTCATCGGCGATCCGGGCCATGAAGCCTGGGGGAATGGTCACATTGCCGCCTTCTTCATTGCGGATCAATTGGCCCAAACTGGTTTCCAAGGCCCCGCTGTTGTTGAGGCGGAGGTCGCCTCGGCGGGTAAAGGCCAATTCGCCGTTTTCGGCGGTCACACCCAAAACCGTGCTGTTGTTCATCAAGATATCGAGGTCGCGACCGGTGGCAATCAGCGGGCCGGACTTGAGTTGGATCAAGTCGGTGGGCACCGCCAAGGGCTGGAAGCGCGAATCAAAGCCCTGGCCCGATGCTTTGTGGGCCACCATCGCCACCTCATAGCTTTTTTTGAAACCATTGGTATTGATATTGGCCATCTCGTGCGACAACTGCTGTCGGGCCAAGCGCATTTCGTTGATGCTGGCGGCGGCGTTGAAGGCAAGGCGGTCCATGGCGTGGGGCTTTCAGTCAATGCGATCAAGCGCGGATTTGAATAATGGCCTGGGTCAGCGTGGTGCTGGTCTCAATGGCCTTGGCGCTGGCTTGGAAGTTACGCTGGGCGGTGATCAAGTCCACCAGCTCTTGCGTCAAATCCACGTTGGCACGTTCGGTGGCACCCGAGCGAACCGTTCCAAAGCCGGCCGAACCGGCCTCGCCGATCTTGGCCTTGCCCGACTGCGAACTGGCGTAGAAGCTGGAGTCACCGATCTGGCGCAAGCCGGATGGGTTGGAGAAGTTCACCAACACCACCTTGCCCAGGGAGTTTTGGGTCCCGTTGGAGTAACTGGCATTGACCAAACCGTCGTCGCCAATGCTCACACCCACCAAGTCACCTTCGGGTGCACCGTCTTGCGACTGTGACAACACCGCATAAGGCGATGAAAACTGGGTTGACTTGGAGTAGTCGATGTTGATGGTCAAAGCGCCCTTACCGTCTGCCAGATAAACCGTGTCCAACTGAGAACCGGCTTTGGGGGAGATCAGGTTACCGCCCGTGTTGAAGGTCAGCTCGCCTTTGTCCAGGTAAATCGGCGACCATTCGGGCAAGGCGCTGAAACCGTCGGCGCTGTTGGTCTCGCGACCAAATTCGTCGATGTACTTGGCCACCGGAACACCGTCGACTTCCTCGGTGAACTGTGTGGGTTTGATCCAGGTCGAGGTGGAGCCACGACCGGCATCGATGTTGGCCAGGCCCCAGGTGGTGGCACCCGAGACCTTGATGAAGGAGTTGGAAGTGGCCGTGCCACTGGTGAAGGTGAAAGCGCCTTTGGCGCGGTCGAAATCCACTTTCACGCCGTTGACTGTGCTGCCCGATGCATTGGCCAACTGGTTGATGCGCTTTTCAAGCTCGGCCTTGAAGCTGTCCAAGGTGTAGGTGCTGCCAAATGGCAATTCCACCGTGCCTTTGACATCGTCCACCGCCACCACAAATTTATTGTTGGTGGCATCGACCACAAAGTTGTTGTTCACGTTGATGGTCACGGGCGAGCCGGTCACCACCGCATGTTCAGAGGGCACACCCCGGATCGCATCGGGCTTGGTGACCACCTCGGCAGAGACGCTAAAGCCCAACAAGGTGCTTGCATGGCCTTCCGAGGGAATCACGCCGGCATTGGACAGGGTGGTTTGCTGGGCTTTGGTCAAGTCGCTCCAAAAGCGAACGCCGCTGTCGCCTTGCGTGATGTCGACCTCGGGTGGGGGGGCGGAGCCGCTGACCACAATGTCCTCCACGTCCACGTCTTCTTCGGTGCTGGTGAACACCAAGGGGTTGCCCGATGCGCCCTCGCTGGACCAACCCGTGAGCACACCGGAGTAGGTTCCGCCCACGCCGCTGCCTTCGCTGGCCCCATCGGCCAAATTGGCAAAAGCGGCGGCCACATCTGCAGGGTCCAAGTCCTCGGTGGCGGTGAAGGTGAGCCCGGCCACGGTCATGGTTTGCCCGGTGGCCATGGCATGAAAGGTCAAGCTGGCCGTCTCGGTCACCAAAGTGGCATCGGCATCCACATAGGTTTGGGGTATTTCCAGTTTGATGGTGGATGTGTCGCCGGTGGTGCCCGAGGCAATCGAGAAGGTTTGCTTGACGCTGTCAAACTCCACCTTCAAACCGAAACGCTGTTGCGAAGCAGGACGAATGAAGTTGCCATTGGGGCCCACAAAGCTGCCGTAACCGCCCGTGTTGTCCAAATTGGTGGCCGCAGTGCTGATGCCAAACACTTCGTTTTTATTGGTGGTGGCACGGATGGCAATGGTTCTGCGCGCGCTCTCGGAGGTGCCCAACTGGCTGAATTTAAAGCCGCGCGAGGCCTCGTCGTAGCTGACGGTGATGGCATCAATGGCCGGGTTGCCATCGATGGCGTTTTGCACGTTGGCCGCCACCACTTTGGCATTGACCGCTTTTTGCATGGCCGCCACCACTTCTTTGGTGGTCAATTCCTCCAGCTTTTGGGTGGAAGACAAATACAGGTAATCACCGTTGGCATCTTTTTCCACCAGGTCAATCGACAATTCATTTTGGGCCGTGCCTTGGTCGTTGACGCCGTACATCAAGATCACTGGCTCAGACGAGCTCAGGGTGGACAAATTCCAATAGCGCTCGTCACCAAACTTCTTGTTCAACTCGTTGGTCAGCTTGGTGGCAATTTGCGAACCGGTCAAGCTTTGGCCTTCCAAACTGCCCATGTCCAAGTCGAGTGGGTTGGAGCCATCCACCGAGACCCGCATGAATTTGCTGAGGCTGATTTTGTCCTTGGCCGACAAACCGGTGAAGTCGTGGGGATCGTCAGCCGTTTTGAAATAACTGCCCACCTTGGCACCGCTGACGGCAGCGGGCACCGAGTCGCGCACATCGGTCAACTGGTTGAGCGAGAACATTTTGGTCTTGGCGTTGACCAACAAATCGCTGACCTCGCTCTCGGGCTTGATCTCACCGTATTTGTTGACATATTGCTTCTCGCCCAAATCGTTGGTCGATTGCTGCAATGAGGCCTGCACCAGTGAGTCACCGATGTACACATAGGTCTGCCACTTGTTGGTGGGCTGACTGGCCGACGCGTTTTGGGTTTTGACGTAATACACCGTGGCCAAATAACCGTTGCCGCCCTTGTCATACACCGTCAAAGCCGTGCTCTTGTTGTAGGTGTTGGGGTCGTTGCGGTTGAAATCCGTGTTGATCACCTTGGCATCGGCTGGGAAGTTCAAGCCCAGTTGCACCAGCGATGTTTCGCGCGCTTGGCCGGTGGTTTTTTGCGGAATGCTCAACACATTTTGGTCGTTCAAGTTCGCCTTGCCCGAGCTATCGACCGAGGCCGCCATCAAACGCTGTCCGGCTGAATTGACCACGTTGTACTGGTCGTTCATCATGAACGCACCGTTGCGGGTGTAAATATCTTGGAAACCGTCGGCCGATTTGAGCGGGAAGAAACCGTCACCGGTGATGGCCAGGTCCAAGGTGTTGGAGGAAAAGCTCACATTGCCCTGGCTGAATTCTTGGGTCACGCGCTTGAGCGACACACCCTGACCCACGGTGGACGAGGCTTTTTGCAACGGTGAGGTGGCAAAAATATCACCAAAGTCGGTGCGAGAGCGCTTGAAACCAATGGTGCCCGCGTTGGCGATGTTGTTGGCGGTCACGCCAAGTTGAGCCGTGGCTGCGTTCAAACCGGTCAGGGCGGTAAAAAAGGACATGGTGTGTTTTCTCCGAAATGTCTGGAAATGTCTTCAGGGATTCAATAGCCGACGCGCTTGACATCCACCAAGTTGATGGTTTTGCCACCGGCGACTTGCAACAACCAGGTGTTGTCGCCCGTGCCTGCATTGCTCACGCCGGTGACCACCGACATGGTGTTGACACTGACGGGGCCGGTTTTGCCCAGCGCAGTGGCTTTGGCGGCAAAACGGTATTTGCCTTCGGGCAAGGGCGAGCCGACGTTGTCGGTGCCATCCCAACTGATGGGGGCATCGCCCGCCGCCTGTGGGCCAAAGTTCATGGTTCTGACCACGCGGCCCAGGTCGTCAAGCACATCGACTTGCATGCCGTCGGCACCCGCGGGCAAAGAAATCATGGCTTCAGCGGGTTGGCCGTTCATGTGGATGGCCCAACCGTCTGGCACGGCCACTTTGCGACCGATCAGTGCGGCACCCGACATCATGCGGTCTGCCTGCATGCTCGAGACCATGGTGTCCATGCTGGACTTCATGGCCGTGGTGGCTTCCAATTGAGAGAACTGAGCCAACTGGGCCACAAAGGCTTCGTTTTTCACCGGGTCCAACGGGTTTTGGTTTTTCAATTGGGTGGTGAACAGGGTCAGAAACTGTTGCTGACCCATTTGCTCTTTGACCGGCGTGGCCTTTTGCTTGGCTTGGTAGTCCTCAAATCGGACGATGCCACTGGGCAATGCGGCGGCGGATGTGGTGGCCATGGTGGGGTCTTTCAGGTCAATC